>ERZ857775.3126-NODE-3126-length-14113-cov-5.862854_pt1 | contig 14113 bp, 10 predicted proteins | sample MGYA00519698_ERZ857775 | MGnify/ENA primary metagenome ERZ857775 (study PRJEB31778, sample SAMEA3449363) | human gut metagenome | biome: human gut; feature: human-associated habitat; material: faeces | place: United Kingdom | collected 2010/2012 ...
TCCAGTTTGCATTCACAATCTCACTGTTTTCGTCACAGTCAAAATACCAGAAGCCGGAACAGATAGCCTCATTGAGCAGTGTCAAATTTACATGATCCCAGTTGACCTGTACGGACATAACCCAGATCTGTCTGCCCGCCTCATCTGTCGCATCCTCTTTACAAAGCCGTACATTTTTCACTGTACCGTCTGCTGCAAGGATCTGTGCTTCCCCTGTTCCGTGAAGCTGCAAAAAACGGTCTCGCTCCAGTATATCTTCCTCGTCATAAAAGAAGTTTCTCAATGAGCCTTTTGTCTGTTCCATGAAAGTATCGAATGTATATCCTGTACTATGCAACAGCAGATTATTCACAGACAAAATAGACAGGTTTTGGTCATAAGATCCTGTCATTATACCTACCCCGCCATTATTTTCCAGTGTTTTCTGTACGGCCTGTGACATGGCCTGTGTCTGCCCCGTTACAGTCTCACCTAAGGAATATATTTTGTCTTCATAATTTTTCATTTTATAAAAATCCTCTCTCCGTCTTATGCCTTCTTCATCCTGCTTTTATCTGTATACAGAAAACCTGTCCCTGCCAGTTTTGTTACCCATTTTTGCATACAAAAAGGACACTTGCCAAAATCTGCCAGTGTCCCTATTATATTTTTTTAAATCACACATCTATATAGTATAAAAGGTATCGGAATCTCTTCTGTTCAAACATCTTTTCCATATATTATGATGATATGGAAACAGTGGCAACCGGCTGACATGGTCAAGCTTTCTGACTTTAGTCCCTTCTGGCTTTGCGTCCCTGCCTTTCAACAGGTTTGCCTTTAAAATAATTTTCAGTTTTTCCAAAAATAAAATACCATGTGGCTTTTCTTACGTCAATAATATTTTGGTGGAAAATTTACATATATTTTAACCGAATCAAGTAACTCCCCTGTGGAGGTTACGAAAAGCAATAAGCAGTGGGTGAGGACCTGCTGTTTATTTTTCTAATCCCACGGAAAAAATGCCCATTCGCCATTTCCAACATACCATCTTTCATACCGCCGATAAAATCGAATCTATAAACATGGAAAGTTACTGTCCAGCTAACCCCTGAACAGTAACGGTTCCAATACACACTTTTTATTCCGTAGGGTTCTTTCCGGTTTTCCACATAAACTGCTAGTAAAACTGGTATCTTTTTTCTTAAAAGCGAAATCTCTGCAACATTCCTGACAAATCAGAGGGGATACTGCAATGTATAATGTGCATTGCCGGTATCCCCTCTGATTTATTCAACCATTATTCACAATTTTTTATTTCATTTTAACTTTTCTGACATTTGACCATTCACTGAATGTTTTTGAATTATCCTCAGAAGTACGGTTCCATGCATGTAAACCAATATAATAAGTGCCTGATTTAACATTCTTAAATGTAACAGTTACTGTATTTCCTTTTATCTTTTTTACATAATAATTTTCTCCGGAAACAGCAGGGCATTTCTGTCCGTTAGTTTTGGTAAGGGTATCACTGAGAACTACATCATAGCCCTGAGCGTTTTTGCTCTTCGTATATTTTACTGTCACTGTGGAGCCTTTAACAGTTACCTTACTGATCACAGGTGCTTGTGGCGTAATGGCACTCACATCTACTTTATGGATCTCAGACCACTGTCCAAATACTTTTTTGCCATCTTCACCCTTAAACCATGCGTGGCATGCTACATACCAGGTTCCCTTATCCATATATGCAAACGCAGACTTCAGTTCTTCCTGATTTTTCAGGACCTTTGTATACTGTCCTGTTTTGAGCATATCCTCAGAGGTGCCGATCACATAATCATATTTCAGAGCACCCTTACACTCTTCATTCAGCACCATTTTTACGGAGTTTTGGGAAACAGATACATTCTTTATAACTGCTTTTGCAGGTCTGGTATAATTTCCGTCTGAATCTGTGATACTTCCGTCTGCACTGTAGGTATTTCCTTTGGTATCGGTTACAGTTTCATCCTTATTTACAGTTGGCTTTTTACCATCTGCATCAGGTGTCAGCTTCGTGCCATCCGGAAGTGTTACAGTTCCATCTGAACTGATCACGATTCCTTCCGGTGTAACAAGGTTTCCATTTCTATCTTCCTCAGTTCCCTCCGGGTAAGCATCCGGTATCGGAGTAACAGTTGGTACCGGCGTTACTGTTGGATTCACTGATGGTGACGGATTTACCGACGGTGATGGATTTACCGATGGTGATGGATTTACGGTCTGTATGATTGTGGTATCTGATATAGTACAGTTCTGAATTTTATCATCTGGTGTTTTTGTAATGTCACTCCAATATGTATCCGGAGCAGATTCACTGTTGGAAGTTATTTTTTTACCATTTACTGCTGTTCCTTTTGTAGAAGGAGATATAGTGACAGATTCAGTATACGCTTTACCTGGCTCCGCATTTTTGTTCATAAATGAATAAGCAGAACCCCCCTCCAGATATGCTTTTGCTGTTTCTACATTTCCGGTGCCCTCAACTGCATTGCCACCGTTATCACCATGTCCTCGTCCTGCAACAGCAATCAACGTTCCTGCTCCGGAAATCGTTCCGTTGTCAAGAATCACCGCTGCACCGCCAACTGAAGTAGTTGCTATGTTTCCTCCGCCGTATGCTGCAAGCTGGCTGCCCTCGCCAATAGTAAGTGTTCCGCTGCTGACTTTCAAGGCCGGCTGTCCGCTGTAGCTTTTTCCTGTGGCAGGATCTGTTCCTGTGGCAGCTTCATCACCTTTGATATATACTTTTCCTTCTACCTTTACATTTCCGCTTATCACAACAACAGGTGATGTATTGTGACGTGCCTGTGTTCCATTGGGAAGGAAATTAGTGTTGGAGTAGATCATGGAATTCTTTATGGTCGCTCCATCATTCAGAATCAGCTGTCCATTAATGGAAGTACCTGTCAGGAATTTTCCGCTATAATCATCGTGGTTGACAGATATTGTTCCGCCATCTTCTACTTCAATCTGTCCATATATGGAAGAATCTCTCAGATTCAATGTTCCGCCATTTTCTACTTTTATCTTCACACTGCTGAGAACCTTCATATTGACCATTGTAAGATCACATCCAGCCGGTATGATCAATGTCTGGGTTGTAGCTTCTCCCTCTGAAACAGCATATCCCAGTTCTCCATATGTACCGCTGGTGTGAGAGCCATACCAGGCTTTAATCTCTGCCGGGACTGTTACAATATCATCTGTATCATTAAAATCAGGAATTACCCATGGATCCATATCATACATGTATTTTCCATCTGCAGTCTTGGTTGCATTTTCAAGCTTCAGATGATCTGCCAGTTTTTCCTTAGTACTGTAAACCTTGAAAGTAAGCTCATTACTTGTTACTGTACGCCCTGATTCATCAGTTACTGTAACATTGACAGGATATGTACCGATTTTAGCAGGAGTTCCGCTGAGAGACAGAGAACTGTCATATGTGGAATACATCCCTGCCATCCCACTTTCACTGTCAATGTTTACCTTTGTATTCTTTGTGTCAATTTTTACACCTGTTTCTTTTAACTCCTTCCAGTCAGCTTCAACAGGTTCCTGCCCATCCGGAAGATCAGCTGCTTCCACAACTACATTACTGTTTTTGTTGGATGAAACAGAAGTGGATGCACCTGAAACTGCATCGTATTTCTGCTGCCCTGTAACAGCGCTTTCGAAGTATCCTTTTAATCTGACATGAAGAGTGTTCACTCCGTTAGATGCACCGTTAATATTAGTTTCACCGGAATCAGCTGTAACAACTTTGAAGTCATTTCCTTCTGCAGTTACCTTAAGATAAAGTTCTTTATATCCATCACTTTTTATTGTAATGACATTTCCAGTGTGAAGTACAGTTGAATCAAATACAATACGATTATTATTGCTGTCTGGACAATATGCTTTTCTGCCATATAATGCTATTGCATAATCTGTTTTATCCCATACTGTCCCATCTACAGATATTTCTTTGATTTTACTGATATAATCAGAAACATTATTTTCATCAGCTGGTTTAATGATCTTGTAGTCTGTACCTGAAATTTCCACTTGATCTCCCGCAAATGTTGGCGCATCTTTGGTCTGTTCAGGTTCAGACTGTGAAGTTACTTTTTCAACGTTCCAGTGTTTTCCGGTTCCTGTTACCTTTAAAGTAAGATCCTTGTATCCGGTACTGGTGATTACAATCTCATTACCCACTTCAAGTCTATCTGGAGATAGTCCAACATAACCGTCTGAGTCTTTTTTAATATATGTTGTTCCTGTAAGATTCCACGAATAAGTTACTTCATTCCACTCTGTTCCATTAATAGATATTCCTGTAATTTGCTCAACATACCTTGAGTTAAGAGAAGTTTTTAGTTTACAAACATTCGCAAAAGAACCACTTTCATATTCTGCTATCACCTCCGGCGGTTCTTTCACACTTTGTGTACCCTCATCCTGAGCCGCCTGTACATTCTCCTGCTCATCCGCAAAATCCGGTGTTCCCAATCCATCACTAAAGGAATCATCATCTGCCTCCTGTGTGATCGCTGAATCCGTAGTCATTGAATCTGTAAATATGTCTGCTGCACATACCGGTACAGAAGCAATCATGTTTGCCGCAATTGCCATAGACATCAGAATTGCCATTCTTTTCTTCATCTGTTTCTTTATCCTCCTGTAATATGATATCAGGGGCCAAAGATGTTTCGACCCTGACTTGAAGCTATCTGTGTATCATCTCATTTCAGATGAAGCGGATAAAATCATCCGATTCACCCCATTTCTGCAGTGGAAATTTAAATGATCAAATCACGCAATAGTTTGCTTTGGTTAACTCTGTTGGTTAGTATATTCTAACCTGCGTGAAAATGCAAGAGAATTATTCTGCATCTGTTGAGAAAGTATCTCATAAATCAAGCAGTATCCTGTTGACAAATTTTTATCATTTCACAGCAAGATAAGACAGAATAGAGCAATTATGGCAATTCCATAAAATAATGCAGGTAATAAATCAGGTAACATCCTGCTATCAGTCTGAAAATATCATCTTCTATCTCTTTTTCGCTGCTGTTTAAAGTAATTTTGTTTCCTTCTATCTGAAGCCCCATTGTATCCGCGAGATTCTCAACCCGTTGCCTGTCATATTCTTTTTCATCCAAAAGAACAGACTTCTCATAAACCCTGAATTTTCCGGTTTCATCACATTCCAGTCTCAGATGCAGTTCAGGGAGTTTTCCGGGTTTAAAGGTTATCTCACTGTATGTCATAGATTGTCTTACTTTTGTGATTCCCTGTTTCACTGCCAGTATGATCCATTCATCCAATACAGGTCCTTTATACATAGGAAGTCCATATTGCAGATGTAATTGGGCCGCCTTGCTGATGCAAGCATTTCTGGTACGGTTATTCAGACGTTTATAAACATTGCTGCCCTCAACCGGGTAGTATTTCTTCAGTATCTTCTCTTCGGCTTTTGTCCATGGATCATTGGTTTTCCTGCTTAATCCCAGAATCATCGCTCTGTATTTGCATGCCTGAAGAGATCTTTCAGGAATAAGAGTATGCACATATCCGGCACCTTTTTCTTCATAATATCGGGAAATGATCGCATCCTCTTCCTGTGTCCATGGAAGTCTGTTATTGTCTGATCTGACATTTAAGTACTTAGCTCTGGACTGACAGGCAGTCAGAGTTCTCCCTTCCAATCGTTCTGCTGCCTTCCTGCCTTCCGCTTTGTAATATGTTCTTATAATTTCATCTTCTTCTGCAGTCCATTCTTTTCTTCCCTGTATGCAAAGACCTAATTTGGCAGCTCTTTTATTACATGCCTCTTTGGATCTTCCCTCCAGTCTTTTCTGAACTTCAGCACCTTCTGTCGGATAATAATTTCTCAGAATTTCATCTTCGCTGCTGCTCCATTTTCTGTTTGCCCCGGAATAAGTAAGTCCTAATGCAGCAGCTCTTCCTCTGCAGGATTCTGCTGATCTCTGATTTAAGCGATAACGTACCTTACTGCCCTCCGCAGCATAATACTCTCTGAGTATTTTATCCTCTGCCTCTGTCCATAATCTGACATATTTAACATCATTCTGTACAGTTGCTGAAGAGGAAATGTTTTTGGATATTTCCATTTTTGATGCCTGGATCCTGCAGCTTTTTGCAGTTCTTCCGGATAATCTTTCACAGACCTGATCTCCTTCTGCGGGATAGTACTTTCTTAATATTTCGATTTCATCGGCTGTCCATCTTTTTTTCGTATTTGCCATGTCTTACACCTGTTTTATATATTATTTCAAACTGAAATATTCACTACTTCTTACTTTTCGTAACCTTCGCAAAAGAATTCCATATGTGAGTGCAATATCTACATAGAAATTCCTGAATGTACAACATATTCATACCCTGTCTCCGTAGTATAAGTTTTTTCCTGTCCCAGTGCCGGAATAACAGATTCAGGGCTGTGCAGACTTCCACTTTTAAATACGATCATCACTTCTGCTTTCTTTTCATTAACCGGAGTTATTTCTATATTATTGATTGTGTTTTCAATCATGGCTCTGGTGATATCTTTGGGTTTTACGCAGGAATATTCCTTTGCATAGTCTAATATCCTGTCCATCTGATCTGTCAATTCTGTTTTTGAAAGAGGTTTCATGCTTTTCAATTGTTCCAGATTCGCTTTTTTCTCTGCTATCTGCTGTGTAAAAACCTTGTTTCTGCTTAAAAATTCCGCATCAGAAATGTAGCCGCCCATATTGTAATCCAGCAGCTTATCTCTCTTCTGTTCCAGTACTGTTATTTCATGCTGTATGTTGTCAATTTTTTCTTCAGTTCCTTCTGTTTTGTTAATCTCTTTCTCATAAAGTTCCAGATACTTATGCAATATACTTTTATTGCTTTGAGCCAGATTGTTATAAACATCCGATATCATCTCCAGCAGGATTTCTTCTTTTACCGGTTTTGATCTGCAGGAAACTGCGCCCTGTTTTATGCGATGACTGCATACCCAGGTCTTTGCAGCTTTTCCGCGGACAGTTCTGACTTTCAGCCAGTATGCAGCTCCATCTTCCGCACAATGTATAAGTCCGGTAAAAAGGTTGTCCTGCTTATAGGAAGTTTTTTTCAACTTGATATTTTTACTTCTTTCTTCCATAATCCTGTTTGCATCTTCCCACAGTTTTTCATCCACAATTGCAGGGACATGGGTACCATCGTCTTTATACATCACCCATTCATCTTCAGGCAGGAATTTCTGTTTCTTAGTAAAGAGATCAACTATTTTTACTTTTCCACCAACATAGTAACCCTTATATTTAGGATTTCGGATAATATTGGCAATCACATGGCTGTCAATCTTTCCCCCTTTATAATTTCTGTATCCACATTCCCATAAAAATTGTTCCAGTGAATGGGTAGACCAGTTTCCCAGAGCATATTTTTCAAAAATAAGCTGTACCATTTTTGCCTCTTCGGGATTCAAAAACAATTTTCCGTTTCGCTTGTCCCATCCATATATATGTGAATTACCAAGAACCACACCGTTCTGTATGGATCTTGCATGACCGAAACGCACACGACTTGAAAGTTTTCTGCTTTCTTCCTGTGCAATACCGGACATAATTGACAGCCTGAGTTCCGAATCCTCATCTAATGTATTGATATTGTCATTCCTAAACCAGACAGCAGTTCCACAGTCCAGAAGCTCTCTTGTATATCGTATACTGTCTAATACGTTTCGGGCAAAACGGGTGATCTCTTTAGTTATGATAAGATCAATTTTCCCGGCTTTTGCATCCTGGAGCATTCTCTGGAATTCCTCTCTGTGGGTTACGGTAATACCGGAGATTCCTTCGTCTATATAACCATCCACAAGCGTCCAATTCTTTACGTCTGAAATCAATTGTTCAAAAAAAGTCCACTGATGCTCAATAGAGGTTTTCTGTTCCTCCTTATCCGTACTGACTCGGGCATAATACGCCACATTCAGTTTCAGATCAAATATATTTTTCTGCCGGGATTTCAGTTCCTCACGTGTTGCATAAATATCCATCTTATTCCTTTCCAATCAACTGATTCGCTGGCAATATTCATCTGAACTGTCCATCTGTTCTCCATTCTTCGCGACTACTGTATTGAATGTACTCAAGGTTATAATGTCTTTCTGGATACTGCTGTGCAGTTTTTCGGAAATCTGTCCATTATCAAGCATTTTGTCATTAATCATTGTCAGTACAACCTGTTCCAATGTCATAAGCATTCCTCCTGTTCTGTATGTTATAATGTGCAATTTGGCACAGAACTATCCAGCGGTAATATGATGAATTTCATAAAATTATTATAACTGATTCAAAGATAATCAAAGATAATTGTTTTTGAGACGAAAAAAAGCAGCTAACCTATTTTTCATAGACTAACTGCTTAAAGTACGTAAAAAACCAGAAAGATCTAACAGTTCAAAAGATTCTTTCCGGTTTTTTACACATATAAAGCGAGGGCATCGCTCAATCATCTAATTTGATGATTTTACGACACCCCCATCCCTTCAGATATATATCAGGAAGACAGTTCTATCTGCTTCATTTCTTCCAGAAAATCACGGATATAGGATACTGCCAAATCAAGGGCCTCCTGTCCAAGTTCTGCGGAAGAATCTTTCGGATCAAAAGGTCCAAACCAGCCGCTTGGAGCAATTTCTTTGGTATCTCTCACAAGACGTACGATACCACCCTTGAAATTAACTGCCTGGATATAAGCCGCTTTCATATTCTCAGAAGGATCCTGTGCATTGATAGGCTTGCTAAGTTCCAGATGTACTGATTCCGGAGCAATTGCCATCATAGCTGAGGTCTCCAGAACATCACCATGGCCGCCATCAAATTTCTTGTCAAGTTGAGCCACCAGACTCCACCAGTCTACACTTGCACATACGCCCCCTTTGTGATATACCTCCAGAGCCGCCCGATCAATGGATGGAGTATTGCCGCCATGGCCATTCAGAACTACAAAACGTTTTGCGCCATGCTGCATCAAAGAGTCCATAATGCCATGCAGAACCATATACAGTCCCTCATAACCAATATTAATACTTCCCTCAAAGCTTAAGTGATAAGGACATACACCGTATGGAACAGTAGGTGCTACGATTACGTTATCTACATCCTCCACATGATCCGCCAGATAGGACGGTACCATAAAGTCCGTTCCCAACGCACCCTGTGTTCCGTGCTGCTCGGTGCTTCCCACCGGAATCACAATAATCGGATCCTTCTCAAAAGCCTCTTTTGCTTGTGCTGTAGTCATTTTTGCAAGATACATTTTAAATACGCCTCCTAACTTTTATACTGTAAAATGACGATCAATAGTCTCCTGCGGCGGAGTTTCTGTAAATTTACTTACTACAATCATTACAATAGAAGCAATGATCGTAGTTGGGAACAGTGCATGGAATCCCATAGCCAACGCCTTGACAGACGGATTCAGTGTAAAGAGCAACAGTGAAATAATACCTACTATAACCGATGCGATTGCTCCCTTCGCTGTTGCTTTCTTCCAGTAAATTCCAAACAGAATCGGCACTACAAAAATTGCCATTCCTGAAAATGCAAACAGGTTAATTTCAAAAATACTGCCTGGCTGGAATACACCAAAGCAAATTACGATGATACCGATGATTACAGTTACTACCTTGGACAACTTCATAACATTCTCATCTGTAGCATCCTTATTGATAATCTTCTGATAAATATCACGGGTAACAGCACCGGTAGTCGTTACCAGAATACCATCGATTGTGGACATACCTGCTGCCACAATACCTGCGATGAAAATGGAAGCCAGGAAAGGATTCATGCCTCTCTGCAGAATCATAGGAATAATCTGATCTGCCTTCTCAATATTCTGAATGGAAGCAATACCATTTACACCGGCCCACTCAATCAGAGTTGCAGAGAAAAACATACCTGCAGTACCAAGAAGAATTGCTTTGAACATGGTCTTATGATCCTTCATGGCAAAGAACTTGGTAAACAGGTGAGGCTGTCCCATGGTAAAGAACGACCATAGCACAATGTTGGATACATAATAAGTCCAAGGCATATAACCGTTAGCACCCGGGAAGGTCAGATAAGCCTCATTCATACTCTGAAGTGTATGGTTAATGTTAGAGAAACCTCCACCCATTACTACAGATACAATAAATGTAACCACTGCAGTAGCAATCATCAGAGATCCCTGGATAACATCCGTCATCATGGCACCTTTCATACCACCGCTCATACAGTAGAGGATAACGATAATACCCATTCCCACAACACCTACCCATTCAGGCAGTCCGGTAAATACATGTACAATAACACCTGCTCCGATAATCTGTGCGCCCATCATCGGAACCAGGAAGAAGAGCATCATTACGCCCAAAACACCGCTCATATTCTTGGAGTGATAACGGTCTGTCAGGTAATCGGCCATAGTCAGGAAACCATATTTATGACCAAGAGTAATCAGCTTACGGCCAATAAGAAGAGCCGGAAGAATCATACAGAACACAGCTCCAGGTACAGAGATAGCCATTCCTGCATAGCCTACACCGTAAATGGTTCCCGGTGTACCAAGAAATGTTCCCATGGAAAACTGGGTTGAGAAATATGCAATACCACTTACTACCACGCCAGCCTTTCCACTCAATACAAAGAAATCGCCAATATTATTCGTCTTACGTCCTGCGTACCAACCAATAAATGCCATAATTCCAAGATAAAGTACCAGAACTGTATAGAAAGGAATCGGTGCTGGCTGAATTACTGCTGCTCCATTCATTTATTTGTCCTCCTCATCATAAGTGTGATATTCTTTTCTCTTCATACACATGCGGTAATAGATAATAATCAGCGCAAATGTAATGGCAGTGTGAACAATCCATCCGAATATATAAAGCGGAACACCACCAAATGCGGGAATATACGTCTCGCTGTAGAAAAACGGGAACGGAATCATAATTAATACAAACATAATCAGAAAAATAATCAACCATGTCCGTTCGAAGTGTTTCTCAAAAAGTTTCTTCATAACCTTTTTCCTCCTTTGCTTTCGAAAGAAAATCATGTAATATATACTATGATTTTCTTTCGATTTTTTGTTAAGTATATACTTTACTTTATATTTTCCATTATACATGCTATAATAAATTTGTAAAGTTTTTACTTATATTTTTATGAAAAAAATATAAAACATTGCATGCGCCATGCAAAGAAAGGACATCGTGTAATATCTATGGATATTTTAGAGCATCTTCAAAAACTTTATCCTGCCCTGACAAAAAAGCAGAAAACAATCGCAGATTATCTAATTGCTAATCCGGAGGAAATCAGCTACATTACACTGGCACAGCTAAGCCATCAGACCGGTACCTCCGAGCTGACTTTGCTTCGTTTTTGTCAAAAACTGGGGTACTCCAACTTTCTGGACTTAAAGGAGCAGTTTCGGGACTATACCCAAAAAATGATTAAGCAGGCCTCCTCTTCTTCCTTTTTTCTGCCAGAGCGTACCTCAGGCGAAGCCTCCGAACGAGAACGGATCCTTCATGAAATCTGCAATACAGAGGCTACAGTTTTCTCTGATTTTATTGCTAACATCAATCTGGAATCTGTGATAAAGGCTTCTGATGAAATCCGAAAAAGCAGCCGTATCTACATTTTTGCCCATGATATTTCCCTGGTACCCGGTAAATTTCTGCAGAGTCGTCTGGAAATCCTGTACCTTAATGCTGTGTTGATTGATTTATCAGATCTGGAATTGACCCAGAAGACTATCCAACAGCTGACGGATGGTGATCTGGTAATCTTTTTCTCTTTCCCCCGTTATTATTTTCCTATTGGAAATATTGCTAAAAAAGCGGCAAAATCAGGTGTACCGATTCTGACCATCACCGACAGTGATACTTCTCCGGCGGCAGCACACAGCACACTTTTGCTGCTTTGCCCCACCTCTACGAAGCTGTTTTACAACTCCATGACCGTGCCCATGGCCATGCTCAATATTCTGGCTTCCTGTCTCGTCATCGACAGTGTATCGCCAGCAGAACGTCAGATCTTTATTGATACCTTGCCATCCTGATTTCCAGACAAAAAAACCGGATATACAGTTTTCCCGCAGGAAACCATATATCCGGTTTCGTTTTTATTCTCTTTTCATAGCAGTTCGATTTCTGACCAGTTACCTCTTTTTATCTTTTATTTCTCGTAAGTTCCTTTTCGGAGTACCTCTCCATGCTTCATAAAGATCTCTCCCCTTGCCACATAGGTATCCAGCGTCAGGTTCTGATCAAACAACAACATATCTGCATCGGCCCCTTCTGCCACAATTCCCTTGATTCCCTGTAAATCCAGGCTCTCCGCCACCTGACAGGTCATATAAGGCAATGCTTCCTCCAGATTCATTCCAAGGGCCTGCACCATATATTTCAACTCTTTATAAAGCGCATCCACACCAGACACACCTATCTCTAAAAGGCTGCCATCCTCAGCATAATTAGACCAGCTTCCATGTCCGTCAGAGCTCATGGTAATATGCTCTGTGGGCAATCCCCGCTTTTTAGCCTCCAGAACACATTCTCCCGGTGAAGTGTGCATACCGCAGGTCAGATCAATATAACCTCCCCGCTTCAGAAATTCGTAGCCCTCTTCCAGCAACTTTTCATTCCGGTTGACATGAGTGGGACGGAAAATCCGTACAGGAACAGAACTCACCTCCAATGCCCGGAATACCGGCGCAAGACCATCTTTGTCATCTCCCATGTGAAGCACCACAATGCCTGGCTTTCCACTGAGCATTCCCGCCACACGAGCTTTACTTGCAATCTGAACCAACTGATCACCAGTCACATTAGGTGCCCGGTGATCAGATATCGCCAGCTTCACACCCAAAATCTCATTCACAAATACGATGTCCCTGTCTGTTTCACCTGTGATAGTCGGGCTGGGATATCCGTAAGCACCTGTGAGCATATAAGCACTCACGCCCTCCTCACAGAGTACCCGGGTCTTCGCATAAAGATTGTCCACACTCCTGGTGATACCATCCGTACCCAGAAGTCCCACCACTGTTGTGATACCGTTCTCTACCAGTTCTGACATCTGTAATTCCGGTGTCCGCGTATGAAAGCTTCCCTCTCCACCGCCTCCGGTGATATGTACATGTTGATCTAAAAATCCGGGAGTAAGAATCTTGCCCTCTGCATCCAGCACCTCGCACTCCACAGGCAATTCTCTGATGGAATCCTGTATACATTCAATCTTTCCCCCGCAAATCAAAAGATCCTTTTTACCGAGATATTCCGGTGCGTAAATCTCTGCATTCTTTACCAATAACATAACTGTTCCCCTTTTTCCCGTAGCTGTTCATTACGCAGATACTCCAAACTATCATGAACAGTTACTTTTCTTTTTTCGTTTCTACTCAAAGTATATACGATGGAATCCGTTTTGTCTATGAAAGTTCTGAATAATTAGCTATATATTTCCACCATCAAGGTACATCCGATATGAATGTTTGTCCCATTGGCAGCTTTCCTGGAGAAGTAATTTCTAATCGGTTGTCATATACCGCCATCTGTATCGTACCATAATGAATTATCAAAAATAAAATCTAAGGTGGACAGATTGCTTTGTCTATTGTAATATATGCTGTATGGAATTTTACGAGGAGGATTTATCATGGAAGAAAAAATACTTAATTTTATTCTGGAATGTGCAGAAGTCCAGAAATTGGTTCCATTCTCACTTATCGAAGAAGAATTTAATCTTATTCTGGACGAAGCCTTAAAGTCGGTCATTACGGATGCTCTCTGGGATAATGATACTATTTCTGACGTAACTATAGGAACTGATGGTTTTACTGTCACATTTTTCGAGAATTGATCGTAAATATCAAACTAATCAACTGATGACACGAACACAGCCAGAAGCATAAACAAAGTATCTGATAAGCAGACATGATCTAATACCCCCTTATCAGATACTTTTTTATGTTCCATATCTTGCCTGCAATTTACGACCGTCTATAGCAATCCTCGTAAATAATGCATTTAAGACAGTTCAGCAGAGTGCGAAAG
>ERZ857775.3127-NODE-3127-length-14111-cov-9.660074_pt1 | contig 14111 bp, 10 predicted proteins | sample MGYA00519698_ERZ857775 | MGnify/ENA primary metagenome ERZ857775 (study PRJEB31778, sample SAMEA3449363) | human gut metagenome | biome: human gut; feature: human-associated habitat; material: faeces | place: United Kingdom | collected 2010/2012 ...
TTCAGGCTGACCTCGCTGTCCATATCCATGTCCAGCGCATCCTTTGCCTTGCGGATGGCGGCAAACAGGCGGCTCTTCTCCTCCAGCAGGTAGAGCATGAACCGGGCAATATCGGTGATCTGCTCTGCATATTCGGTCTGTGCCACGTCCATAACGGTCTCGTCCTCGGCCTCGGGCATCACCTTATGGCGCAGATAGGTGTTGGCCACCTTGGTCACGTTGGCATCGCAATCCAGAATGCCCTGCGCCTCGTCCAGCAGGGACTGGAGCTTGTTCTGGTAGCGGAATGCTTCCTTCAGGTTCATAGTCGTTCCCTCCATCTTGTTTTTTCTGCTTTCAGCTTACCACAGACTGCCCGCCCGCGCAAGCTTTCCGGTAAAATGAGCAAAACGCCCGCCCCGGCATGACCGGGACGGGCGTTTTGCATTTGCTGTGACACTTATTGGGATAAGAGATTGGCATTACTCAGCCGGCCACGCGCTCGGTGCGGCCTGCCTCCAGCATATAGCGCAGGAAGCCGGTCACGTCGGCGGGGTCGGTCACGGTGAGGTCAAAGCCCTTCTTGGGGGCAGTGTCCATCATCTGCAGCATGGAGCGTGCGGTAGTGTCCTTTTTCAGGTCGCAGGTCTTGCCGTTGTCCAGATGCAGCAGCACGCTGCCGTGGCTGGCAGAAAGCTGGCGCATGAAACGTTCCTTATCAAAATACTCGATACGAAGCATAGGAATACCTCCTTGATGAAATGGTTTATGTTACACTTGCCGTCCGGTCCTCTTTGGACTGGCGGCGGGAGAATAGCGGTTTTGCCCGGCAGTGGAAACGCTTGCACAGCTTGCGTCCCGGCTGCCTTGGTGCTATACTGAGCTTGGAAGCTCTGATAGGATAATACCACAAAACAATCGCTAATAATAGAATAAAACCGCATAGTATATGCAACAAAACCGGCATTGACAAAAAACATTCAAAGTATTGCGGAAAGGATTTGGTGAATATGGCATATCAGACAAGCTGTGCATCCTATACCAGCGGCCGGGTGGGGCTGTCCAGCGCTACTGCCGTGGTGGCCGATGCCGCCGGACGGGAGCAGGCCCAGCACGGCAGCCCGCTGTTCCCCATTGCCTGCTATGCCGAGGATCTTTCCTGTTTTTCGGTGGCGTGGCACTGGCACGAGGAATTTGAGTTCATTCTGGCGGCGTTGGGGCCCATCCATGTGGATGTGAACAAGACCCGGCTGACTTTGCAGACCGGGCAGGGAGTGTTCATCAACTCCGGGGCGCTGCACGCGGTAGAGCCTGCCGAGGGCAGGGCGCTGCTGCACTCCGGCGTATTTCAGCCCCGGCTTGTCGGCGGCATGGACACCGTATTCTGGCATAAACTCATCCGCCCGCTCTTGCAGCCCGGCACACCGCCCTTCTTTTTGCTGGACGAGGCCGTGCCATGGCAGCGGCAGGTGCTGCTCTGCCTGCGGGAGGCGTGGAAGGGCGTGGCGGACGAGCCCTTTGACTACGAGAACCGGGTGCGCTACCACCTTACCGCCGCCCTGCGGCTGCTCATTACCCAATGCGTCAGCGGCAAAGTAAAGGTATCGGAGCAGGAGCAGATTGCCTCGGAGCGGATGAAGCAGATGCTGCGCTATGTAGAGGAGCACTACACCGAGGAGCTGACCGTGGAAAAACTGGCCGACTGCGTTGCCCTGAGCGAAAGCGCCTGTCTGCGCAGTTTCCGGCAGTTTCTGGGTATCACGCCCATCCAGTACGTTAAGCAGTTCCGGGTGGAAAAAGCCGCCGAGCTGCTGCGCTCCACCCGGCTCAAGACCGGCGAGGTGGGGCTGGAATGCGGCTTTTCGGACGCGAGCTACTTTATCAAGACCTTCCGGGAGATCAAGCACTGCACCCCTCGGGAGTACCGTATCCGCTTCTGCTGAGCAAAAAGTAAAAAATGCCGGGCAGCTGCAAGCTGCCCGGCATTGCATTATAAAATTATCTTCTGCCAGCGCTCCGGCGGAATGACAGGCTCGGTGACAAAGGCCTCGGGGTTCGGGGCAAGAACATGGCGGGTGACCCGGAAAAGCCCCTCGGCGTCGCACAAAATGCATCTTGCATCGCCAAATTTTGTGTTCCGGGCTGCGCCGCAGTCCAGATACGCCTGTTCCAGCTTGACGAAATCCTCCGAGATGTGCGGCTGCTGTGCGTTGTAGTGGCGGCGCATATAGACGGTGTGCTGCGCCCCGGCTTCGTCCACCACGGTCATCTGCATGGGCTTGTCGGTCAGGCGGTTCGGCACGTTCAGTACCTCCTCCACGCTATGGATAAAGGTGTTGCGGGCGTGGGTGACCCCCAGCAGCAGCACTTTGCCGTGGGCTGCCCGCAGCCGGTCGTAGCAGCCGCCGGGAGTGCAGGGGGTGTTGGCGTCCAGCTCTCCTTCCAGATACGCAGCCGCCCCCTTGCCGTAAGCCGCCATGCTGTGGGTGGGGTGCAGCGAGCGCACCACCCCGGGGCGCTGCCGGAACAGCTCCGGCAGAATGCCCACACAGCACGGGCTGCGGCGTACATCGAACACTCGGTTTTCCTCGTTGATGAACCGCCATGTGTGGGTGGGCAGCAGCAGCAAGCCCTCCGCAAAAAACTCCATCAATGCGTCCAGAACCGTGTCTGCGCCGCCCTCCACCGGGCCGATGGACTTCATGGAGGAATGGATCAGGATGGTCTCGTTGCCTGTCAGCCCCATTGCTACAAGGTCGTGCTTGAGGTCAGCCTTTGTGTATGCCATGTCGTTTCTCCTTTTCGGGCATTTTGTCTGTACCCAGTTTACCGCCTTTTGTGCGGCAAAGCAAGCACGCACGCAAAAAAGGCAAACACCCTGTTGTATTTGCCGGAGACGAGCCGGTATCTGCGGGGTGTGTGCCCTTGCAGCTTTTTTAGTAAAATCCTGTATACAGCATATCATCTCGCAGCGTTACCGCGAAACAAGCACAGCGCCTTGCAATTATAGCAATTTGACAGTTGTTTCCTGTTTTCTTTGTGCATTTGGTACAACAGTCACTTGATTGCAGCATTTTATCAGCACTTTTCCCGCATTGCAAAGTGGTATATCAGTTTTTCAGTTTCAGGAACAGTTCCGTGCGCGAGTGCGCATTCTTGTATACAAGTATTCAAATCAAGTTCCATTCCAGCATTGACATTCAGTTGCTGTAACGGTACAATGATACTAAGATTACATTTACCGGATAAATGGAGAACAACTATGGCTACATTACAGCACACTGATGAGCTCTATCATATTCTCGAGGACGAGATCTGCGCGTTGAAGATCCTGCCCGGGGAAGCGCTGAGCGAAAACCAGCTGTGCAAGCGGTTCGGCGTTTCCCGCACTCCTATCCGCAGCGTTTTGCAGCGGCTGGAGCAGAACCGCTTTGTGCAGATCATTCCCTGCAAGGGCACCATTGTTACCGCCATCGACACCGGCGTGGTGGACCAGCTCATCTTCCAGCGTGTTGCAGTGGAGGGCATGGTGTTCCGGGACTTTGTGCAGAGCTGCTCGCCCATGGAGATTCTTGCGGTAGAACACCTTTATAATATGCTGCTGGAAGCCGCTGCAGGGCGCAGCGACCCGGAGAACTTTGATTTCAACCACTTCCTCAGCTGCGACCTTGCCATGCACGAGTACTGGTTCCACAAGACCAGCAAGGAGTACCTCTGGGAGCAGATGACCCGCCCGCAGGCAGACTACTCCCGCTTTATCCGTCTGGACATCGTGGGTGCACGCAACGTGTCCAGCGTCGTCAGCGAGCACGCCGAAATGCTGCGCATCCTGCGTGAGAAGGATCTGGACGCCATTGAGCCGCTGATGCGCACCCACCTGTACGGCGGTGTGAGCCGTATGGGCAGCAAGATCTACTCGGACGAATACCGCGGCTACTTCAAGCTGCCGGAGAACAAAAAATAAAGAAGGCCGCTGCACAGTTTCCTGTGCAGCGGCCTTCTTCTGGTTGCGCCAGCAGGAGTCGAACCTACGATGGGGGAGTCAAAGTCCCCTGCCTTACCGCTTGGCGATGGCGCATCATGCAAAACAGTATAGCATATTTTCCGCTGTTCCACAAGAGGTGCGCCGCATTTTTGCAGCTTTTTCTGTGTGCTGTCTGCCGCACTTGCGGCGGTTTGGGTCGGTTTTTGGGCTTTGCGGCCGGGATCCTGCGTTTTCCATATTCTTCCATGTTTTTACGAAAGGCAAGTTTTGCGGGATGCGTTTTTCAAAAAACACAGTCCGCAGGGGGCACAAGATTCATATTGCAAAGGTGAGATTTATTTTTTCCTGATTTTTCTTATTATTTTCTCAAAAGACTGTATTTTTTGTTGCGGTTCTGGTACACTGGATGTGATAAAAATAAGTTGAAGAAACTACGCCGATGTCCGGGCTGTCCCCGGGCGGGGCAGTGTCTCCATCTTTGTGAAGGAAAGCGAGGGGTCTCATGAAAAAATTCCTGAAAACGCTGGTGGTCGGGCTTTGCCTGTTCACGCTGCTGTGCTGCGCACTGCCGGCTGCATTTGCTGCCGACAAAACTTCAGGGAGCAAAAAGGAAGAGAACGTGTACGCCATTGGTATGGATGCCCAGGGCGGCATCTGCTCCACCGTGGTAACCTACACGAACCTGTCCGGCAAACTGGAGAGCACGCCCGAGCAGCCTACCATGACGGGCTACACCTTTGACGGCTGGTACACCGAGCCGGTGGGCGGCAGCAAGGTGACCACCTCCACCGTGTTCACCTCCGACGCCACCATCTACGCCCACTGGACTGCCAAGGTCGGTACTTCTACCGTGCCGCAGCCCACCACCCAGCCTGCCGTCCAGTGGCAGAAGTATGTAGGCCCTGCCCTTGTGGCCGGTGCCCTGCTTACCACCCTGCTGGTCGCCACCATGCTCTGAACACTGCTGTAAACACAATGACACTATTGAAGAAAGGGATCTTACCATGACTACTTCTACCATGAAAATGCCCGCCAGCTATTCCAGCATCGAAGCCGAGGAGATGACCTATCTGGACGGCGGCACCAGCAACGCTTATCAGGCCTTCCTGGACGTTGGCAAGGTGTTCAACTACATTGCCCGCATCTTCTCCGGTGCAAGCTCCATCATCAACAATGTTAACGTCATCTACCAGTCCTTTGTATCGCTGAACAGCCTGCTGGGCAGCTTCGGCAAGTAAAAGCATCACCCCAAAGTTCAGATCCGGGAGCCGCGCTTTTTTCGAAAAGTGCGGCTCCCGTTTTTCGTACACACTGTAATTCAGTACATTACTGCGCAGCACTTCACGTTCCAGAATTGTGAACAACTTTTTAAGTTTTTGGGGGGTCAGTGGCCGTTTTTTGGACATTTTTAATATATAAAGCAAAAAAATGCGATATTTTTTCAGCTTTATCTCTTGATTTTGTATCTGATTTGTTATATTACTGTTACAGTGGGTGTGCTAGAATAAGGTTGTTTATAAAATGCCCTTCAGACCGCGTAAAAAATCGTGGCGGCAAGCGTTTTTTCAGGTATTTTTGTTAAGTAATTTCGTAATCTTCGAAAACCTTTTCGTTCTTTATGATTTGGGAGTATGTACACAAATGGCAGATCGTGAACTGCGGCGGATGCACCGCGCTGAACTGATAGAGATCATCTATGCGCTGAAGCAGAGCGAGGACCAGCTCAAGGCGCAGAACGCCGCGCTTACCGCGCAGCTGCAGGACCGGCAGCTACGGCTGGAAAGCGCCGGTTCCATCGCGCAGGCCGCGCTGGAGCTGAACAACGTGTTCGCCGCCGCGCAGGCCGCCGCCGATGACTATCTGCACTCGGTGCAGGCCAGTCTTGCGGACACCAACGCCACCGCCGCCAATACCCTTTCGCAGGCGCGCAGCGAGGCCAAGCGCATTCTGGAGCAGGCACAGGCAGACGCCGACAGCCTGAAAGCGCAGGCGCAGCAGGAATGCGACGCCATGACTGCCGCCGCCGCGCAAAAACGCACCCAGACCGAGGCCGACTGCAAAGCCATGGTGGAGCAGGCCGAGCAGGAGGTGCAGCAGCGCTGGCAGGCATTTGACCGCAAGGCCAACGATCTGCTGGACCAATACCACAGCACCGACGGTCTGCCTTCGGAGGAAACATGAAAAAACGCGATATCCGGTTCGCTTCCATCCCTTCCACCGAGGAAGTGGCCGCAGAACGTGAGCGTCTTGCGTACCAGAGCCGCTACCAGCGGGTGCTGCGCAGTACGATCTATATTCTGGTGGTGGTGGCCGCAGCAGCTGTGCTGCTGGCTACGCTGTTTCTGCCGGTGCTTCAGGTCTCCGGCGACAGCATGTACCCTACATTAAATGATAAAGACATTATTCTGCTGGTAAAATCCAACCACATTGAAAACGGCGAGCTGTGCGGGTTTTACTGGCAGAACAAGCTGCTGCTCAAGCGCATCATCGGGCAGCCCGGTGATGTGATCGATATGGACGTGAACGGCGTAGTCTCGGTAAACGGCGTAGCGCTGGACGAACCCTATGTGGACGCGCTGACCGTGGGCGAATGCGACATCCGGTTCCCCTATCAGGTGCCGGAAAACCGCTACTTCGTGCTGGGCGACCACCGTGCCACCTCCATCGACAGCCGCAGCAGCGTGATAGGCTGCGTTGAAAAAAGCCAGATCGTGGGCAGGGTTTTTCTAAGGGTATGGCCCTTGTCCAGTTTCTCGTTGATCCATTGACCCCGGGAGGAGGTATTTCGTTATGAACGACATTCTTAAAACGTACATGGAGCGGTTCCGTGAGAACCGGCACACCCTGCGGCGCTACACCGCATTTGTGCTGGCACTTGCCATGATCACCACCCTGTTCGTCAACTGGCAGCTGCATGGCGTGGGCATCTCGATGACCGCGCAGTACCAGTGCGGCGAGGAGGAGCACACCCACACCGCGGATTGCTACACCAAGGTGCTCACCTGCGGTTACGAGGAAGGCGAGCTTGAAAATGCGGACGAGCTGGCCGCCGCTGCTGCCACCAGCCAGCCCACCGTTGAGGCTGAGCCCGCGCCGCTGGCACTGGAGCCGCAGATCGAGTTTGTGCCCCACGAGCACACCGAGGACTGCTACACCGAGGTGCAGACCCTGACCTGCATGGAGGAAGAGCACGTCCACGGTGACGACTGCTTCGACCCCGAGGACGGCACCCTGATCTGCGAGAAATTTGAGCATACCCACGACGAAAGCTGCTATACCACCGAGTACGAGCTGACCTGCGGACTGGAAGAGGGCGAGCTTGTGGAGCAGGTGGTGGAGCCCACCCAGAGCGCCGAGCTGGCGGCTATGGCTGTGGCCGAGCCTGTGGCACTGGAGCCGACGGTGGACACCGTGGAGCCCATCTACCACCACCACACCGACGCCTGCTACGAGGAAGTGCTTACCTGCCCCCTGCCGGAGCATCACCACACCGTAGCCTGCCTGAGCGACACCTCCGCCGACGTTGAGACCCCCGAAGAGTGGCAGGCCGCCAACGCCGAGGCCGTGATGACCGGCAACTGGGACGAGGACCTGCTCAGCGTGGCAAAGACCCAGCTGGGCTACGAGCAGAGCGAGAAAAACTTCGAGATCGACCCCGCAGACGGCGTGACCCTGCACTACTACTCCCGCTACGGCCAGTCTTACGGCAACCCCTACGGCGAGTGGGACGTGATGTTCCTCTCCTACTGCCTGAAGTACGCCGGTATCCCCCAGAGCGCCATCCCGCAGGAGGCCAGCGTGCTTGCCCTGCGCAGCTCCATGAGCGACATGGATTGGCTGCTGGACGGCGAGGACGGCAGCGCCGCCAATGTGGGCGACATCGTTATTTATAATAAGTACGTCACCCGCACCGTGGCTGTGGACAGCAGCGCCGATGGTGCAGCGGACGATCTGGACGACCTGTTCAGCATGGACGCTGAGGGTGAGAACGGCGCAGAGCTTGAAACTTCCGGCGCTTCTGCGCTGGATACCGCCCCCGCCGCCGAGGACGCCCCCGCTGCCGACAGCGTGATCACCCCCGATCTCCCCGACACCGCCAACCCGGAGCAGCCCGCCGCAAAGCCGGTGGACAGCACCGGCACCTCTGCATCCGGCGCGGACACCCTTATCCCCAGCGTGGCATCCCCCGCTGCCGAGCCGCAGACCACCACCGTGACTGACGCTCAGCCCGTGGAGACCGTGGGCATCGTGAGCGAGGCGGACGAGAACACCCTGACCGTCATCTCCGGCGACGTGGACGGCAAGGTGGCTGAGGTCACCCTTTCCAACGCCGAGGTTCTGGCCGTGGTGGATGTTGCCGCCGCCCAGTACGCAGACGAGATGCTCTCCTCTGCCGTTGACGGCGCACTGAAAGCCCCCGATATGCTTACGCTGGCGGGTGAGCCCACGACCGTAAGCACCACGACCGTTGGCTCTGCCTTGGACGGTACTAATTATGTTACTGATTTCAAGATTCAGAAGCAGCAGGGCAGCCAATACGTTGATGTTGCCACCAGCGTTGTCACTGACCAAATGCACGGCTACCTTGAACTGAAGGATATTCCGGCTCAGGACATTGCAAGCCATGACTACAAGGTTAAAGTAGCTTTGCCGGAGGCTTTTGACTTGCAGAGCGTTGCTTCGGAAACTGGCGACTTGATCGATCCGAACTATACCGGTCCAAAGGGCAGCGTTTGTGGCACCTACCAGTTTGTAAAGGAAAACGGTAAGTGGTACGTCCTGTTCACCTATGACCGTGATTTTATTCATCAGGATCAGGTGTCGAATACCACCAAGGTCAGAAGTACAGTCAACTTTGATTTCCGGTGGGACCAAACCAAGGTCACGACCGGCGGGAGCAATGAGTTTAAGGTCAACGAAAAAGCAAAGGTCACCATTTATATTAAGCGCGAAGAAAGCACCACGCCCGGCGAGGAAAAGAAATTCAGTCTGGATAAACAATCTGCCGGGCTTAAGTACGACGGCAAGAATGCTTACGTTGATTACACTGTAAAACTTACCCTGAAGGAGGACAGAGCAGCCCCCCTGACGCTGACCGATACACTCACAAATCCGTCCGGGGTCACCTTCGACTATGTTGACACCTTCCTCCAAGTTACTGGCCCGGATGGTTCTGCGCCCGACATTTCTTGGGCAGATACCACAGGTAGTACGGGCAAAATGATCACCTTGGGCACTAGTGGTCAGACCCTGCAAAAGGGCACCTATACCATCACTTACCGCGTCAAGGCTGATAATTTTGGCAGCACAAGTTACAACGGGGACGATTTAAAAAACTTTATCAAATTTGGTGATGATGTAGAAGGTACTTCCACCTCTATCAAAACAAAGGATATTGAAAAATCGGGCAAGCTCAGCAAAGACGGCGAGATCATCACATGGACTGTCAAGATCAACAACGGTGACGTCATGCGTTATCTGCCTGCTAACGCTAAATTTACCGATACGATCGACACAAATCAGGAATTTGTTGCCAATTCTTTCAAGGTCAAAAAGACCGATGCAGACGGCAATGAGACCAAGACCAAACCAACAGATGTCTACAACAGTACAGACCACAAACTCACCTACAACCTTGAGCTAGGCTTCAACAAGTATGAGATCACCTACCAGACAAGGGTCACAAAAGCTATCCCTCTGACCGGTCTGGATGTCAAAAACACCGGCAATCTGGAGGGCGGTGGGCTGGACAGCAGCTCTGAAGGCACTGTCCACATCGACTCAGATGTTCTTACCAAAGAGGCAGTTGGTGAGCCGACTAATAATGGTACAGAGGCCACCCTGCAGTGGAAGAGCACCATCAACGCGGAAAACGTCGACAGCTATATTTACTACGATTATAGCGGTACGTTCTGGGATAATAATGCCAAAAAGAACTACAAGGCACAGGAGATTGATCTTAGCTCTATCAAGGTAACAGACAAAGACGGCCACGACGTCACCGAGAGTGTGAAGATCACAGAATGGACTGATTCCGGCAAAAAAGATGACTATGGCAAAGATCTGGGTCTGTTTACGATCAACTTCAAAGGCTCCGGTGTGACCGGCCCGCTGACCATCACCTACGCAACAAAAGTCAAGATCGATTCCCTGCCCGGCAGCAGTGCAGCTGTAGAAAACATCTGCTACATCAACGACGGCAGCACTGTATCTGCTGAGCAGAAGGTCAACAAAACCTCCGACATGATTCAATACTTTTACAAGTATGCCGGTGAGTTTAATTGGAATAATGTTCAGAACGGCAACGGCAGCACTACCCTGCAGCCCGGCGCAAAGCTGCCTTGGACGATTGAGATCAACGAAAAAGGAATTCTCGAATGGATCGATGACGATGAATGGGTCATTACCGATACCATACCCAAGGGTCTGGTTCTGGACGAAAACAGCGTTAAAATCAACTGCAATGGCGCTTCCCCGTCCACTACCTCTTATACAGTTGCTGTAAACAAGTTGGCAGACGGCTCTACCAAGATGGTCATTACCATGACGCCGGAGGCATTCAGCTATACAGACAATGTTAAGAAAAAAATCCAAAGCCATATCTTTATCACCTACGACACCACGCTGGATACTACCTGTCATGACATCTGGGACGAGAACAATACCGCAAAGTTTACGAACCATGCAACGTTCGAGCGCAAAGGCGAAAAGATCGGCGATACCTCCTTTACCGAAACAGTTACGCGCAGAGTTGTTGGCAAGAGCGGTACTTTTGACGAAACCACCGGTCTTTTGACCTATCAGGTCAAGCTGAACCCCTACGGTGCAACGCTGAACAATGGCACCGACATGGATCTGCAAGACGTCATGACCGTGCCCTCTGATTTGTGGGCTGATGGGTCTGGTACCAAGCGTGTAACGCTGGAAGGCATCTCTGTTTTTGATGCCAAGCTGCAGGCAGATGGTACGCTGGAAGCAACCACATGGCGTGCAGACCTTACCTGTGTAGCCGGAAAGTTTGATGACGATGCCGCCGGAAATAACGTTGACACGTCCACCTACTATTTCAAGTACAGCAGCGATAACAGCCACCAGCTTAAGGCATGGACAAAGGTACCCGATAGCACCCCGCTTGTGCTGGTTTTCCATTACCGAGTTAATACGGAAGGTCTGGTTAAAGGCAATGCCTTCACCTTTGAGAACACTGCAACGCTGAATGGTAAGTGGAAGAACGAGCAATGCAACACCAGCTTTACTTCCAGTTCGGGAGCTACTGCCGGTATCGACTTCAACTCCAACCGCTTGACCATCGTCAAGTACTCCGGCACGCCAGACAAGGTTCTGCCCGGTGCAAAGTTCAGTCTGGAAAAGTATAACGCTACCACTGGATGGAAAAGCGAAAAAACTGATATAGTGACCAACACCAGCGGCAACGTAACGCTTGGCAGTCTGGACGTTAACACCTTCTATCGCTTGAAGGAAACACAAGCGCCTGATGGTTATCGGACACCGAATAATTACCATTATTTTGTAATTTCCGACAATAGTAGCTACACGGCCTCTGGCGTTCCCGACTATATTGCGGGCACAGACACCTTTAGCGAGTACAAGTTGGCTGAAGGGCAGAAGTTTGGCAGCTTCTACTACTACTGCGAAAACACCCCCAATGACAACTCTGACTACGAGCTCCCCTCTACCGGTGGCACCGGTACACTCCCGTACACAGCCGTGGGCGGCACAATGATGCTGACCGCGCTGGCATATAGTATTATCCACCGCAAGCGCAGACGTGAAAGGAGGGCAGATGACTAAGCTGCACTTCCCTGCCGGACGCCCGGGGCTGAGCCCCCGCCCGCCCAGCGCAAAGTTTACGCGATAGACCGAACAAAACTACACCCCTACCCCCCCCCTGTACAAAAACACAGGGGGCGGCAAGGGGCAAAAAAGAAAGGGGCTTTTTCCATGAAAAAAGCAATGAAGAAACTCATGGCTGCGCTGCTGGCAGTTGCTATGGTTTGCGCCATGGCTATCCCGGCGTTTGCGGCTGGTGGTACTACTGCCGGTACTGGTAGCATTACCATTGACAAAGCTGTTAGCGGTGAAACTTATACCATTTATAAGATGTTCGACCTGAACAGCTATGATCCCACCGCTGGCACCTACTCCTACACTGTAGTCTCCGCTTGGGAAGATTTCTTCAAGGACGGCGCAGCTGGTAACAGCTACATTACGCTTGAGAATGGTCATCCCACTTGGGTAAAAGGTGCACAAGCTGCTGATTTTGCCAAGGCAGCACTTGCTTATGCAACCGAAAAAAACATTACCGCTACGGAAAAAGAGACTGCTACCAGCAATACTGTTAGCTTTACCGGTCTTGGCCTTGGCTACTATCTGGTAGATACTTCTCTGGGTGCTCTCTGCGGTCTGGATACCACCAAACCCGATGTTACCATCAAAGAGAAGAACGAAGTGCCCGACATTGATAAAAAGGTAGAGGACTCCGAGGGCAACTGGGTTACCGAAAACACCGCTAAGATCGGCGATACTGTCAACTATAAGGTCACCATTACTGTGCAGACTGCAAACAACCGCTACGTCCTGCACGATACCATGAGCGAGGGTCTGACCTTTAACAAAGATTCCGTCAAGGTTACCGTTAATAATACTGTGGTTGATGCAACTAACCACTATACACTGGTTACTGAAGGCCTTACTGATGGTGAGACCTTCAACATCAAGTTTGAGGACAGCTACATTGCTACTCTGAACGCAGGCACTAAGATCGAAGTTACCTACAGCGCAGTTGTGAACGCGAAGGCTAAGGTCGATTCTGACAAGAATACGAACGAAGCACATCTGGTTTACGGCAACAAGCACGAGACCACTCATCGTGAAACCAAGACTTATCTGTACGAGTTCGACCTGATCAAGTTCAGCGGTTCTACTAAAAAACTGCTGGGCGGCGCTCAGTTCAAGCTGTACGATGCAAAGACTGACGGCAAAGAGATCCCGCTGGTAAAGAATGAGGATGGCACTTACCGCGTGGCAACCGCAAATGAAACCCCTGTTGACCATATTGAAACGGTTGCAGGTAAGACTGTTAAGATCTCCGGTCTGGACAAAAAGGTCTACTATCTGGATGAGATTGTTCCCCCTGCCGGTTACAACGGCCTGACCGAGCGTGTTACGGTTGATCTGAGCACCGGTTCTAAGAAGGTAACTACCGGGTATTTCACCGATGGCACATATGACGAGTCACTCGCCAGTTCCATCGGCGGTGTCGCAGTTGAGAACAACGCCGGCACTACCCTGCCCGGCACCGGCGGCATCGGCACCACCATCTTCTATGTGATCGGCGGCGGCCTGATGGCTGCAGCAGCCATCCTGCTCATTACCAAAAAGCGCATGGAGAACCACTAAGCTCTCCTTTCCCCCGGCACAGAGCGGGGCCGCAAGGCCCCCTGCTCTGATCCTGAAACTATAACGTTAGGGAGTAGCCCATGAAAAAGAACAAAAGCACCATTATATTGATCCTCGTCTTTTTCGTGGGTCTATCCGTGATGTTATACCCCACTATCAGCGATTACGTCAACCAGCGCAACCAGTCCCGCGCGGTGGCAAGCTACGCGCAGGACGTGGACAAAATGACCGATGCGGATTACAGCGCCTACTTTGACGCCGCCGATGCCTTTAACGCACAGGTGGCCGCCAACGAAAACGCCCTCTTCCGCCCGGATCAGCTTACCGGCTACAACGACACGCTGGATATTACCGGCACGGGCATTATGGGTTACATCACCATTTCCAAAATCGGCGTGGAGCTGCCCATCTACCACGGCACCAGCGACGGCGTATTGCAGATCGCCGCAGGCCACTTGGAGGGCACCAGCCTGCCGGTGGGCGGCGCGTCCACCCACGCGGTCATCTCGGCGCACCGCGGCCTGCCCAGCGCAAAGCTGTTTACCAACCTCGACCAGCTGGAAGTGGGCGATACCTTTACCATCACCGTGCTGGACCGGGTGCTCACCTACGAGGTGGACAAAATCTCCATCGTGCTGCCCACCGAGACCGATGAGCTGAAGATCGCCGAAGGCAAGGACTACGTCACCCTGATGACCTGCACCCCCTACGGCATCAACACCCACCG
>ERZ857775.3137-NODE-3137-length-14075-cov-3.445292_pt1 | contig 14075 bp, 8 predicted proteins | sample MGYA00519698_ERZ857775 | MGnify/ENA primary metagenome ERZ857775 (study PRJEB31778, sample SAMEA3449363) | human gut metagenome | biome: human gut; feature: human-associated habitat; material: faeces | place: United Kingdom | collected 2010/2012 ...
AATTTGAGGGTATTGTACTTCCGGCAGTTAAAGACGATCCGAATCATGACCTGCATCCCTCCAAAGTATTGGAACGTCCGAAAGTGGTTTATAATAAGAAAACCGGGAAGTTCGTGATGTGGGCACACGTCGAGAGTGCCGATTATTCCAAAGCTTGTGCCGGAGTAGCCGTTTCGGACTCACCGGCGGGCGAGTTTAAGTACTTAGGAAGTTTTCGGCCGAATGATGCGATGAGCCGTGATCAGACTGTCTTTGTCGACGATGACGGCCGTGCTTATCAGTTTTATTCTTCCGAACACAACGCCACGATGTACATCAGCCTGCTGACGGACGATTATCTGAAACCGAGCGGGCGCTTTACACGTAACTTTATCGGGGAATCGCGCGAAGCTCCTGCTGTATTCAAGCAGGATGGCAAGTATTATATGCTCAGTTCCGGCTGTACCGGCTGGAATCCCAACGTAGCGGAGATAGCTGTGGCCGATTCGATTATGGGTGAATGGAGAACCATAGGCAATCCCTGCACCGGGCCGGATGCCGATAAGACTTTTTATGCGCAGAGCACTTATGTGCAACCGGTGGCCGGAAAAAAGAACGCTTATATAGCGATGTTCGATCGTTGGAAGAAGACCGATTTGGAAGATTCGCGCTATGTGTGGTTACCCATACAGATAGAAGGTGGTGTGCTGACCATACCCTGGCGTGATAAATGGAACATGGATGTTTTTGATAAATAAGAGTAGGGCGATGAAGCGTGTTCTGTTGTTTTTCTGCCTGTGGGTAGCCTGTACTGCCGTTGGCCGGTCACAGCGTCTGGTAGCGGTGGGAAAAGGGTATAGTTGCACTTCGGTCAATACGGCTGTATTTCGTAACAACTCCTTAGTGACGCATGGTGGCGAACAATACATCAGTTATTACGATCAGGATGGTTATCTGGTCATAGGGAAACGGAAGTTGGATTCGTCCGAGTGGACATTACATCGTTCCCAATATCGGGGGAATGTAAAGGATGCACATAATATTATCAGCATGATGGTGGATGGAGAAGGGTATCTTCATGTAGCTTTCGATCATCACGGCCATTCATTGAATTATTGCCGCAGTGTAGCTCCCCGTTCTTTGGAATTGGGCGATAAAGTACCCATGACCGGAGTCGATGAAGGCAATGTCACCTATCCGGAGTTCTATCCGTTGGCCGGTGGCGATGTTTTGTTTGTCTATCGTTCCGGATCGTCGGGGCGCGGAAACTTAGTGATGAATCGCTATTCAATAAAAGAACGTGCCTGGATGCGCGTGCAGGATGTACTGATCGATGGAGAAGATGAACGGAACGCCTACTGGCAGCTTTATGTGGACGAAGCAGGGACTATTCACCTTTCGTGGGTGTGGCGCGAAACCTGGATGGTAGAGACGAATCATGACATCTGCTATGCCCGCTCTTTCGACAACGGGGTCACTTGGTATAAGACGAGCGGGGAGAAATACGTTCTTCCCATCAGAGCTGCCAATGCCGAATATGCCTGTCGCCTGCCGCAGAACTGTGAGTTAATAAACCAGACCAGTATGAGTGCCGATGCCGCCGGAAATCCGTATATCGCTACCTATTGGCGCAGTTCGGACAGCGATGTTCCCCAATACCGCCTTGTTTGGTACGACGGACAGGCATGGCATAATCGCCGGGTAACCGACCGGAAAACCCCGTTCACGCTGAAAGGGGGAGGAACGAAAATGATTCCGATTGCCCGTCCGCGCATTGTGGTGGAAGCCGGTGAGACGTATTATGTTTTCCGGGATGAAGAGCGGGGCAGCCGGGTCTCTGTGGCTCATACTAAGGATGTGGCAACAGGGGAGTGGGCGATAACCGATCTCACGGATTTTCCGGTAGATGCCTGGGAACCTTCACATGATACGGAGTTGTGGAAACAGGAGCGGAAGCTCCATCTGTTCGTACAACGCACCCGCCAAGGAGACGGAGAACACACAGCAGAAATAGAACCTCAGATGGTCTATGTGCTCGAAACAGATTTAAGCAGTAAATAAATATAAATATGAAGAAAGTATATTTAATAGCGTTTGCGCTCTTATTGGTGGCTGGCGCTGGGTGTGGCGGCCCGAAAAAGTCTGCTGCATCGGATGAAGTGATAGGGATTATCGATAAAGTAAATAACTATTGGCAAACCAATCATCCCGAACATGGCCGCGCTTTCTGGGATAACGCCGCCTACCATACGGGAAATATGGAGGTATATTCCCTCACCGGCAATCCGGAGTATCTGAAATACTCGGAAAGCTGGGCCGAGCACAACCAGTGGAAAGGGGCTAAGTCCGACAATAAGGATGAGTGGAAATACAGTTATGGAGAGAGTGACGACTACGTTCTTTTCGGCGATTATCAGGTCTGTTTCCAGACCTATGCCGACCTTTATACTATCACTCCCGATGAACATAAGATAGCCCGTGCCCGCGAAGTGATGGAATATCAGATGAGTACGCCGAATCATGATTACTGGTGGTGGGCCGACGGGGTGTATATGGTGATGCCCGTCATGACGAAGATGTATAATATTACCGGAAATTCTCTTTATCTGGAGAAGCTACATGAATATCTGGCTTATGCGGACAGCATCATGTACGATGAGGAAGCGGGGCTTTATTATCGTGACGGAAAATATGTCTATCCGAAACATAAGACGATGAATGGCAAGAAAGACTTCTGGGCCCGTGGAGACGGCTGGGTATTGGCCGGATTGGCAAAAGTGCTTAAAGAACTGCCACAATCCGATCCATACCGGCAGGAATACATCGACCGTTTTTGCACATTGTCCAAATCGGTGGCTGCCTGCCAGCAACCCGAAGGATACTGGACGCGCAGCATGCTCGACTCCGAACATGCTCCAGGACCGGAAACCAGCGGAACGGCTTTCTTTACCTATGGTTTGTTGTGGGGAATGAATAATGGATTTCTGGATAAAGCCACTTATCAACCGATCGTGGAAAGAGCATGGAAATACTTGACGGAAGTGGCGTTACAGCCGGATGGAAAAGTAGGATATGTGCAGCCTATCGGCGAAAAAGCCATTCCCGGACAGGTGGTCGATGCCAATTCTACTTCCAACTTTGGAGTCGGAGCATTTCTGCTGGCGGCTTGTGAGATGTATCGGTTCCTGAAATAGAAAAACAGAACTGTATTTTAGCCTGAATAATTTATGGTCAGTAGTTAAGTAGTCAAGTAGTTAAGGGAAATGCATCAGACAAGCCATTCCTACTTAACTACTTACTACTTGACTACTTGTTGTTTAACTGCTTAATACTTGACTACTTGACGCTGTATATGAATCATTCAGGTTAAATACCTTTGTTGACTAATAAGTAATAGACTAATGCCCAATCCTGATCGTTCGCATAAGTGTCGTAGAACTGAGCTTTTATTCCATTAATTTTATAAGGATACATATAAGCACAAGAGGCTTTTCCATCTTCAAAGAAGAGGCAAAGATTGTTTCTTACTATATTCTCCGCACGTTTTTGATAGGAGTCGTCACCAGTACATAAGGCATAATAGTGATATACAGCTCCGGTTATTGTGCTCCAATAATGGGGGAAGGTATCACCAAACATTTCTTGCTTTCCAAACCAGTAGCCATCCCAGTGACGAATAGCAACTTCGTTCAAATGATAGCTCGGCTGAAAACCATTAAAAGATTCTAATACAGGCATTTGGCGTTTTACCTCATCTAAATACTTACGGATACCTGTTTCCAGATAAAGTTGTGCTAAAAATTGGATAGCAGGTGCAACAATGCTCTGCTCGTAATTCACTTCGTGTGCCGGATAATTCAGGCCATTATCAACGAATACATCGCCTGTCTTAATGAAATCTTTCAGTAGTTGCTTATATTCTTTATTCATTCCGGCGTCTTTTAAGGCATTCAATCCGGATTGTACAGGAATTCCAATCGCATAAAAGCCGTATCCAAACTGTCTGAACATGGCTTGAAGGGTTTGATAGCCATCTTTTGCAAATTGCTTGTCTTCCGTTATTTTGTACATATGGAAATAAAATTCCGCTATCCACATGTAGTTATAGCCACGATTGCGATTCTTTTGGTCTACGCTTGAGTAAGTTGTGTAATCTTCGGTTTGCAGGCGTTCCCGTATGAACTTGGCATATTGTAGCAGAGACATTTTTAGTGTTGTATCTTTTGTCAGTAGGCATTGTTTAGCTAATAGAACCCCCATTCCGTTGCGTTCAGCACCTTCATCGCGGTCCACTGGATTACAATTCGGCGTATCGTTCAGATATATGCTGTCTCCTTCGTTGTCATACACCATATAAGCACCGTCCCGAAGATCGGCAGAATCATGCAGTTGTTGATTGGTACGGATAAAATCAATGCGTTTTCGAATTAATTCGTCCGCATTATTGATGACAAGGCAATTGGCATGAGTCTGTTTATTACCGTCGTAGTAGAAATCGAAGCGCACTTCACCTGTTTGTTGCATCGGAAGTTCCACTACATAGATATTATCTTCTTGTTTTATTGATACGGGTATCCCATTCATTTTTGCCGTACAGTTTTTTAATATTTGGGAGCTATGAAGTTCTACACGGGCAATTTCTCCTTTTTCAAGAACATATTTATTGCATGAGACGAGTACATTGCCTCGTTCCAATAATTTATTACGGAAATCTTCATTCCCGTTGTGAGAGAAAATATTCCATTCTAACGTATAACTTTCTCCGGGTTTTAATTGGATGTCCGGCAGGTTCAGGGCAAAAATACCTCGCGTGTGTGAGTTTGCTTTTTCGAGTCCCCGCTCCCAAATTTCATAGCTTTTAACAGCACCTTGAGTTACCACCAATCCTAAATGGGGCGCAAAAGCTCCCATACGGAGTGCATTGACATAAGCAGCATTTTCTCCCTCCCAAATGTGTACGTTGGTGCGGGAATTAATACATTGTTGTGCACTGGGATAATTGTCGTTAAAGGGGGTATAGATGCCCATATCATGGACATAAATAGTTTCTTTCCCTCTATTGGTAAAAGTATATCTTTCTACCAATCCATTGTTATCTAATGTTCTTTTAACTCTAATTTGTACATCTCCTTCACGATAGGTCACTTCCATGCCATCGGCATTGATTTCCGAAGGGATTTCCCATTCTTTTTTTATGCTTATTCTATCTTTGGTGATGGTGAAATAACCTAATCCCCAGCCATAATTTTCTTTTATCCAGGGATATTGCGTACCGTCAGTCTTTACCAACCAATTCATATTGTATTTATCGCCTTTAATTCTCAATTCGCTGAGAGCACCGGTAAGAGGAGATGTTTTTAATTCAATGGAAAAATCTTCAGCCAATAAAAGGTCTGAAATTCCTAACATTACTATCAGGATTCCGAAATTCTTTACTAATTGTTTTCTCATGATGTCGGTTTGTTCAAATTCCACCTTAATAAATAATAATTAAGAGGATAGGTTTATGTATTTATTTGTTTTTTTAGAGCCTGTTTAAATTTTGCTCAGTATTATCTGGAGAGTTATTTTTGAGGATGTTTTTCTGTTTTTATGAGGAGGATAGCGGGCTATCTAACGAGTAAAAACAGGAAAGCAGACCGAAAATAAACTCAAAATAAACTGATAAAGCTTTTAAGAGGAAAATTTAAACAGCCTCTTAATATATTGTATTGTCGCTATTTCTTTAATTTTACATTGATGTTTTCTTTTTCAATCGCTTTCAGAAGCTGATAATGGGTCGTTTCTACCGGTTTCACCATGAATTCCGGAATATTATAGGATTTGAACAGTTGTGCATCATAATCGGGATCTTTTTGCGGTAAGATAAAAGGTTTATGAGCTTTGCCTTCCTTGTCAAAATAGGCCATGTACAGGCGGGTATACGAACCATCATCACGGCGGGTGCTGAACAGAATCCATCGTCCGTTCGACGACCAACTGTGATAGCTGTCGACGTCCGGACTGTTGATTTCCGTAAGCGGGCGGACACTTGCAGTATTCAAATCCATCAGATATAGGTCACTGCTTTTGTGCCAGATGTGGAAAGTACCGTAGTCTCCCAGCGTGAAAAGCAAATATCTGCCATCCGGAGATTCCCGTGGAAAAGTAGCGCTTTTCCCATAGTCGGATGCCCTGAAAAGAGTATCTGTTGCTCCGAATTTCCGGGTCGTTAGGTCGAACGATTTACGGTAAAGGTTGTATTTCACGTCTTTATAATCGTTTTTTAAATAAGCGTTCATCTCTTCTTTGTCCATTTCTTTTACCGATGCCGAAACGTAGTACAGGTATTTGCCATCCGTGCTCCAATAGGGAAAAGTTTCGAATTCGCTTTTATCATTCGCTATAATCTGTATTTCATCTTTCTCTACATCGTACAGTATTAAGTCGGATGCAGCATCCTGCACCTCTATTTTTTCATGATCTTTGGTATGAAAACTTTGTCCGGTATCGTTGGTAGAGTAAGCTATCAGCATCGCTTTGGGATGCCACGAAGGGTATACGCCCCCCGAAATGGTTTCGGGAGTTTTCATATTTACTTTTTTCATTTTTCCTCCTGTGACGATGATGGTTCCTCCCAAATGTTGGCGCACATGCATCTGCATGTTACCGTCCCGGTTATAGTTCTGATAGGAGTGACAATTCACGCATTGCCCGTTGTCTCCGTCAGAGAGTGCATAGTTATTATAGATGATGTTCTCTTCGAAGCTGGTTACATTTCGCTGATTGATGGTCATAACTTCATATCCCACATAAGACGGTTCTATCAACCGGTAGGATATATAAGGATCTATCTCCTCCGCCACTTTGTTTTTCAGCGGTAGGTATTTCACCCATCCGTTGTCTGCTTTTTTTAGGTAAATATCTATGTATAGCGTGTCTCCCCGGCTTTCGTCGAGCAGTGCTTTCCATTTCTTTTCATTCATCTTTACTTCTTGTCCGGTCAGCACCATCTCTTTCCCTTTATGCGAATAAATGCGGGTGATATAGCTCTCCGCCTGTGCATTGATTTTGAAATTGAGCGGTGCTATGTTGCATGGAATTACCAGATCGTTATAATCGGGCGATATGGAAACCTGCGTCTGTTGTAAAATTGCATTTTCCGGCACTTGAGGGCTGCAAGCGCCCAATAACAGGATAGAAAGTAACAGTCCATAATATTGAATATTTTTCATAGCTGAATCTTTTTATTTGATGTGCTACAAAGATATACGGACTTTTAGCCATGGACAAAAAATTGGAAAAGAAATAGGATTAACCATATTTCATTTAAGGGGGAATTTTCTTTCAAAAGAGGTTTTGGGGTTGTGTGTAGTGGATAATGGAATAATATTATTCTCTTTACTTCGGTAAAGATATCTATGTTTGCTTTCAATACTTATGAAATAGACATATAGAATTATATTTAGCCTTTTATTTCAAAATTTGTGATATTGTTTATGCAAAAATAGAAAAGATGTTTTCTTTGAGTATATCAAAGCATAATTAAACATTGTTTGATACTGTGTAAGAGCATAGATCTTTCATTGCATTAGTCCATACTTTTAACCTATAAAAGTCTATATTTCTATAGGAAAAGAATATATACTCTTCCATTATAAAAAATACAGCATCAGAATTTATATACCGAAAGATCTTATATTTGTTGCTATTTCAGAATGAGAATGACAGGTGAGGAAAGAAAAAATGAAGGGTTTGGATACTGAAAATATATAACATTTTCTTGTATTTGTAGTACGTTGATAATTAGTGTGTTATGTAATGGCGTTATTTTCTCTACGAGATTCGATCCGATCATCGTAGAGAAACAACTCGATTCTCGTAGAGGAATGAAGTGTTTCTCACCGAGGAACCAATCGGACATTCGTGAGATGTGACAACCTACATGAAAGCGAAAGACGGAAAGAAATACGACTTGTAATGAAAACGGATAATTAGTAAATGGGATTTTAATTGATTTTCATTCGAGGACTATTCTTTGTAAATATTGGGCTTGGGTGTTTTATTCGAGGAAAGAGATTCTTATTTATATATGCTTTTATTGAATGAGTTAAATATAAGGGCGGAGAATAGGGCTAAAATTCTGTCATTTTGGTGGAATATTCTTTGTAGTGGACGGATTGTAGATAGAAATGGTGGAGAATGAAATAAAATTATCCGCTTTCTATATTAAAGTTGGCTATGTTTGCTTTTGGTTAATTTTTGCAGGATTTTGAACTTTTGTAGATAAATGAAAAGAAGTATAGTTGATATAGAAAGTTCTGTTGGTTCGGGAGGAGCCAGGGGAATTAATGTAGGTGGCATGATTGCTGTCTGCTTCTATATTTGTTATATTCTGGGAGTCTATAAAGTTGATTTATTGTTTGGCATGCAGGAGTTATCCATTTTCTTGCCGGGAAAAGATTTTTTTCTGGAATCGTTGGCTTTGCCGGGTGGATTCCTACTCTATATGGGAGATTTTTTTCTTCAGTTTTGCTATGAACCGTGGTTAGGAGCTTTTCTGTTGGTTGTATTGTTCTTTTTACTTCAGTTTCTGGTTTGCCGGGTAATGAATATTCCGTCCGATTGCCGGCTGTTGGCTTTGATTCCTTCTCTACTGTTTCTGTTGTTGATTGCCCGGTTGGATTATCGGATGTATATTCTTCGTGATTCCGGAATGTTTTATTCGCAACTGTTGGGAGGGATATTTTCGGTGGCCGTATTGGGGGGATATAAGGCATGTCAAAAACTTTGGAGCCGGATTCTTTATATAAGCCTTGTCCTGCTGACCGGGTATCCGTTGATCGGGTTTTACTCGCTGTTTGCTGTCGGGTTGATGATATTTTCCGATGTTTCCGTTTCCGTGCGCAGGAATTGGGCCGTTGCGGGATGGGCTGTCTTATTCGGGTTGCTGCTGCCTGTGGGATGTGTTCTGTTGTTCTATGAACGTGTCGACCTGTCTTCTGCTTATCTGATGGGGCTACCTTTGGAGATCGGTGAAAAAGGAGGGCGATTCTGTCATATTCTATTCTTGATTTTGCTATCGCTTGTGTTGTTGCTGTTTCTGAGTCCCGCTTATGAAGCAGCCGGGAGGTGGGCAAAGAGAGCCGTTTTTCTGAGTAGCGGCATCATTATTGGTTTGCTGTGGGCCTCCTGGCATTTTACTTATAAAGATGTGAACTTCCATGCCCAACTGAAAATGGAACGGGCCATGGAGCGGGAAGACTGGCAGAAGGTGCTCGCTGTGGCTTCGGAAACGCCCCGTCCCACACGGATTCTCATTATGTACCGTAATATTGCTTTGTATCGCACGGGGCGTTTGTGCGATGGCATGTTTACCTATCCCGATGGTTCGGAACCTCTGAATATTCCCTTAGGGTTGAAAATGACGGGCATCAGCGCACCGCGGATTTATTATTATTTCGGGCGGTTGAACTTTTGCTACCGGTGGGCGATGGAGCAATTGGTACAGCAGGGTGTCAGTGCCGGAAGTTTGAAATGGTTGGCGCGAGTGGCTGTTTTCAACCGGGAATGTGAGTTGGCCCGTAAATATCTCGGCCTGCTCAAAAAGGCTTGGTTTCACAGGAGTTGGGCGGAGAAGTATGAATCGTATCTGGAACACGCGGAATCACTGAAAAATGATTCCGATTACAAACCCATATATGCCTTGCAGCAGTACGAGAATACGTTGTGGGAGGATAATTCGGTGGTCGAATCGAACATATTGAATCATTACGCCAATTTGGAGTCCGGAACATCCGGTATGTTGGAGCTTTCTATGGCTTCCATCCTGATCACGAAGTCCGTGGCTGCCTTTTGGAAGAAATTTCCGGTTTACGTCAGCCAATTGAAAGGAAAGAAGATTCCGGTACATGTGCTCGAAGCGGCTTTGCTGTATGCCGGGTTGAAAAAGAATGAGCCACTGAAACAGGAAATTATTGCTCTGGCCGGTACATCTTCTCCGGTCGTCGCCCGTTTCGGAGAATTTATGCAACTGGTGGAGACTCTGAATGGAGAAACAGACGAACAGGGTGTGACGCTCTTCCGACAACGGTTCGGTGACACCTTCTGGTTCTACTATTTTTTTGTGAATGATATAAAGACCGATTGAAACAGGGAGGTCCGGCAACGGAAATCTCCATTGAAAAGAGTAATATGAGTTATCCCCTAAAAAATAAAATCAGAATCCATAAAAAGAACAACATAAACCAACAAAAAACAGCTATATACAATGAGATACAGAACCATAATATTGAAAAGCATTTCCGTGGAAGTGCAACTTTCGTTTTTCGGAACGGAGACAGGCTCAACCGAATGCCATGCCATGTTGCACACGCTGAATACCTCACTGAATGCGGCCGAACAGATAAAAAATCTGGAAACGGCTGTCGGGATATTGTCTGCCGACGGCATTGCCGGCAAGAATATGTCTTTAGTCTTTCGTCGCTATTTTATGAGCGATCCGGCTAACCAGTGGCAATTGTTGAAACACGACCTGCCGGGTGCCCTTTCCATTACCGGACAGGCGCCGCTCGATTATGCCAAAGTGGCGCTTTGGTGCTATTTTGTAGAAGATGCGACGGTGGAAGATGCCGACGGCCTGACCGTTATGAAACATTCGGGCTATGAACATTATTATTACACTGGCTTGAATAGTACGGCAGACACTGGTGAATATACACAGACACTCGAGTTATTTAACGATTTGCGTACCTCCTTGAAACAGGGAAATCTTTCGTTTGCCGATGAGCTGGTACGCACATGGATCTATGTGCAGGGAGTCGATACGCATTATGCCGGCATGGTGCGTGCCCGTAAAGAGGTATTCGATGAAGAAGGGCTTACGGAACACACTCATTACATTGCCAGTACCGGAATCGAAGGGCGTTTTCGCCTGCCGCAATCTTTGGTTTATATGGACGCTTATGCCATCCGGGGAATGTCCCGGGGGCAATTGAATTATCTGCATGCTTTGGAATATCTCAGTCCGACCAGTAACTATGGGGTGACCTTTGAGCGGGGTAGCATCGTGAATTATGGCGATCGGAATCATATTTTTATATCCGGTACGGCCAGCATTGACAAGCATGGCGAGATTCTCTATCCGCAGGATGTGATGGCGCAGGCCAAACGGGCGCTGATGAATATACTCGGCTTGTTGAGTGAGGGGGGAGCGAATTTTGATGACCTCGCCCAACTGATTGTTTATTTGCGCGACCCGGCGGATTATCCGGTTATCAAACCTTTCATCGAGTCCATGCTTCCGGAGGTACCGGCAGTATATGTATTGGCGCCTGTATGTCGTCCCGGCTGGCTGATCGAAATGGAATGTATGGCCGTATGCCCTAATATGAACGATATGTTGAGACCTTTCTGATAATGAGGAGGAATAATATGAAAAAATATGTATATATCATTTTGTTATTGATGTTGTTCAACGGTTGCCGTGAAGCCGTGCCGGACCAGTATGTCGATATGATGACCACCATCCGGATAGAGCCCGATTATCGCGACACCGTGATTCCTTGTAATATAGCGCCGCTGAATTTCCGTATACAAGAGGAGGCGGATGATTATCTCACTTGTATCAGCGGTAGCAGTGGCGAGAAATTATATTGCTATGACCGAGATGTGAAGGTTGAACTCAAATTATGGCGTTCTTTGCTGGATGCCAATAAGGGAAGTGAGATTAAGTTTGAAATCTATCTGAAAAAACAGGGCATTTGGTATAAATATCCGGTTATCAAAAATAGTGTCTCTCCCAATCCCATTGACGGCTATCTCTCTTACCGCCTGATAGAGCCTTCGTATGTGACTTACGGTGAACTGTCCATCAGGCAACGCGACTTGACAAGCTTCGACGAATGCGATATCTATAACAACCAAGTGCTTGGAGAGAAAGGGAAATCACAGTGCATCAATTGCCATTCCTACCAGAATTACCGGACAGATCATATGCAGTTTCACGGCAGGGGGGATTATGGTGGTACGGTGATAGCGTCCGGAGGAAAACTGCGGAAAGTAAACCTGAAAACAGAGGAAACCGTTTCGGGCGGAGTCTATCCGGCCTGGCATCCTGTACGGAATCTGATTGCCTACTCTGTCAACAAAACCGGGCAGTTGTTCCATTCTAAGGATTTGCAGAAGGTAGAGGTACAAGATACTTATTCCGGTCTGGTGCTTTACGATGTCGATTCCAACCGGCTCACGGTGGTACTGAATGATTCGAATTCATTGGCAACTTTTCCCTCCTGGTCGCCGGACGGGCGGATGCTGTATTATGCCGCCGCTTTTTTCCGGCCGTCCGGCAAGGACCGGTCGGCGGAGATGGGCATGAGATACCGCGACTTGAAATATAATATAATGAGAATTCCTTTCGACGCGGAGACGATGACTTTCGGTTCTCCCGATACGGTGTACAACGCCGCTATGCGCGGGCGGAGTGCTACGTTTCCGCGTGTGTCTCCCGATGGCAACTACCTATTATTTACAGAAGCCGATTACGGCACTTTTCATATTTGGCACAAAAGTGCCGATCTTTATCTGATGAATCTCCGGACTAAAAGCGTCCGTCCGTTGGAAGAGGTGAATAGCCGGGACGTGGAGAGCTACCACAGTTGGTCGTCCAACGGCCGGTGGATTGTATTCAGCTCGCGTCGTGACGACGGTTCCTATACGCGCCCTTATATTGCCGGTTTTACTACGGCCGGCCGGTTTACCAAACCTTTTATTCTTCCTCAGGAGGAAACGGGCTTTTATGCTTGCTTTCTCAAGTCCTTTAATATCCCCGAATTTATGGTTGAACCGGTGAAGTTCTCCGTCCGCGAATTTGCCGGTGCATTTCAGGGGGATGCTATCTACGCCGAACCGGCAACCACTTCCGACGTCAGGTCGAATAATCTTTCAAATACTTCTCTAAAGCCCCAGAAACGGGGTTGACCTCCTTTTTGTCCACTTTTGTGGAATAAAATTCTACCGCTTATCGCATTCGATTGCTCTATCTTTGCTTCCGTCAAAAATGAGGGATAGCCGGGTGCACTGTCTCTTAAAAATTGAATTAGTTAACTTTAAAAGTATAGCCATGAGGAAAACATTACTTTGTGCTTTTTACTTTGTTATTATCCATTTGTCTGTTTGGGCGCAGGAACAATACACCCAACTGCCTACTTTCTACATTGAAACGGATAATCCCAATGCTACCATCGGAAAAAAAGATTATGTATCCGGTAAGCTGACCATTGTCAGCAGTGATAAAAAGGAGTGTATGACCGATGCCCTATTAGGCATTCGCGGTCGTGGAAATTCCACTTGGGGGATGGCGAAGAAACCCTATCGTATTAAGTTCGATTCGAAAACGCGCCTGCTGAATCTGAATGCCAAGGCGAAAAGTTGGGTCTTATTGGCTAACTATGCCGATAAGACACTGATGCGCAATGCCGTGGCCTTTGAGGTCAGTTCATTTTTGGGAATGGAGTTTACGCCTGCTGTCCGCTTTGTGGATGTGGTGCTCAACGGAGAGTTCATGGGCAATTACATGGTTTCCGATCAGGTGGAAGTGGCGAAAGGCCGTGTACCGGTAGAAGAACAGGAAACCACGGATACGGAAGAACCCGCCATCACGGGCGGATATCTGATCGAACTGGACGGCTTTGCTTCTTCGGAACCCGTATGGTTTCAGACGCCGAAGGGGCTGAAAGTGACTGTGAAGTATCCGAAGGATGACGAAATCAACATGAAGCAACGCAGATATATTACCGATTATATCTGTAATTTTGAAGACGTGCTCTTCTCTGCTCAGTTTACCGACCCGGAAGAGGGGTATCGGGCATGGATCGACGAAAAGTCGTTGATCGATTGGTACATAGCCTGTGAGCTGGTCGGTAATTCCGATTCTTTCTGGAGTACTTATATTTATAAGAAACAGTGGTAGTAGTTGTCACCGTTTTTTTAGAACTTCTACTTATTCTTGTACTCTTTTTTCCCCTAGTCTTTGTGGTATATGTTTTTGTACTTCTTTTCTTCAGCTTTTGCCGGACTTTTTGAGTTGTTGTGGAAGTCTTTGTTATGGGCTGGGTACT
>ERZ857775.3144-NODE-3144-length-14054-cov-6.946496_pt1 | contig 14054 bp, 7 predicted proteins | sample MGYA00519698_ERZ857775 | MGnify/ENA primary metagenome ERZ857775 (study PRJEB31778, sample SAMEA3449363) | human gut metagenome | biome: human gut; feature: human-associated habitat; material: faeces | place: United Kingdom | collected 2010/2012 ...
GGCTATAAAGCATCTGAATTGCACTGGATGGAGAAATGCCAAGCTGAGAAAGAATACTCTCAGCATTCTCCTTGAGATTCGTATCTATTCTTGCATAAACAGCGGATGTATTTGCCATAGTATCGCCTCCCTTTTCTTTATTATGTTCGCTTTTGCTTGCAATTGCAAGCATTTGCGCAAATTATTTTGTGACGTAACTTTGAATTTTATACGCCTCTTAAGGCAGAAAGGAATATTTATGGGATTTTTATCGGGGCTATTTCATTCCAGAGACAAGCCCACCAACAGCACCAATGGCAGCGCCTATCGTTTTCTCTTTGGTGGAAGCAACTCTGACAAAGCCGTCAATGAACGAAGTGCCATGCAGATGACTGCAGTCTACGCCTGTATCAGAATTCTTTCGGAGTCCATCGCAGGACTGCCGATCCATGTTTAAAGTAGGCTGTATTTTCATAACAGCGTCTGCCGAACTCTTTCAGAATCCAAGTCTTACCCACCTGACGTACGCCCTTCAAGATTAAAGGCTTGCGGTAGGGAGAATCCTTCCAATCCAGCAACTTTTTTTAAGATAAATCGTTCCATAGAATCACTCTTCACATTTTTATTGGAGTTTTATGCTTTATAATCACACTTTGTCCCATCAAAGAAATAGGGCTGACCTGTTACAGTCAGCCCTAAGTAAAAATTCTATATTCTGTTAGCAAAAAATCAGTTTTGCATTAACGTCTTGCGCCATAGCTGCACTGCTTGAGTGCACTCCTAGCCACAAGTTTGCTTCCGTCATAGACCAACACGCGGGCTTTGTAGTAATATTTTCTGCCCTTCGTGCCCTTGGTGCTGATAAAGCTGTTCTTGCTGCTTGTCTTGAGCAGCTTGTAGCCTGCGTCCTTCTTCGTCGAGCGATAGAACTGGTACTTGACCGTGTAGCCCAGCGACTTGATGTCGGAGATCATGGTCTTGCTGCTCTTGGCTGCGACCTGTACCTTGACGGATTTCTTGCTCGTCTTAGTGGTGGTCACTTTGAACTTCGCGCTCTGCATCAGTTCTTTGACGTGGGCGGCGTTCTGTTCTTTAATTAACCGCTCTGCTTCGTCTTTGTCGACGACTGCGAAGGTCGAGAAGCGGGTCGTCGTGAAACGAATGTAATCTTCTGCGCCGATCTTCTCTACGCTGTGGTTCAGGATCTTGCAGAGGCCGTTGTCGTCGATGTAGATCACGAGGATGTCTTTGCCCTTGAGTTTTTGCGGCATCGGCAGAATCACATAAGCCTTGCCGCCTTCAAATTGATGCAGGTGTTTTTCGCCAATCTTCGCGACAAGGTCGAAGAGCGTGCCGTTCTTGCCGACGATCTTCTCCGCCGGTTTCTGCGTTTCCTTGAGCTGGGTGTTTTCGCCCACCACGATGGTTACGGTGTCACCCTTGGCTGCGCCTGCAATCGTTTCTAAGGTCTTGTTGTCGAGGACGACTTCACCGTTGTCGGTCTTGATGACAAGGTCGGCGTTCGTGTCCTTGGCGATCGCGTTGACGGTCGCCTTTGGCAGCTCGACTTCGGTTGCTTTCACGCTGTCCGCCGCGCCTGTGCTGCCTGCGCCGCTGCCGTTATTCGCGTCACTGGACTTCACAGTGATCTCGATCGTATCGGACTTATTGGAAACCGCCTGATCGAGCAGTTTGTCACCGAGGTCTTTGGAAACGCTGGCTGTGGTCTTGGAAACATCCTGACCCTGCTCGTTCTTGGTCGTTTCAGTCGTCGTATTCTTGACGGTCGTCTTGGTTGTTGTAGTTGTGTCGGTTTCCGCACCCGGCTTGGAGGTCGTATTGTCCTTTGTGTCTTCTTTGACTGTGATGACATCCGCATCAGCCGGTGTCGGAGCCGGGGCTGCGCCACCGCCGCCACCAGATGCTCCTCCGCCACCAGATGCTCCTCCACCACCGGATGCTCCGCCGCCGCTGGATGCTCCGCCGCCGCTGGAGGCGGACACCACATAAGGCGTGATGCTGCCGGTCAGCTTGTCGTAGTTGACATCTGCCAGAGTATAGGTCCAGCCGTAAGCGGTGTTGGCGGTAACTTCCATGGCATCGCCCAAATCCCACTTGATCGTGCCGCCCACGGGAGTAATTGAGCCGATAGCCAACGCAGCATCGCTCAGTTTCTTGCCGCTGGTGGTGATGGCGGTGTATGTCGGGGTGCCGGTGGGAGTTGCCTTGTTGATGGTTACCTTGATGTTCGTTTCAACGGCTGCATAGGTGGTTGCATCGTTCGGTGTAAAGACAACGGCCACACTGTCATTGCTGTCTGCAACAAACTTGGGAGCAGTGGTCTTAAAGCCCCATGTACCCTCAACGGTGTTGCCGTTAAAGGTAGCCTTACCGGTGATCTTGCTGTCGGGAATGGCGTTGCCGTCATAGGTGACGGTGATGTCCTTCACAGTGACAGTGGGAGTATCCTTGTTGGTCAGGGTGATGACCACATTGACGATGGAATCCGCATAGTTGTCAGAGCCGATGGTCACGGGCAGGGTGATAACATCGCCATTAGCACCGCCGGTGATAGTAAACTTCACCGTGCTGCCAGTCATACTGGCAGTGACAGATGCAGAGCCGGTCGTGCTTTCAGAACCCACAGCGTAGGTCAGATTGCCTGCATCCGCAGGCATACCGGCACGGCCAATGTCCTTGCTCTGCTTGGTGGTCACGGATTGTTTCTGGCTGACGGTGATATCCAGAAGTTTGCGAGCGTCAGCCTTGCCGATGGAGTAGGTCTGCTCCTTGTCAGCAGGCAACCTGTAGTTGCCTGCCTGTGCGCCAGTCAAGCCGACGGCGGTGGCGGTATGGGGGCTGCCCACAGCGGTCTGATCGCCGCCGGTGACGGTAACATCGACCTCATCGTTGCCGACCTTGTTGCTTACCGTGGCAGTTACAGTCTTGCCGTCTTTCCATTTGCGGTCTGTAATATTTCCCCAATTGAGGATCACTTCCTTGGCATTCAGCGACCAGGTTTCGCTGGCGGTCGCACCGCCCACGGTGATGCTGGCGGTGTACTCGCCCGCGTTGGTGGGGAGCGCGCCGTTTTCCAACATCGCTGGACCATACTTGCCCGTCTTTATGTAGCTGATGGTGATCCCACTCGCCGCCGGACCCTGCCAATCGCTGCTTGCAGTCACCGTGGCGGGTTTGCCTTCCCCGCTGTATGTCAGCTCGGCGGGGGCCTTGATGGTCACGCTGCCGCCGCTTGCGCCGCACTGGCTGCACTTGGCAGTGATGGTCGCGCCGTTTGGCGTATACTTCCACTGATGCGAATGCACCTGCAGCTGTACGGTCTTGCCGTCATTCACCAAGCCAACATCATACGCGGAGTTATCGCTGGTGAAATTCTTTGCAACAACCCAGCCCGCATCCGTCGCCGTAGCGATATTCACATTCCCCTGCGAAAGATCAGCTCGCGTAGTCACGCCGATTTTCGCGTTCGTGACCAACTTCCCGCTGATCGTGATTTGTTTGCCGCTGGGCAGGCTGACATTGTTTGTGACACCGCCAGCCTTGTTGTTGCCCTGAATAACAGCATCGCCACAAATCGTCATCGTTCCGGCTGAATAAGCATTATAAGCAGACGCAACATACACGCCGCCGCCATCTACTGCGCTGTTGTTCTGAATCGTTCCGCCATACATATTAAATTGATTGCCCGAACCAACGAACACACCGCCGCCCTGGTTCTCACTAATATTGTTGCCGCTGATTTCGCCGCCGTACATGTTGATTGTAATTGTACTCTTGTTGCTGGTTTTACTCTGTCCGACAACAGTTCCCTGTGTATTCCCTGTGATCTTTCCGCCATACATGTTGAACGTACCGCCACCGGTCTGGCCGATCTCTACTTTGACGCCATTCAGCGTACCACCATAGAGACAGAACGTGTTGCCATTCGATATTGTTACACCGCCATTGGCTTTACCGGAATAAGATTCCAGCTTCCCACCCACACTACAGTCCGTCAATTGCGTGGTGCCAGATGGGTTAATGCGTCCAACATCGGAAAGCGTCACGGTATAGCCGTTCAGACAGACGTTGGCGTTTTGCAGAGTGGCATTTTTTGTCAAGGTCACATTTCTGGTCAGGTAGTAATTGCCAGAAGTAGGCAGTTTATCCGTCGCTCTCCAAGGCTGGAATGTCACGTCCGAATGCGATGTATGCCCCAGGTTGGTATTTCTCCCGCCGCAGATGCAATGCGTATGGGCGCTCTGCTTACCCAGCATAACCGTCTTGCCATCGTCACTCAGATAAAGTTCAAAGCCCACGCCATTATCCTTGAAGCCATCCGCTACAAGCTGCCCGAAATACTGCCCGCCTGTCGCATCCGTCACGGCAACAGGGTCGCTCAAGTCCTTCTGATTTTCCACAGAAATGCCGAATTTCGCGGACGGGTCAAGCGAATCAAAGCTGATTTTCGAGCCCTGCGCCAGTAGGATGTTCTTGTCATTGCCGGTAATCTGCGCCTTGCCGCCGAGCGTAAGGCTGCCGCCATCGACCAGAATGCTCGTTCCTCCGCTGCCCGTGATTTTCCCTTCCTTGCAATCCAGCAGCTTCAGTCTGTTATTGCCGCTCACCTTGATCGCAGGAGCTTTTTCATTCTTAGCCGTAACAGTCTGCCCGTTCAAGCAAAGTACAACATCCCCATTGACCTCCCATGTGCTGCTAACATCAACCGCAGCATCGATATAGTAGTTGCCGGTCGCTCTGATATCCGACAGCGCCGCCACCTTCGTAAACTCCACATCGCCGTGCATATGCGGCTTGTCTCCTATGTTATAACTGCCATCTTGATTTTTGTTTACCCGGCCATCGGTCTTTTTCAAGCTGGGATACTTATTGCTGCCCATGCGCCAAGTATCCCTGCTACCACTGTTGTTCAGCAGCCAAGCCACCTCGCCACTGTTGCATTCACTCGTGCTCTTCCATACCACAGTATCGCCAGTGCCCTTGTTCCCATCAATGTAAACTTCTCCCTTAAGACCGTTGTTCGCATCCCTATAATAGCAATTTGTAATATTTCCACCACTATTTTCCGCAATCGCGTAATCAGTTTTCCCTGTTCGGAAACTTCCCCTGAAAAAGCAGTTGCTGATCGTACCGGTATTCGTGCGGGCAATGCCTGCCGCCTTACCGGAAATAGAAAGTTTATTACCGGTGGCGCTCACATAGCTCAAGCAGTCCGTAATTTGACCGCGATTCTCATATGCGATCATACCAAAGCTGTCTGTATACAATGCGTTGCTAATGGTGGCACTGCAACGCTCGATCGTACCCGCATTATTCACTGAAAGCAGCCCGCTATCTGAAACAGAAAGACTGCTATTCCCGACATACTTAACACTCACAGCCAGATCCTGTACCTTGCCACCCGTGCCGATCCAGCCAAACAAGCCCCTATTTGTTAGGGACTGAGCCTGAACATCAACCAAACGAATCTCTTTGATCTCATAGCCATTACCATCGAACATGCCGACGTACGCATTGACTTCACTGTTACCGATCGGCGTCCATGTCCAAAGGCTATCATTCTGTTTATTGTCAAAATTGAGATCATTCATCAGCTTCGCGCATATCTTAGCATTCCCCGCATTCACCGTATCGCGGAACCATTCCATTTCATCGGTTGACGTGATTTGGTAAGGATCCTCCGTTGTACCCTTACCATTGTGGGGCTTATTGGTATCATCCGCATACAGCGCGATCTCCCCCTGCGCCGCAGCGAGTGCCGCCAATGCTGCAATCGCTGCCTGATACTGCGTCAGATCCAGCGCGGCTCGTTCCTCGTCCCCGAGCGCAGCCATCGCCTCATCGATCTCGCCCAGCTTTGCGGAAACGTCCTCTGCGTTTTCCTCCGTTGGCTCATCGGGCAGGGCATTGATCATCGCCTGTACGGACAAAACCGCCGCCTCTTTTCCAAGACAGGCAGAGAGATCCGCATCTTCCGCAGCGCAGATCGGACAGTCGGGATTGACCGCCCCCTGCTCACAGTGGGTCTCGCAGATGCACTCCGCCGAAGCATTCCCGGACGCGGCGGACACATCAGCTTCCACCGCAGATGCCGGAACGCCCGGCATCGTAAAAATCATTGCCGCCGCCAGTAAAAATGCGGCCGGCCGTTTCCATTTCCATTTCCATATCATTTTATTCATCCTCCTCACGTTGTTCGTTCCTTCTCGTTGTTCTTGCGCCATAGCTGCACTGCTTGAGTGCGCTCCCGGCTATAAGTTCGCTTCCGTCATAGACCAACACACGGGCTTTGTAGTAATATTTTCTGCCCTTCGTGCCCTTGGTGCTGATAAAGCTGTTCTTGCTGCTTGTCTTGAGCAGCTTGTAGCCTGCGTCCTTCTTCGTCGAGCGATAGAACTGGTACTTGACCGTGTAGCCCAGCGACTTGATGTCGGAGATCATGGTCTTGCTGCTCTTGGCTGCGACCTGTACCTTGACGGATTTCTTGCTCGTCTTAGTGGTGGTCACTTTGAACTTCGCGCTCTGCATCAGTTCTTTGACGTGGGCGGCGTTCTGTTCTTTAATTAACCGCTCTGCTTCGTCTTTGTCGACGACTGCGAAGGTCGAGAAGCGGGTCGTCGTGAAACGAATGTAATCTTCTGCGCCGATCTTCTCTACGCTGTGGTTCAGGATCTTGCAGAGGCCGTTGTCGTCGATGTAGATCACGAGGATGTCTTTGCCCTTGAGTTTTTGCGGCATCGGCAGAATCACATAAGCCTTGCCGCCTTCAAATTGATGCAGGTGTTTTTCGCCAATCTTCGCGACAAGGTCGAAGAGCGTGCCGTTCTTGCCGACGATCTTCTCCGCCGGTTTCTGCGTTTCCTTGAGCTGGGTGTTTTCGCCCACCACGATGGTTACGGTGTCACCCTTGGCTGCGCCTGCAATCGTTTCTAAGGTCTTGTTGTCGAGGACGACTTCACCGTTGTCGGTCTTGATGACAAGGTCGGCGTTCGTGTCCTTGGCGATCGCGTTGACGGTCGCCTTTGGCAGCTCGACTTCGGTTGCTTTCACGCTGTCCGCCGCGCCTGTGCTGCCTGCGCCGCTGCCGTTATTCGCGTCACTGGACTTCACAGTGATCTCGATCGTATCGGACTTATTGGAAACCGCCTGATCGAGCAGTTTGTCACCGAGGTCTTTGGAAACGCTGGCTGTGGTCTTGGAAACATCCTGACCCTGCTCGTTCTTGGTCGTTTCAGTCGTCGTATTCTTGACGGTCGTCTTGGTTGTTGTAGTTGTGTCGGTTTCCGCACCCGGCTTGGAGGTCGTATTGTCCTTCGTGTCTTCTTTGACTGTGATGACATCCGCATCATCCGGTGTCGGAGCCGGGGCTGCGCCACCGCCGCCACCACCGGATGCTCCGCCGCCGGAAGGCTGGTTGGAAACGGTCACAGTCAAACTTTGTTCTGCCACATCTGCGTACTCTGCGTTTCCCTGAACCTTATACCAAACGGTGTATTCCCCAGCATTTTTCGCTGTGGGGATCTGCTCGCTCCATTTGGAATCGTCAAGCCGGTAGAGCATCGTGCCGCCAGTGGTCTTGCCTGCTGTAACCAGTGCCTGTTCTGTACCATTGTAGGTCAGGGCGTTTGCCGTAGGTGCCGTAACAGTAGGGAGAAGCTTGTTGGTCGCATTGACATTGACGGTCAGAGTGATGTCCTCATAGTTTGTACTCTTGATTACTACGATCACTGTGCCCACAGAGCCGGTGGTTTTCACGTCATTTTTCTGAATCGGCAGGGTCAGCTTGCCGTTTTCCACCTTCGCGCCGCTGGTGTAGTAGCTGCCATCCAGTTTGATTTCGCGGATCTCATAGGTGAGTGCACCATACTTTTTGGGCGTTTCCAGCTTGGGCAGGGCGGGGAGGGCCACTGTGTAGGTGTTCGCGTGGCCGTTTACAATGGTCAGCGCGGTTTCCTTAGTAAAGCCAGGGACAGCGGCCCTGGTGATGCTGCCAGTCGTGGGGAAGCTGCTCTGCTCCAGGGCGTAATTCTTCGCGGTCTGCCCCATCAGGGTCACTCTGGCAGTGATGTTCTTGCCGTTGCCCACACTGGCATCGTCAAAGCTGGCGGTCACGGTGTAGTCTGTGCCTCGGTTCAAGGTCACGTTGTCGAAGATCACGCTGGTGGGTTCCACGGTTGTCGTGCCGTCGTAGATCTTGGCCGCACACGCTACCTTGGTGATCGTCAGCGGTTTCTTTCCAATACTGACCGCCACGCTGGTGGGTGCGGTATCGTTGTGATTTTCATCGCCAATCACCCGATACCACACGGTATATGCTCCGGCATCGGTGCCGGTAGGGATGTCCGGGCTGTATGTACCGTTCTCGGTCAGGCTGTACTGCATAGTGCCATAGTTCGCCACGCTGCCTGCGGTAATGAGCGCCTGCTCCTGGCCGGTATAGGTCAGGTTTTCCTGCGCTGTGGGAGGCGTGATTGACCTGATGTCGGCCTTTTGTACCGTCACAGCAATATCCTCGCTCATCTTCTCGTAGCCGTCGCAAGTGGCGGAAAAGCGGAAGGTATGATTGCCTGCGGGCAGCTTTTGTGCAGAAAGATCAAATTGATTCTTTGTTGTCGCACCGCCAACTGCTGTCTCTTTGCCGTCCTCCACCTTGTACCACTGGAAGCTTACAGCGCCAGTGCCGGTTTCCTTCTTTACATTGACAAGAAGCGTCCCCGTACCGCCATAAGTCATGCTCATCTTGGTCGGATAGTCCATGCTCTTGATGGTGATCTTGGCCATAGAAACATTGGTCAGCTCCGTACCGCTAAGGTCGCTGATCCAGGTACTGCCGCTCTTAAACGTGTAACCCTCCGGCAGCAGGGATGCCAGCGTGACATCTCCGGTGACGGTCAGCTTTGCCGCCGTCTTACCGTTCAGATCCAGCTTGAGCGGGCTGCCAATGGTGATCTCGCCTGCATTTGCCAGCAGCTTCACCGTACCGCCGCCGGCTGCGGCGATGGCGTCATCTGCCGTCCGATGGTAGGAAATGCTGCCGTCCTTCTTTGTCACCTCAGCGGCATAGCCGCAGTAGGGGCAAACCTTCCCGCCGGAAGGGTCATCCGGGTGGCTGCACTTCACAACGGTTACGGCAGTATACTCCTTCATTTCCGACAGCTTGAGCAATGCGCCGCCTTGCTTCTGATAGGCATAGCCCGCTGCCAGCAGGGACTGATAACTTGCGCCATTCCCGATTTCGATGCTGCCAAAGGAGCCGCCGGACAGGGTCACTTGAATATTGTCAAGAAGTCCCAATTTCAGCTGATCCGCGTTGCCGCCGGACATGCTCAGCGTTCCCTCCGTGTAGATGCCGCCGGTGAACGTGCCGCTCGTTACCACGGCTTCGTTCCCGGTAAGGAAGAAAAGCCCAAATCCACGGACGCCAGTTCCGCCGCCTACGCTTCCCTCCAGGGTGACATTGTCCAGCGTCAGCTTTGCGCCTGTGTGGTCAAATTTTCCAACTTCCACCGCATTAGCGGACTTGGAGACACAGGTGCTTTGCACCTTGCCGTTTGTTATGGCTACATCGGAGCCGAGGATACAAAGAAGCGCCTCCTCACGGGATTTGCTCAGGGTGTGTCCATTCAAGTTCAGTATAATATTTTTGCTGATTTCGATAGGCTCTGCGTTCTCGATGTCCAAAGGCCCCCGCAGCGTGATCGTGTCACCGTCCTGCGCGGCAGCCAGCGCTGTTTCCAGACTGGTGTATCGCTTGCCGCCGGTTTCAAATGCCTCCACCAGCGCATGGCAGAATTTGCAGTAACCGGCGCTGTCCACCTTGCCCGCATGGTCGCAGATTCTGCCGCAGGCGCATTTGCCGTTCTGATATTGGTCGGTATGCGCGACCACCTTGACCGCTCTATTCGCAATATCTACATTGGAAACGTTCAAAATTTCGTTGCTATTAGCGTCTGCAAAGGCATATCCGTCTGCCAGCAGAGCCAGGGCCTCCTCACCAAGTGCTGCATTGATTCCACCTTGGAACGTGCCGCCCTGGAGCTGGGTTTTCCCGAGGAAATTCACCTGATGCTGAAACACGCAGTTGCCCTTTACCGTCAGGGTAAACAGTTTATCAAGGGTGCCCGCGCTTGTTGTAACGCTGTCTAATATCAACACCGCGGGGGCGCTGGTGGCAATGTCATTTATCGTGCCGTTTTTGATGGTAACGCTCTTGTACGGGAAATTTTGCAGATCCAGCGTCTTGACCTTGTGGCCCTGCAGATCCAGCGTAATGTCCATTTTGTTCGCCGGCTCGCCGTTCCCCGCTTTCAAGGTTGCGTTAGTATCCCGCACAAAATAAGCGGTTCCGCCGGAGAACAGAATGAACCCAACATCAGGGTTATCGCCTTCAAACGTATAGGGGATACCGTTGCGAATAAAGAGCACATCCTTGCTGCACGGTTCGCCGCACTGTTGGCATTTGCCATCGTGGGTGTATTTTGCATGGGGGCAGGTGTTAACGGTAACGGCGACCGTGTCTGTATTTACGGTATAGTTATTATAGGACAGCTTGCAGTAGACCTGGCCGCTGTACTCCCAGTTCCTGCCCTCCACTTGGGTCAGGTCGGATTGGGTCAGGATGATTTTATAACTGCCGCTGCCTGTGCCCTGAAATTCTTTTCCGTTCACATACCACTGATAGGTGATTTTACCGGACTGACCGCTTTCCAGAGAGGCGCTGACATCGACAACCGCTACACTTTCCCCATCTAATTTCTCATATACGACCTCCGCCTGCTTTTTTATGGTAATGGGGTTTCTGGGCGCGGCGGCGACGGTGACCGTTGCGGTGGCGGTCGCCTTAGCGGGAGAGAAACCATTTTCGCTGTCTGCGGTCAGCTTCAGCTTATAGCGGCCCTCCTTGACGGTGCTGTCGGCGGTAACGGTGATGGTCTGGTTGTCAGCGGATTTTTCCACCGTCAGACCGGTGGGTTTGCCCTCCAATTCCACGTTCAGGGTATCCATCTTGACCTTGCTGCCGGTCACGGAGAAGGTCGCCGTCTGACGGCCTAAGCTTTCCTGTAGGGTTCCCTGCTGCGCGCCGACGGTCAGGCTTGCGCGGGGCGCCATCTGGGCGATATAGATGGTCTTGACGTCCCCTTCTTTTGTCGTATCGTCCGCTGTGCCGACCGACATATCGTCTGTGTTTGCATTCTGATTTTCCGAATACAGAACGGTCAGGTTGCTGTTGATGTTTCGGGCCTTTCCATAACTATTCGAAATCGCACCATATTTTCCGGTGGCGTAAAGGGTTCCTCCGTTCATGGTCAGGGATGCAGTGTCAATACCCCAACCGGAATTTAGATTCAGCGTTCCACTCTCAATCACGATGGTTTTAGCGCTCAAGCCGTACTGACCGCCGTTGGTGGTTATCTTTGCCCCGTCTTTTATGGTAAGCTTCCCGCCGGCGGTGTCACTGTAGGCGGAATCCGCAATACCATATTTCCTGTCAGGAACAGTGACCGTCAGACTGCCGCTTCCCTGAATGGTCAGACTACGATAATCCATTTCCAGAGCGGAGAGCTCAGCAGTATCGGAAATCGTAATGGTATTCTCGCCTTTCAGCGTGATTGTTGTGTCGCCGGTCAGTCTCACCGGGGTAGTTATGGTCTGGTTCTCCCAGGTAACATCGCCGGAGATGGTTCCTTCAGTGCTTGCCGCAGCTGCCATCAGGGGCGTTGCCTGCTCTGTTCCCTTGCAGGCAGAGAGGTCTGCATCTTCCGCAGAGCAGATGGGACAGTCGGGATTGAGCGCCCCCTGCTCACAGTGGGTCTCGCAGCTGCACTCCGCCGGAGCATTCCCGGACACACCGGACACATCAGTTTCCACCGCAGATGCCGGAACTCCCGGCATCGTAAAAATCATTGCCGCCGCCAGTAAACATGCGGCCGGCCGTTTCCATTTCCATTTCCATTTCATTTTATTCATCCTCCTCACGTTGTTCGTTCCTTCTCGTTGCTTTCTGAAGCAGCTGGGATACTGCCTCCCGCAGCTGATATTCCGTCACAGGCTTCACCCAAAAGTCATCCACCTGCAGCCTGTGGCTTTGGGGTTCAAATTCTGCCTGGTCGCTGATCCAAAGGAGCGGGACATCCTTGCTGTACCCTCGTATGCTCATGCAGAAATTCATCCCCCTGGCTCCGTCCTCCATGACCACCACAGCATCATAAGGCCCATCCCGCTGCATGGCATAGGTACAAAACACGCCATTATCAAAGCGGTCTACTTTGCCCAGCTTCATCAGCAAAGCGGTTTCTTTTTCTTTCTGGCTATAACTGCATAGCGCAATTCGCATTTCCATACCTCCGTTTCCTGATGGGTTCCATCGCCTCATATAGCTCCTGATCACTACAATCTATGGAGAGGAATGCCGGGATATGAAGCTGATACGCGATCAGGGCGAAGTTTTCATCATCACTCCACCAGACAAGCGGTACTTCCGGTGCCAGCTGCTTTACCTGAATGGCAGCCTCCAATCCCCTTGCCCCGGTCATTGCGATGACAACCGCATGGTAGCGGCTCCGCCGCAGTGCCTGAGCAAGCTGGTTCTCATTCCACAATTCGTCAATCGCAAGCTGCCCATCCCCATCAAAAAGGGAGCGCAGCCTGCTTTCAAACCATTCCACATTTCTCAGCTCCGTACAAAGTGCGATTTTCATGCCGGGCCTCCTTTCCTATCAAATAAAAAACCAGACCTTCTCATCGGAAAGTCTGGTAGTATAATTAGAGTAGCATCTTGTCAAGAGAAATGCAACCGACTTTGTTTAAGACGCAGGTTTCCTGTTTAAGACGCAAGTTTTTTCCTGCGGTTTTATGTTATACTCATATTGGATTATTGTGCAAAGGAGATGGTACGATGCAGATTGCGATTGTGGATGACAGCGCAGAGGACAGAGAAGAACTGTCTGCCTGCCTGGAAAATTATATGAAAAAGCATCAGCTGGACTATACGCTGACAGAATTTGAGGACGGAGAGAATTTTCTGAAAGCGACCGCCCAGGTCAATTTTCAGCTTGTCTTTATGGACATCTATATGGAGAACATGGATGGAATAGAGGCCGCCAGAAGGCTGCGCCAGAAAAACAGGCTCTGTAAGATCGTTTTTCTGACCATTACAGAAGATTATGCCCGGATGGGGTACAGCCTGTCCGCCAGCTATTATCTGCTGAAGCCGCTTTCGCTCCATCAGGCAGATTTTGAAGAAGCGATGGAGCTGTGCCAGCTAAAACCGCCCTATGAAGTGATGACACTTTCGGTTATGGCTGACCGTCAAAAGCTGGAACTTCCCACAGAGAAGATTCTATACATAGATTATCAAAACCGTATGACACGGATTCATACGGCGGAACGCGTGATACCGGTAAGCGGAGGTTTTCAGGAGGTCACTGCCGTATTGCAGAAGGACAAGCGTTTTTTGCCCTGCTACCGGGGCATTTTAATCAACATGGATTACATCAGCCAGGTTGACAGTCAGACCTTCCGTTTGATAAACGGGGAGGAACTTCCGATTGCCCTCCGCAATGGAAAACAGCTGCGGGAAACCTACCGTCAATATGTTTTCTCTGGAATGGGGGGTATCGTATGAGAATAAAGGAAATACACAGGCGTATTCTGGGTGGCTGTCTGACCTGCCTCCTCTGCTTCACCGGCAGTATCCCCGCATTTGCCGCTGAAACTGCAACCCCAGCCAATGCCGATGAAAGAACGGAGATTCTGCCGGATTTAGAAAGCGAGGCTTCGGAGACACTGGATGGCGGAACCCCGGAAACACCGGAAGCACCGGAAGAAGTATCCCTCGTCTTTGTCACAGAAATACAAAATGAAGGCGAACTGCTCTCCCTGCCAGATTTCACCCTGCCCCTTAGAACCACACCGTCTGATGATGACCTGGAGGAAATTTATCAGCTGGCCCTTTAGTATCAAACCGTCTGCGCCACTGTAACAGCAGGTGAAGAAATCCGGCAGGAAACATTTTCTGTCGCATGGGATTTTTCGGCCATTGACCAGACCACTCC
>ERZ857775.3148-NODE-3148-length-14033-cov-5.934898_pt1 | contig 14033 bp, 20 predicted proteins | sample MGYA00519698_ERZ857775 | MGnify/ENA primary metagenome ERZ857775 (study PRJEB31778, sample SAMEA3449363) | human gut metagenome | biome: human gut; feature: human-associated habitat; material: faeces | place: United Kingdom | collected 2010/2012 ...
AGTATTTTATGTGATGATTATGGACTTAAAGTCACTGCAGAGGCACTATGGAGACCGCCTGGAGCTGGTGGAGAAGTGAGACTATGAAGAAAAGTTTGTAAATAATAATCTTCTATGATAATGATTGAGCTGGAAGCGCTAAATTGGAGCTTCCAGCTCTTGCTATATATACGACATGATTTCGGGCATGTCAAGAGCAGACGTCAAAAACGTCCTTCTCATCATGCACTTGGAAATACGCTTCTCTGACGGTTGAGCTTACGGTAGGTAGAATTCAGACTTTCGATAGCATTTGTCGTGTAAATAACCTTTCTGACATCCGGTGAGAATTTGAAAATCGGTGTTATTGCATCCAGGTTATCATAAAAGCTCATCAACAGGTTCCAGATCCGATATAAGCTCATCAAAAGACATATGGTGATTAAATACATATGTATTACCATTATAATTAAGAGTAATAGAATCAGCATCATAATTAACTTCAGCATCAATATTGTCAGCTGGTAATGTAGACACTTCCGGAGCTGCCGCATAAGATCTAAAAGAGCCATAGCTATACACAACAAGAACAGCTACCATAAGAGCAGCTACAGCAGAACATATTTTTCTATGCTTTCTTAAAAAATTCATGCTTGCACCTCCGGAAATTAATACGTATAATAAAAATAAAAAAACAAAGGAGTATATTACTATGATCACTATGAAAACCGCAAGTACAACATATTACACAATACCAAAACAAATAAATTACGAAACATTACTAATAACAATATGTATAATGATGCTAGTATTAATAATTCTTATAATAAGAATTGCAATAAAATACAAACACATTAAAGAAGTAGAATATCAAGATCAAGAAAGACGACATCAAGAAATACTCAATGCAATCAAACAACTTGATAAGTGAACCCTATAGCCGAAATCAAACCGGCAACACCAATTTGATGTATAGTTTAATAAAAACCAAAAGGAGTATACCGAAATGATAAAAGATATAGCATTTTTTACATTAAACGTATTACTACTAGCAATTCCAACAACAGTAATAATACATATAATTAAAAATAAATCTAAAACAAATAACAATCCTCCAGAAGAATAATCCGGAGGATATATCATTTAATCCGCTTCATCTTCAAGGATTTCCTTCACTACTTTCTTTTTCTTTGGTTGTTGAACGTAAGTGTGTTCCTCATGCACATGAACTATCTTTCCGCATTTATTCAAACGAATAAGCAAAGCGGTATTGATTACACATACAACCAGTATCAATATAGCAACCATTAATTACCTCCAAGTTAATCAAAAAAGTCTCATATCAACACCTCCAAATTTACTTGAAATTAATATCAGTAATTGGCATTCTGCCAGGCGGCAGTTATAAGCATCTCTTTAGAAATACAAGCAGGTGTCACCTTATCAAGAAGCGGCTGGTAGATCCATACATTCTCAACACATGAGCCATCAACACCATCCAAACGCGCAACCTCTTCCGGCGTATAATCACGCACACACTGAACCTTCGCCATAGGAAGGTCTTTTTTACTTGTCAACTTACAATAACCTAAAACTAACATAATTTACCTCTTTCTTTCTCGCGTTTTCCTACGCGTGTATTGCATTATAAGTTTTCTATATCACACCCGGGGCGTTTCCACCCCGGTTGTTGATATGGGTTAGAAGAAGTATATATAATACATACCTCTTGCGCTTAGTATAAAACTGCACATGTTAGTTTAATAATAAAAAATAGTAGACATAGATAGACATATAGGATATAATAAGATAAACATAGATATGTCCGGTTTGTAAATGATGATGCAGGCGATTTTACGGTAAAACTTGCCGCAAAGGCTGAAAAAATAAATGTTGTTATTATGGACCCGCTAAGAACAGGAATCACAGAAAAATTTATGTCATCAGTTGTAAGACTCTCACAATAATCTGTATGATAGGCAGAAATGCTTTGTTATAAAAAATAAGTAATTAAACAGGAGTGTGTATACATCAAAGGTACAATGGAGGAACATTATGAAAAAATGTAAAATGCTTTTAATTATTCTTGCAGCATTGGTTTTAGCTGGCTGTAATGGCAGTAAAATTGTTGATGAGAGAGGCGAAACTGAAAGTGTAACAGCCGCAGAGAATACAACTACAGACAAAGATCCGGACGCTGCAGTAGAGGCAGAATTTTATGATGATGCCAGAGGAGGAATATCTGTAGAATGTATGGAAATGGTTGACGGAGAATTAAAATACGGAATTGTAGATAGTGAAATGGGAATATCAGTAACTGACGGAGAGGTAAAGCTTCGCGTAAAAATTAGTGGTGAATACAGCTTTGAGGGGCAGCTGCTCAATAATGAAAATACATATAATTTGTATTTGTATCATAATGGTAATCTGCATAAGTTTAACTACGAGGATAGTGATACCTATATGTATACTAAAAAGGTTAAAAATGGTGAAGACTTAAATATGGAAATATCCTTTAAGACTGCAGATGAAATAACAAGCTATAAAATCTTTTGCATTGTTTATAATGACAAGGATATGTTAGGTGAGAATGCAGAGCATAATAGAGAGTACAACTTGAATAGTCAGGGATTATATATTTATTGTCAGGATTTTGTACTCGATTTATCTGAAAACACACAGCTGGATAATGAGAAGGAAGGCCTTGAGGTGTGTACAGAATATAATGCAGAAAATACCAAGGATAAGTTGGTTGATGAGCTTAAAGCTTGTAAATCTCTTGTATATGGAGTAAATGCACAGGACGAATTTGTATATAAGGCTAATGACGGAAAATACAAATTTGGAGCTGTAAGAATGAGTGAAGATCAAGATTATGTGGACAACTACAGCACATTTATTGTTTGCGATGACAAGCTTGTGCCTGCCTTTGACGGAAAGCCTATTTTAAATTATAAAGGGAAGGGAGATATAGTAGTAACAAAGGATATAGACTTAAATATGTCTAAGGGAGAGCATATGGTTTATTCTGTTACAATAGCAGATAAAGGAGATAGCTATCGTTCCAGATATGTGCATTTCAATGTAGAATAATAGAAGTTATGGTGGAAACGCAGACAATATATAAAGATAAAATGGAGAAGCAATATGAAAAAATATATTTTAGGAATACTTGTATGTGTAAGTATTTTTATAAGTGGTTGCTCTGGCAATAAGGATAACAAGGGAAATTTAGTAACCAATTATTTTAATGGTACAGGCGAGCTTCATTCATATAGCCAGTTAAACAGAACTCCGGTGCTTTATGATGATAATTGTAAGTATATAAAGAAGTTAAATTATTATTGTATTGACGGTGATAATGCGTATTCTATTTGTACTGATGCCTCCTGCAAGCACGAAGACAGCAGTTGTATTGCCAATGGGGAAAATACATATTTTGTAGTTAATGATACTCTATATTGCTCTGACAGACAGATAATTAACTGTGATACAAAAAAGGTGGTATATGAAAATAAGCTTCCAAAGGAATATTTGGATAATAAGGAAATAACCTATGAAAATAATATAGATGAAGTAAAGATAATTGATGATAAATTTATTGTACTTAGAGAGGGCGGTTATTGTATGGTGCTTGACACCAGCTTTAATGAGATTACATATTTTAATGATATTTCTAAAAGTATATGGTTTAGTTTAGAGGAAAATGATTTATATTTCTTAAACAAATATTATAAAATCGAAAGGGTAAGTCTTGCTGACGGAAATAGTGAGTATATAGATTTAGGAGTGTCTTATATAATATCGGCGTGTGATGATGAAAACTACTATTTCGTACAGGATAGATATAAAGATTTATATCGAATAGATAAGAAGACTAAAGAAAAAAAGAAGATTGATACAGAGGTTGGAGATTTTGTTGTAGTAGATAAATACTTATATTATTCAAAGGATAAGGAAGACGGTACTTTAAGCCAGATAATAAGTGATACTGATGGAAATATTATTAATGAAATAAATGCCCTGGAGGAATTTGGAGGAGATTTGAATATGTATACCATAAGCTATTATGATGGAAAAATATATTGTGGTATATTAGAAAGGGAGGATAAAACATACATTATAGAAATGTCATTAGACGGCTCGGAGATTAAGAAATATGAAGTACGAGATTAAAAAAATAGTTAAAAATAAAGTATTAATAATATTGTTCCTTGCAACTGTGGCTGTTAGTATATTTGTATCCTTAAGACATTTATCCTACAATGAAGACGATGTCAAGGTATATGAAAATCCATCAAGTGAAAGCTACAAATATAAGCTGGATTACTACGATTCCGTCAATGAATATAGAGAAAAGGTTTGCAGAATAGCAGACAGACTTAAAAATTCATCAGATGAATATGTAGCTGCTCTTAATAGTGAGCTTAAGAATAGTTATCAGGAGCAGTTATCCTTTGTTACAGTTTTTTATACAACCTTTATTGCAAAGTCTATGTGGAACAGTTCGGATATAGGAACACTTTTTTTCCTTGTGTTCTTTTTAAGTTTTGTGGCACAGATGTTTTTTTCAGATGTATCTACTAATATGATATGTATGCTTAGAACTACATATAAGACTAAGAAAATATTTTGGAATAAGCTAAAATGTATATTTTTAGTAAGTGTTTTAATTTCTGTGCTTAAAGTAGCAATAGAATACTTACCTCAATGGATACATGGAAATATTATAGATCTTACAAACCCTATACAGAGTATTGAGGGCTTTCAGGAATCTCCTTACAATATATCTATACTCGCCTTTATTGGTATAGATGTGCTTTTAAGCATATTATCGTTTTTAGCAATAGGTATGCTGATTATTGCCTTTGCCAATATATTAAAGAAAATTCCAAGACTTATAACACTTGTAATAATAACAAGTGGAATATGGTACTATATGTTCTATTATATAACAAAAATCAACTATGTAAGTGCATTAGGTGTTACAGAGGATAACAGATGGTTTACGAATATTATTAGAAGATTCACTACAGTTTTTACCTTGTTTGATCCTGTTAGTTATTTTAAAAAGGCTGAATATATAAATATCTTCGGTATGCCGGTAAGACTGCTTAATATAACGCTTATAACAGCTATTATATTTGTAGCAATAATGATATTTGTATGCAGACATTTGTACTTAAGGAGAGATGTTAATGTTAGAAGTTAAAGAATTGTCAAAAAAGTATGGTAAAAGATATGGACTTATAGAATTTAATTATAATTTTGAAAATAAAGTATATGGACTTTTAGGACCAAATGGTGCAGGCAAGTCTACATTGATGAATATTATTTGCAAGGTACTAAAAAGAACATCTGGAGAAATTATTTATGAGGGAAAGGATATTGATGAATGGAAGGACGAGTATAGAAAATATGTAGGTTATCTTCCACAGTATACAGGCTTGTATCAGGATTTTACAGTAAAAGAAACACTAGAGTATTTTGCTTATCTAAGAGGTGTTGCAAAAGAAAAGGCTGAAGAAAATGTAAATATGGTACTGGAATATACGAATTTGTCGGATAGAGCTAAGGACAAGGTAGAGTCATTGTCAGGTGGTATGAAAAGAAGACTTGCTATAGCGATTACTTTAGTTGGAAATCCTAAAATACTTATATTTGATGAGCCTACTGTTGGTCTTGACCCTATGGAGCGTTATAGATTTAAAGAAATGATAAAGAAAATCCGTGAGGATAAGATTATTATTATTTCTTCTCACATTGTATCAGATATTAGTGAAATAGCTGACAAGGTAATTATAATGAAGGACGGCAAAATTGTTGGAAATCTTGAAAACACAGACATAGACATTGAAAAAGAGTATATGAAGCTTTTTGCTCAATAGTGAAAGAGGCATTAATATGAACAAAATAAAAAAATGGGAATTAAGGAAGTGTCTGCTTAATAAATTTGCTGTAGCATTAATGATTATTTTATTCATAGGAAAAATTATCTCTGCTATTGTATATAATGCTAACATTCCAGAAGGAGTAGACACAGACATATACAAGGAGTATATGAAAACATTAGAAGGCAAGTACACAAAGGAAAAGTCAGAATACATAGAAAATGAAATTGCAAGAATTTCCTCACTGGAGGATAGTCAGTTTTCTTATGTAGTAAAATATGACAAGGGGCTTATATCAAAGGAAGAATTTGACAATATAATGTATGAAATAAGAATAGCTCCAAAAATGCTTAGTACCCTAAGCTACATAAGCTCAAAATGTGATTATTATGAAAATAGTTATAGGGAAGGGATTTTTTTCTATGATTTAGATATACAAAGATATATGTCAGTAATGGGACTGGACTTTATTGGATTAACCTTTGTAATATATATATGTATGTCATTATATTTTTCAGATATAAGTGCCAAAACTACTGTACTTGTGACTACATCATATTATGGTAAAAAATATACGAATAGAATTCGTTTAATATTAGGGTTGATAATATGTGTACTAAGTACTGTAATATTATCAATTACAGAGTTTGTTGCTAAGTATATAACTATGGATATTGACTATTTTAAAATGCCGGTAAAAGCAATGCTTGATATGAATAACTTTGCCTTTGATACAAATATTGGAAGTGGTTTACTTATTATATATGGAGGCAGGGTATTGCTTACAGTTGTAATTGTGCTTGGCTTTAGTATTGCAGCAAGAATTAAAACAAATCTTCAAAGGAAGTAATGATTTATATGTAAATCAGTAGCATTCCTTGCAAAATACGCGAAGCAACGAGCAAAGCGTCCCGATATGCTTGCATAATCGGGCATTTCGCGACTGCCGCGACCGAGACGATAGTCGAGGTAGGGCATTCCGGGACAATTTAGGAGGAAATTTATAATGATAAAAGTACTTTTCATCTGCCACGGCAGTATTTTCCGAAAACGCTGAAACCCTTGAATTTATCGTATGTTTTGGACTCTGAGGGAGAAATTTACTAAGAACAGAAAATTAGTAAGAAATCCCTAGCACGAATTTAGAAATGAATATGAAACTTAGGACTTTATTAGTTGTGAAAAACAATTAGTAGAGTCCTTTTTATTTTCAAAAAGGAGGTTCAGAACATGAACAATACAGCGTTAGGCGCAGAGAAAATTATTTTTATTAGCGAAGCACATGAGAAATTCTACTACGAGAAATTAAAAGAAGTAAGGTATCATGATGTGTACCACAAGGCACTTTGCTACTGTCTTGGCAGTAACGATGATACCAGAAGAAATGCGAACCGCATTTATGATTTTAAGACAGGCTGTGTAAAGACAGAATGTTTACATGAAGGCTGGCAGACCAGCGGAAGCGTAAAAGTAGTCAGAATGGCATTTAATTTATATTGCAATGCCACACCAAGCGTGGATGATTACACGGACGCAGAGGAGCAGATTAACGAGTGCAGACAGTACACGGTGGAAGAACTATTCTGCTGTGCCTATGCACCATTTTTTTGGCAGGCAATACAGATTCGGTATCCGGAATATGCAACCTATAACCGGAAAATGTATGCCCTGTTTGGAGGAGCAGATTGATGTTAAAGGTTCGATTGATGGGAACAAAAAATGATATTAAATGGTTTGGAAAGATTTTGCAGAGAAATCCCAAAATCAAGGTAACAGAGTTTTCAGATTTATACCCGAATAAAGGGACAAAGAAGTTTTATAGAGCGTATGTAGAAGTGAATAAGAGCAACGTAGCAGAAAGTTAGAAGAGAGCAAAGGAGAATGTATCATGTGTAAAGTAATAGCAATCGCAAATCAGAAAGGCGGAGTCGGAAAGACCACCACAACAAGCAACTTGGGAATATGAAAGAGCTTGATACCGAAAACGGAATCGGTCTGATTGAAAAGAAACGCCGTGGACTTTGGAAGCCGGACATAATTTATGTGAAGAATTTTTCTACAATTACTGATGCAAAGACAGAGGAAAAGACCGATAATGCTGATAAATCCACAGAAGTTCAAAAACTGAACCTCAAGAAGTCTAATATGCATACTTCCAGAAGTTCAGAAATTGAACTTCAAGAGGTTCAGGATTTAGAACACCAGAAGTTCACAATGAAGACTTCAAGAGGTTCAGAAAGTGAACTTGCAGAAGTTCATAAAGCAGACCCTATTTATACTAACTATAATCAAACTAACCAGAGTTATATTGATATGAGTTATACCAATCCTATCAATCAATCTGGTAATGAGAGTATGTCAGAAAAAAGGATTGATTTGATGGATGATGTCAATGCATACATAGAGCTGATTAAGGATAACATCGAATATGAGCATCACATGAAGTACGATGACTGGCAGAACAAAGCTTTGTATGAGGAGCTTTTGAGTTTGTCTGTGAGTTTGTATGCGTAAAACGTACAACAATCCGGATTGCAGGGGAGGATTATCCTTATGAGCTTGTAAAATCTAAATTCCTGAAGCTGAACAGTGGACATCTGGAGTATGTGATTGGCTGTATGCATGATACAAATACGAAAATAACCAATATCAAGGCATATATGGTTACTGCTCTTTATAATTCACCCTCAACAATAAACCATTGTTATCAGCAAGAAGTGCAGCACGATATGTATGGAGGTGGCTGGCATGAAAAAGGCATTGTTTAAAATAATTATTCCAGTATGTGTTCTTGTTCTGTGGATGATTACCTGTTATCCGGTTTGCAATAAAGCAGATGGGTTTGATTATTTCCTTTATTGGATTTTGGTAGGATGTCCCTATGGTATCAGAAAAATGTGTATGTTTCTTGTGCCGAAGAATTTTGGTATTGCAGGAAGTATGGGAATACTGGCACTGAATTGTATCGTTGGAGGTCTGATTGGTGGTATTATTGTTCTTGTAAGGATTATCGTTATATTTACGGAGATAATAAAAGTAATAGCAGGACACTTCTGGACACATTGTCCAAAGGTGTAAAAGAAAAAGGGCAACAAAAAAGGCATTGTCAATCAATCATAAACAATACCTCTACTTGTCATCTGGAACATATTCCATAATATCTTCAATCCGGCAGTCAAGTGTCTGACATAGCCTGTTCAGAATAATGGTCTTTACAACCATATTTTGACGGAGCCGCTGAAGCTGTGCTTTGTCAATGCCATAGTCTTTAATGAGCTGGTACTGACTGATTTTTTTAGCCTTAAGCGTTTGCCAAATGGGATTGTATTTAATCATACAGGCAACTCCTTTCCTACCTTGTATTTTAATGGCAGGAAACTTATAATGATATGGTGCGTGTGAGTACCATAAAGTATGTAAATGGTAAAGACAATAATGGTTTATTTCTGGAGATTGATGATATAGATGCAGGTAGTGTGGTTTTGAAACAGGAGGATGGCTAATTGTGAAAGAAATATACATTACAGACAGTGAAAGGGAAAAATGCAGAAAGGTTGCAGAGCTGTATGAGATTGAGAATATACTTGTTGTGAATGCTGGAAGATACGGTTTTGTCAAGTTACAGTATTATAGACCGCCACAGGGTTTTGAAGATGCAATTACCATTACGGATAGTCGGAGCATGTTTGAAAACTTGTGGGAGGAATGGCTTGACACACAGCTTTTCCTTCTGGCAAAAGGAACACCAATGGCAGGAATGGGATACAGTGAAATATTTGAGTGTCTACCAAAAGAAAAACAGAAGGAGCTCATCGATAAAAAAGCTGAGTTTGTAAGAGTAGCAGGAATCGAATAAAAGGGAAACAGCGTCAGGGCAGTTATGAGTGAAATACTTGTAGCTGCTTTTTCTTTTGGACACAATGTCCAGAAGTGGGAGGGAGAGATATATAGATGGAATTAATGAGAGATATTAACAGGGTAATGGAGCGTGAGATAGCGAAGGGGAGTTGCCCTTTGAAACTGGATCATATTGAAGTTGGAGATTATTCGTATCAGGAGATAACATCAAAAGAGAAATTGCTGGAGGTGTTATCGTATTTGTTGCGGATAGGTGATTTCAAGCAGTATGCCGGAATGACTATCCTAAATAATGTTTATATGGACCTTCGAGGGGAAAAGTCTATATTCAAGCGAACTAGGACAGCAATAGAAAGAAATAATATATTTGCAACAATCAAAAGGTTTGCAAAAAAGCTAAAGCCGGAGTATAATGAAGATATATATTTGGAAACGGTCAGATGTTATTTCGATATATCGCAAGAAAATCTGGAAAAGTGCCGATATACATATCAGGGGAACGAAACATACGCCTTTCTGATGTCGGACAAGTATATCATGGCATTGTATACGCATTGTCTGGTGGCAAGGAAAGAAGTTGCCATACAGGGGAAGCAGATTGAAGGCTTTACGGAAAAAGAGTATGGAATGGTAAGGCTGGAGAAGGTGGGGGATGTTTTGTTTCAGACGTTACTACTAGATGATGTGAAGATTGAATTAGGGAAGGTATATATACATCTTAATACAATCTATATTTTATAGTTTTTTGTTTGGGGGAAATTGTGATGCCTGCTCGAAGAGGAAAGAATTTTAGAAGTGGAGATTTAGCAGAACAATTAGGACTGTACTTATTGCAATCAGTGGCATTAGTAGCACCTGTACCAAGAACAGAAGATATTGGAATAGATGTAGTTTGCACTCTGATTTCGGAATATGACCAATATTCTTATTTAGCAGAAGATTCATTTTATGTTCAAATCAAATCAGGTAGTGTTCGAGAAATTGAGTATTCAGATGTTGGGGTGCAATGGTTGACAAATTTGAAACTGCCGCTATTTGTTGCAGTGGTAGATAAAGCTGAAACGAAGGTATCAATATATACTTGTAAAAGATTGTATGATGCTATTGCCTTAAAAAAGGATAGAAAAGAAATTAAATTAATTCTGGCAGAAAATAAAAATGAAAATATATTTGATTTAGTTGATGAAGAACAAACGGATATATTTTTAGGACCTCCTATAGTTGAATGGAAACTTTCTAATTTAATGAATGAGGAAACTAAAATAAAAACACTATTTTTTAATGTTATGAAAGAACACATTAGGATCATTCATGAAGCTATGGAGTTGTATACTATTGGTTGCGGAACATCATATGTGTGGAAAACCAATGAGATGCCAGAAAGAATAGGGGCTAAAGCGTGTGGAACTTTAAATATGACAACTGATGAATTAAATGGAAAAATGATGACATATTTAATAAAAGCACTAGAGTTAGCTATGAAAGAACATAATTTTGACATGATAGATGAAGCTGAATCATTGATTAAAGAATACCGAGAGTTACATGATAGATTTCGACAAATGTTAGAGAGAACGGTGGAAACAAATGATGATGGTTCCAACATTGAGCCCATTGAATAGATAATATTAAGGTAACAGCGTCAGGGCAGTTATGAGTCGAGAGATTTGTAGCTGCCTTTTTTTATTGCTTTTGGACACGATGTCCAGAAGCGGAAGGATTTTGAAGGGTATGCAAAGTGGCTAGATTGAGGTATAATAAACATATATACCATGGGAAAGTTGAAACGATTTTCTTATGATAAAATGTGGAGGTTTTATGGAAAGATATATTTTTTTGGATACAAATATTTACATAAATGCAGGATATTCTTTTGGTAGCATGCATATGAAAAAGTTTTCAGAATTGGTTTCTAATGATGGACTTGTGTTATTAGCATGTAGTACATGTATAGGAGAAGTAGAAAAACATATAAAAACGGACTTGGAAAGTGCAGTTAAGGAATTAAATAAGGCCTTGAAAAGGAGGGAGTTTGCGGCTTTACGGAATGATAATTTATATAAAGGCAAATTGATAGAGATGGATGAAACACAAGCTATTGATGCTGTCATTAATAGTTTTCATGATTTCTTGAATCAAAATCGTGCTGAGATTTTTTCACTTCAAGAAATTGACATGGAAGAAATTATGCAGGATTATTTTGAAAAGAAAGCACCTTTTGAGATGCAAAAACCGAATGAATTTAAAGATGCAATTATGATAAAAGCATTGAAAAATCATCAAAAAAAATTAAATGAAAGAATAATAGTTATTTCGTCTGATAAAGGATTTAGGCAAGCATTTTTAGGTGATGATAAATTTGTAGTGTTTGAAAAGCTTGTAGATTTTCTTCAATATCAACAAAGAACAGATAGTATTCAAGAGGCATTTGAAAAATATTTTGAGAATGATTTGGAATATGAAAGCATTCAAGACCAATTAGATGATTTACTTCAAAGTATTTCTTATTCTTTTGATGAGAGAGAAGAATTTGAAGTGGTGGACATTGAAACAGAAGACATTTCGTATGAATTTAATTATGCTGAGGTTAAAGATGATGGATGTGCACAAGCATTTTTGACTGCATATTTTTATTTGAGGATGAAAAGTAGATATTTAGATGTAAACAATTCATATTATGATAAAGAAGATGATGAATATATTGTTAAAAGTTATATAGAGTCGGAAGAAATTCATCGTTTTGAACATGAAATCGTGTTAGATTTTGAATTTGAAGCAAGCGAAATAGAAAATGAAGAGGAGGATAAGTATGAATTGACATTTATAGGGGTTGGTGCTGATACATATAATATGTTTGTGGATTTGTCAGAAGATGATACACTTTTTGACTGTATTGATTCAAGGAGTGTGATGCAGGAGAAGGATAAGCGATGGTTTGAAAATAATGTTGCTAAGTGTAGTGAGTGTGGAAAAATTTTAGGGTTTAATGATTTAGGTAATTATCATGATTATAATGGCGAGCCAATTTGTGATGGATGTGCAGTAACTAATGAACATGGGTTTATTTGCCCTGGTTGTGGTTATAAACATCCATATGAGCGAATGGGAAACTCTGGAACATTTTGTATTGATTGTGAAGAAGAATATGAAGATTAATTTTATGTAATAAACGGTGATAAGGGTTAATCTTAAAAGAATACAGTTATCATACTATGGTGGTTTTGTTGAAGCATTCAAGGTTATTAATATCAAACTTGATAGCAGTGGACAACATATTGAACTGCATACAGGGTACCTTTTCTCTGTACGTGAATTTGGAAATGACTGTTTATTATACAGTTTGGATGAGTTGTTGCGTTATGGATATGTATTGAACCTGATTCAGGCGGATGAGACAGATAGGGTAGTTGAGCGAAAGGAGGTTCCGTTATTTGATAACAAGGCATTTCGTGAGGCTGTCATAAATGCCGTCCTGCACAATAAATGGGTGGAAGGAAATGAGCCAATGATTTCGGTATTTTCCGACAGGATAGAGATACTATCAAGGGGAACACTTGCTCCGGCACAGACCATGGAAGGATTTTTCTTAGGAGAATCAATACCTGTAAATGAAAAATTATCCGAGATATTTCTTCAACTGCATATAAGTGAGAAATCTGGTCGAGGAGTCCCTAAGATTACGGAAATGTACGGGAAAGATGCATTTTCATTTAGAGAGAATTCAATCGTTGTAACGATTCCGTTTGAGAGAATAAATAAGGTTGGGAATAAAGTTGGGAAAAAGGTTGGGGATAAGAAACCATTAAATTCCAGAAGACAAAAAATTATTTCAGAAATGAGGGACAACCCGAACATTACAACTGCAGAACTTCATAACATATTAGGTGTGAGTGAGACAGCAGTGGAAAAAAATATATCATTTTTAAGAGACAATGGTTATATAGAGAGGGTTGGTTCAAAAAAGGCAGGGTACTGGAAAGTATTGTAGGTAGATGAATTAAATAGTGTGATTATGCAAAAGGCCGTCCATGATGCAGTCACAAGAGAGGCAATCACAAAAGACCAGATGAGAAAGTTCCTTAAGTTTGTGCTTGACGATGTGGTGTACTGTAAATACTATGAAGTGGTGTACATACTCTTTCATACGGGAATGCGAATATCAGAATTTTGTGGACTGACACTAAAGGATATTGATCTTGAAAATAGAACCATAAATATCGACCATCAGTTGCAGAGAACATCAGATATGCGGTATATCATAGAAACCACAAAAACGAATGCAGGAACAAGAGTATTGCCGATTAC
>ERZ857775.3165-NODE-3165-length-13966-cov-8.568543_pt1 | contig 13966 bp, 13 predicted proteins | sample MGYA00519698_ERZ857775 | MGnify/ENA primary metagenome ERZ857775 (study PRJEB31778, sample SAMEA3449363) | human gut metagenome | biome: human gut; feature: human-associated habitat; material: faeces | place: United Kingdom | collected 2010/2012 ...
CCGAGAAGGGCAAGTTCATCCTGAACCTGCTGCCCTCCGGCATCCTGCACCCGGAGGTGACCTGCGTGCTGGGCACCGGCATGGTGATCGACCTCGAGCATCTGGCCGGAGAGATGGAGGCCATCGAGGCGCGCGGCGTAAAGGTGGAGCCGGAGAACCTGAAACTCTCCGATAAGGCTACTATCTCCATGCCGTGGCACAAGGTACAGGATGGGCTGGAAGAGGACCGCCTTGCTAAAAAGGGCGGCGCGTTCGGCTCTACCCGGCGCGGCATTGCCTACGCTTACAGCGACAAGTACCGCAAAAAGACCCTGCGGCTGGGTGACCTTTTGCATCTGGACGAGGAGCGCACCCAGAACCGCCTGCACATGATCCTGGACGCCAAGAACATGGAGCTGGCAGGCTGCTATCATCAGGAGCCCATGAGCTACGATGCCCTGCTGAACTGGTGCAGGCAGCAGGCAGCGTACTTTGCGCCCTTCATCTGTGATGTGGGCGCTTTCTTGCAGCAGGCGCACGACAGCGGCAAGCGCATCGTGCTGGAAGCGCAGCTGGGCGCAATGCGGGATATCGACTACGGCATCTTCCCGTTCACTTCCAGTTCCAACACGCTGGCGGCCTACGCGCCGCTGGGTGCGGGCATCCCGAACTGCAAGCTGGACCATGTGGTGGGCGTGCTGAAAGCCTACTCCACCTGTGTGGGCGCTGGCCCCTTTGCAGCAGAGAACGCAATGGGCGAGGCGTGGAACGAAAAGCTGCGCAAGGCCGGCGGCGAGTACGGCGCGGCCACCGGACGTCCCCGCCGGGTAGGCCCCTTTGACTGCGTTGCCAGCCGCTACGGCCTGCAATGTCAGGGCGCGGATAAGATCGCACTGACCAAGCTGGACGTGCTGAGCAGCATGAAGCAGATCCCGGTCATCACCGGTTACAAGCTGGACGGCGTGGAAGTCCCCCGCTTCGACACCCTGTCCGACCTTGACCGTGTGCAGCCGGTGGTCACGCTGCTGCCCGGCTGGAACAAGGATATCTCCGGCTGCCGCAACTGGGCAGAGCTGCCCAAGGAAGCCAAGGCCTATGTGGAGTTCCTTGAAAAGCAGCTGGAGCACGAGATCCAGTTCGTTTCCACCGGCGCGGAGCGCGAAAAGTTTGTGCTGAAGGGAGAATGGCTGTGAGACATTTTATTGAGCCCGGCAGCTTTTCTCTGGCTGAGCAGCTGGCACTGCTCGACCTTGCCGACCGGATGGAGGCCGACCCCGCGCCCTACGCCCACCTGTGCGACGGCCGCATTCTGGCCACTTTGTTCTACGAGCCCAGCACCCGCACCCGCCTTTCCTTCGAGTCCGCCATGCTGCGGCTGGGCGGCAAGACGCTGGGCTTTGCAGGGGCGCAGCTTTCCAGCGCTAGCAAGGGCGAAACGGTGGCTGATACCGCCCGCGTGGTAAGCAACTATGCAGACGTCATTGCCATGCGCCACCCCAAGGAGGGCGCACCGCTGCGGGCGTCCATGTATGCGCGGGTGCCCGTCATCAATGCAGGCGATGGCGGCCACGCCCACCCCTCCCAGACCATGATCGACCTGATGACCATTCGCCAGCGCAAGGGGCGGCTGGATCATTTGACCATCGGTTTCTGCGGCGACCTCAAGTTCGGCCGGACGGTGCACTCCCTCACCGCCGCGCTGAGCCAGTTCGAGGGCAACCGGTTCGTGTTCATCTCGCCCGAGGAACTGCGCATCCCGCAGTACGTCAAGGACGAGACCCTGACCCCGCTGCACCAGAACTACAAGGAGACCGCCGACCTTGAAGCCGAATTGCCCGGGCTGGATGTGCTGTACATGACCCGCATCCAGCAGGAGCGCTTTTTCAACGAAGAGGACTATCTGCGGTTGAAAGGCTGCTATGCGCTGGACGAAAAGCTGCTGCAGCTGGCACCGCCCACCATGCCGGTGCTGCACCCGCTCCCCCGCATCGACGAGATCAAGCCGGACGTGGACAACGACCCCCGCGCCGCTTATTTCGATCAGGTGCATAACGGTGTGTATATCCGCATGGCCATTATACTGGCACTGCTGGGTATCCCCGACCCGCTGACCGGGAAAAAGGTACTGGAAAGTATATAAGTTGTGAACAGGGCTGCTGCACAAAGTAACGTGCAGCAGCCCTGTTTTTGCGTCTCTCGCCTTTACGCCCCTCCCGTGAAAAGGCAATTCTGGAAAATCCGCAGATTTTCCAGAATTGCGAATTTTAAATAATTCTTCCGCTGAATATGCGCAAAGCAAACGCGGAGCGCATTCCCAATCGTCCCGCTACCCCCGCAGTGGCGGGTCTGGCACAAAAATCATGGTGCCCCGGGCAGAAAAAAGCAGCTGTGGCATCATGCAGCTGTACCCCAGCCACAGCACCGCCAGAATGCACAGCACCAAAAGCACCCTGCGCAAAAGCACCGGATGCCGGGCGGGGGAATAGCGTTTTCTGCGGTCACGCTGCATAGGCTGCGCCCTCCTTTTTCAAGGCTTTGCCCAGCTTATGCCGCGGCAGAAAGAATTGTGCACAAGCGGGGTTTGTGGTAAGATAACAGGGAAGAACCACGGAGGAACTGCTTATGCTGACCATTACACTGCTGGGCACGGCTGCCACCATGCCGCTGCCGGAGCGCGCCCTGACCGCCGCTGTGGCGGAGTGCGGCGGGCACAGCCTGCTGCTGGACTGCGGCGAGGGCACCCAGACCGCCGCCCGCCGCGCCGGGGTGAACCTGATGCGCGCGGATGCTATCTGTCTGACCCACTACCACGGGGATCATATCTTTGGTCTGCCCGGGCTTTTGCAGACCCTTGGGGCGCAGGGGCGCACCCGCCCGCTGACGCTGCTGGGGCCGGAGGGGCTTTTAGAGGTCTGGCGGGCAGTGTATGCCCTGACCGGGCCGCTGCCCTACGCGGTAAAACCGCTGGTCTGCCGCGCCGGTCAGCCTGTGGCGCTGGATGCTCTTTCGGACGGATGGCCCGCCGGGGCAACGCTGCTGCCGGTGGCAACAAAGCACCGAGTACGCAGTCTGGGCTACCGGCTGGAGTTGCCCCGGGCGGGTAGGTTCGACCCGGAAAAGGCGCGGGCGCTGGGTGTACCGGTGACCCAGTGGCGGCTTTTGCAGCGGGGACAGGCTGTCCCGCTGGCAGAGCGTATGGTGCAGCCCGCCGAGGTGCTGGGCGCGCCCCGCAAGGGGCTGCGGTTCGTCTTTTCCGGCGACAGTGCGCCCTGCCCGGCGCTGGAACAGGCGGCGCAGGGGGCAGACCTGCTGCTCTGCGATGCCACCTATGCCCTGCCGGAGCAGCAGGAGCAGGCCGCGCAGTGGGGGCACAGCACCTTTGGCCAAAGCGCAGCGCTGGCGGCAAAAGCCGGGGCAAAGCGGCTGTGGCTGGTGCACTATTCCCCCATGGTCACCGACCCGGAGGAGCATCTTGCACAGGCGCAAAGCATCTTCCCGGCGGCAGAATGCGGCTTTGACGGCAAACGCATCACCCTGCATTACGAGGAGAACGAGGAATGAAGCTGACACTTGACCCCGGGGCAGCTGCCCTGCTGGACGCCCTGCACGCGGCGGGCTACGCAGCCTATGCCGTAGGCGGCTGCGTGCGGGACAGCCTTTTGGGGCGCACCGCCCACGACTGGGACCTGTGCACCAGTGCCCTGCCGCAGCAGGTGATGGAACTGTTCGGGACAGAGCAGTGCATCCCCACCGGTTTGCAGCACGGCACGGTCACCATCAAATACGGCGGGCAGCTGTACGAAACTACCACCTTCCGCACCGAGGGCAGCTATACCGATGGCCGTCACCCGGACGCGGTGCAGTTCGTACCGGACGTGCGGGAGGATCTTGCCCGGCGGGATTTTACCATCAACGCCATGGCGTATAATGCAGCCGAGGGGCTGGTAGACCCCTTTGGCGGGCAAAAAGACCTGCAAAACGGTCTGCTGCGTGCGGTGGGCGAGCCGCAGCAGCGGTTTACCGAGGACGCGCTGCGCATCCTGCGGCTGTACCGCTTTGCCGCAAGATTCGGCTTTACGCTGGACGCAGCCACAGCCCGGGCGGCGCGGCAGCTGGCACCGCATTTGGACTGCATCTCTGCCGAGCGCATTCAGGAGGAACTGGCAAAGCTGCTGGTTGCCCCGCAGCCGGGGGCGTATCTGGAACCCGCCGTGCTGGCGGTGGTGCTGCCGGAGTTGACCCCGGCGGCGCTTGAAGCCGCAAAGCCGGTGGTGGATGCCTGCCCGGCGGGGGAGGAGAACCTGCCGGTACGCTGGGCTGCGCTGCTGGGCACTCTGGGCGAGGCCGACACCCGCCGGGTGCTCAAGCGGCTGCGCTGCTCCAACGCCTGCATCGAGGAGACCGCCGTGCTGGTGCGGGAAACGGCAGGGGAGGGCGTGTGCGGGAGCTTTCTCCTCGGACACGAATCGGGCCATTCCATCGCCCGCCCTACTGCCTGCGGCAGCAGGGTCCCACCCCAGCGGACGGTCCTCGGAGAAACTCCCGCACACGCCCCGGAACGCGCCAGTGATATCCACCTTCGGCGGCTTTTAGGCCGATACGGGCTGTGCACCGTGGAGCGGCTGTGTGCGCTGTGCGCGGCGTTGCGCCCGCAAGCTGCCCCGGCTTGCGCCCTTGCGGCGCAGCGGGCACGGCAGCTGGAGGCTGACGGCGTATGCTGCCGGGTGCGCCAGCTGGCGGTGAACGGACGCGACCTGATGGCGGCGGGCATCCCGGCAGGGCCTGCGCTGCGCCGGGTGCTGGAAGCGCTGCTGGACGGCGTGATACGCGCAGAGTACCCCAACGAAAAACCGGCACTGCTGGCTGCGGCGCAGAAAATTATAGCGTCTTGACAAGCGGTTTATGCTGCGGTAGTATTATACTACTGCTTTAGTATGTTGAACCCATAAAAGGAGAACCTATGACCACACAGAACCCTGCAAACCGTCCCCGCGCCCTCATTGCCATGAGCGGCGGCGTGGACAGCTCGGTGGCGGCCTGTCTGATGCAGCAGGCAGGCTACGACTGCACCGGCATCACCATGCGGCTCACCCACAACGAAACGCTGGGACAGTCCGGCTACCAGACCTGCTGCTCGGAAAAGGATATCGAGGACGCCGCCGAGGTGGCCTTTGCACTGGATATGCCGTATCAGGTGCTGGATTTCACCGCCGATTTCCGGGCGCAGATCATTGAAAAATTTATCCGCGTCTACGAGGCGGGCGGTACCCCCAACCCCTGCATCGACTGCAATAAATATATGAAGTTCCGCCACCTGCTGGACTGGGCGGAAGAACACGGCATGGAGTATGTGGTTACCGGCCACTACGCCCGGGTGGAGCAGGATGCAGCCACCGGCCGCTGGCTGCTGAAAAAGGGCTTGGACGAGGGCAAGGATCAGAGCTATGTGCTGTATAACCTTACGCAGGAGCAGCTGGCACATATCCGCCTGCCGCTGGGTGCGCTGCACAAGACTGAGGTACGAGAGATCGCGCAGGAGCACAGCTTTATCAACGCCCAAAAGCACGACAGTCAGGATATCTGCTTTGTGCCGGACGGCGACTATGCCCGCTTTATGGAGCAGTTTACCGGCAAGCACTACCCTGCCGGGGATTTTCTGGATCGGAGCGGCAAGGTGGTGGGCACCCACAGCGGCGCAGTGCGCTACACGCTGGGGCAGCGCAAGGGGCTTGGCCTCGCACTGGGTGCGCCGGTGTACGTCTGCGGCAAGGATATGCAGGCCAATACCGTCACCGTCGGGCCGGAAAGCGAACTGTTTGACAGCATCGTTTACGCAGAGGATGTGAACTGGATCGCCATTCCGGCGCTGACCGGGCCGCTGCGGGTCACCGCCCGCACCCGGTATCATCAGGCCGAGCAGCAGGCCACCGTTTACCCCGCAGAAAACGGCTTCCGGCTGGAATTCGACCAGCCCCAGCGTGCCCCCACCCCGGGACAGGCTGCCGTGCTGTATCAGGGTGATGTGGTGCTGGGCGGCGGCACCATCACCCGCGTAGAAAAGTAAGGAGAACAAAATGCAGGATCAATATTCCCGTACCCAGCTGCTGCTGGGTGCAGAGGCTATGGAAAAGCTGCACCACGCCCGGGTGGCAGTGTTTGGCATTGGCGGTGTGGGCGGCTATACGGTGGAGGCACTGGCACGCAGCGGCGTGGGCGCACTGGATCTGATCGATGACGATAAGGTCTGCCTGACCAATCTCAACCGTCAGATCATCGCCACCCGCAGCACGGTAGGGCAGTATAAGGTGGATGTGGCAGAACAGCGCATCCACGATATCGACCCCAACATCAAGGTGACCACCCACCGGTGCTTCTTTGGCCCGGAGACGCAGGACGACTTCGACTTTACCCAGTACGACTATGTGGTGGACGCCATCGACACCGTTACCGGCAAGCTGGCGCTGGTGATGAAATGCAAGGAGGCGGGCACCCCCATCATCTGCTCCATGGGCGCAGGTAACAAGATGGACCCCACCCGCTTTGAGGTGACTGACATCTATAAGACCTCGGTCTGCCCGCTTGCCAAGGTGATGCGTATCGAGTGCCGCAAGCGCAAGATCAAGCACCTGAAGGTGGTCTACTCCAAGGAGCCTGTCATGACTCCCATCGAGGATGACTCCATCAGCTGCAAGGACCACTGCATCTGTCCCCCGGGCACTCAGCGCAAGTGCACTGCACGGCGCACCGTGCCGGGCTCCAACGCCTTTGTGCCCTCAGTGGCCGGTCTGATCATCGGCGGCGAGGTGGTCAAGGACCTTGTGGGCTTTGTACCGCTGAAGGGGTAAAACAGACCGCAGCTTCCTTGCCGCGTGGGACGATTTGGAATGCGCTCCGCGTTGCTCTGCGCATCATCAGCGGAAGAATGATTTGAAATTTTGAGGTTCTGAAAAGCCCGCGGGCTTTTCAGAACCTCTTTTTCACGCTTTTTACGCGCTGCAATGTTCCATAACATAAAATTGCAACCAATTTGCAATTTGGTATTGCAATTGGAAAGGATATCGTGTATAATCTTCCCTGCACGAAAATGCAAACTGATTGCAAATTGTTGAGAGACGACCCCCTGCGGGTCTTTGGAGCGATTATTTATGGAATTGTTTTTGGGTGTTCTGGGCGAAACCTTGGTGGATACCGCCAAGATGCTGCCCTTTCTGTTTCTGGCCTACCTGCTGATCGAGTATATCGAGCACCGCCACGGTGAGCGCATCGAGGCGCTGCTGGCGGGCAGCGGGCGCTGGGGCGCTGTGCCGGGCGCGGTACTGGGCTGTGTGCCGCAGTGCGGCTTCTCCGCCATTGCGTCCAACTTCTACGCCTCCCGGGTCATCACGCTGGGCACGCTGATGGCGGTGTACCTTGCCACCAGCGACGAAGCGATCCCGCTGCTGGTCTCCATGCCGACCTACTGGGATAAGCTGGCCGTCCTGATGGTCATCAAGGTGGTGTACGCCATCGTGGTGGGCTTTGTGCTGGATTTTGTGCTGCGGGGCGTGCTGCCCAAGGGGCTGCGGGGCGGCTACACCGGCCATGCGGACGAGGTGGACTGCCACGAGGAGCACAGCGATGCCGAGGGCAACGAAAAGCCCATCTGGCAGGCGGCGCTGCGCCACACGCTGGAGATCTTTGTGTTCATCTTCGCTTTCAGTCTGGTGTTCGGCATGATCGTGGAAGGCGTGGGCGAGGACGTGTTTGCCGAGATGCTGGGCGGCATGGGCTTCTTCCAGCCGGTGGTGGCGGCTCTGGTGGGGCTGATCCCCAACTGCGCCGCCAGCGTGCTGCTGACACAGCTGTATGTGGAAGGTGCGCTGCGCTTTTCCAGCCTTGTGGCGGGGCTGTGCACCGGTGCGGGTGTGGGCTTGGCTGTGCTGTGGCGCGCCAACCCCTCGTGGAAGCAGAACCTCTTCATCACCGGCCTGACATGGGCCGCCGGTGCCTTTGTGGGCGTGGCCATGCAGGTGGTCGTGGCGGTGTTTGCCTGATAAGGAAAATATTTTGGATTTCGGGACAGTGGAATGCCTGCGGACATTCTGCTGTCCCATTTTTCTTTTCCCCCTCTCCCGCTGGACTTTGAAATGTGTTATACTGGGAGAAAACGATGCACACAGGAGAGATGACCATGCAATATAAGATTCTGGCAAGCGATTACGACAACACGCTGATGCCCTTTGGCGAAGCAAAGCCCCGCCCGGCGGTGGTAAAGGCGGTAAAAAAGCTGCAAGCCGCCGGGGGTAAGTTTGTGCTCAGCACCGGCCGCTCCTACCCGGGCATCCGGGATAAAAACCAGCTGGGCGGCATCCGGTACGACTACGCCATTACCTGCAACGGTGCCTGCGTGGTGGACGGGCAGGGCAACGTAATAGCCGAGCATCCGCTTACCAGCGAGGAGATGTATGTGCTGGTGGATTTTTGCGAGGATTATAACTACCCGCTGCAATTCAACTTCCGGGATGCCTATTACGCCTACTGCGAGTACGAGTATCTGCACACCGGCTACCAGATGATGAACAGCCCCGGGCTGGACTGCGTGGACGGCGAGGATCAGGACCGGCATCTGGTGGATATGCCCCACGCCGCCTTTGCCGCCATGCCGCCGCAGGAAGTGGAGCGCTTCCACGAAAAATACGGCTACCTTGGCCTGCACTGGATGCAGACGGGCGCGCAGAACGCGGACGGCTACTGCTACTACGATATCGTGCGCGGCGGCATGGATAAGGGCGTAGGGCTTGCCGACCTGTGTGCACAGATGGGGCTTACGCTGGCGGATGCCGTGGCTGTGGGCGATTCTGCCAACGATGTGGGGATGCTGAAAGTCGCGGGCCTGAGTGCCTGCATGGCAAACGGCACCCCGGACGCCAAGGCCGCTGCCGACCGGATCATCGGGGACGTGCGGGAGGACGGCGTGGCGGCGCTGATCGAGGAACTGTGGTTCGACGGCCCCCGCGCGGAGCCCTCCGGCAAAGATTTTGGCTCCGCATGGGGCAATATTGAAAGTGCAGGCGGCAGCTTATGAGCTTTGCACCGGTGTACGATGACCGCAGCCGGGCGCTGATCTTGGGCACATGGCCCAGCCCCAAAAGCCGGGAGATGGCCTTTTACTACGGCCATCCGCAAAACCGGTTCTGGCCGCTGCTGGCGGCGTTGACCGGGGAGCCGCTGCCCGTGCGGGAGGATATCGCCGCCAAAAAGCAGCTGCTTTTGCGCCACGGGCTGGCGCTGTGGGATACGCTGGAAAGCTGCACCATCACCGGCGCATCGGATGCCTCCATCCGGGATGTGGTGCCCAACGATATCGCCAGGCTGCTGCGCAAAGCACCCATCCGGGCGGTGTTCTGCAACGGTGCCACAGCTTACCGTATCTACACAAAATATCAGCAGCCGCTTACCGGCATCCCGGCTGTCCGTCTGCCCAGTACAAGCCCCGCCAACGCCGCCTGCAGCCCCGCCCGGCTGGAGGAGCTTTGGGGCGCTGCGCTGGCGGACTGGATCGTAAAATGATGACAAGGCTGTAAATTCTTTTGCGGGATACTTGCGTTTTTTTGCGGACGTTGTATTATGGATATCATAAGGGGCGCACTGCCCCGGACAAGGAGAAATGACCATGAGCAAGATCATCCGCACCCAAAAGCCCAGCGTGCTGCCTTTTTACGCTATGGCGCTGGTGTTTGTGGTGCTGTGCGCGGTGCTGCCGGTGTATAAATTATGGGCGCTGCTGGTGGCGCTGGGCGGTGCCGCCGTGGCCTTTGGCGTGGCAAAAAAGACCTGCCCGCCCCGGGTGGTGGAGCACGAGGTACCCTTCCACACCGGTGTGGAGGATGTGGACCAGATGCTGACCGATATCCAGCAGAAGCTGGACACCCTGCACGCACTGAACGAGGCTTTGCCCGACCCGCAGCTGTCCGCCGCCATGACCCGTATGGAAAAGGCGGGACGATCCATCGTGGAGGCGGTGGAGGCAAACCCTGCCAAGGCAAAGCAGGTGCGCCGGTTTGCCAACTACTATCTGCCGGACGCCGTAAACGTTCTGCAGCAGTATGCAAAGCTTGCAAAGCAGGGTGTGCGGGGCGAGAACGCCGCCGCCATCCGCGCCGAGGTGGAGCACAACGCCGCCTCCATTGCCACGGCTTTTGAAAACCAGCTGGATGCCCTGTATGCGGCAGAGAGCATGGACCTGTCCGCAGACCTGACCGTTTTGCAGAATATGCTGAAAGGGCAGGGCCTGAGCAAGTAAAACCAGAATATCCCCTCGGGATTTTGAAAGGAAGGAATCACTTATGGCTGACAATACTCTGAATTTTGATCTGGATGCCCCCGCAGTGCCCACCCTGACGCTGGACCCCACCCCCGCCGCTGTGCCGCAGGAGGAAAAGCCCGCCGCTGCCCCTGCCCCGGAGGCACAGGTGAACCTGAGCCCCGAGGAGCAGGCCATGGTGGATCAGTTTGCCCAGAAGATCGATATCACCAACAGCCAGCAGGTGCTGCAGTACGGCTCTGCCTGCCAGAAGAAGATCGGCGATTTCTCGGAGGCCGCTCTCGCCAAGGTGTCCACCAAGGACCTGGGCGAAGTGGGCAATATGATCACCGACCTGATCGGCGAGCTGAAGAGCTTTGACGCAGGCGAAGAGCAGCAGAAGGGCATTCTGGGCTTCTTCAAGAAAAAGGGCGACCAGCTCGACGCCCTCAAGACCAAGTACAACAAGGCCGAGACCAACGTGGAGAATATCCAGGGCATGCTGGAGGCCCATCAGGTGCAGCTGCTCAAGGACATCGCCATGCTGGACAAGATGTATGAGCTGAACATGGCCTACTTCAAGGAGCTCAGCATGTACATTCTGGCCGGGAAAAAGAAGCTGGCCGAGGTGCGTGCAGGGGAGCTGCAGCAGGCCATGGACAAGGCCAAGGCCTCCGGCCTGCCGGAGGACGCCCAGGCGGCCCGCGACCTGGCCGACCAGTGCGAGCGCTTTGAAAAGAAGCTGTACGATCTGGAGCTTACCCGCAACATCAGCCTGCAGATGGGCCCCCAGATCCGCCTGCTGCAGAACAACAACACCATGATGGCCGAGAAGATCCAGTCCACCATCGTGAACACCATCCCCCTGTGGAAGAACCAGATGGTGCTGGCCCTGGGCCTGGCCCACAGCCAGCAGGCCATGCAGGCCGAGCGTGCCGTCACCGACATGACCAACGACCTGCTCAAGAAGAACGCCGAGGCGCTCAAGCTGGGCACCATCGAGACGGCCAAGGAGTCTCAGCGCGGCGTGGTGGACATCGAGACCCTGCAGCAGACCAACAAGAGCCTGATCGAGACGCTGGACGAGCTGAACAAGATCCAGACCGAGGGCCGCGCAAAGCGCGCTGCCGCCGAGCAGGAACTGACCCGTATCGAGGACGAACTGAAATCCAAAATGATGGAGATCCGGAGCTGAAATGGCAAACGCAGATTTTAACCCCAAGCAGACCGGCACCCCCGGCGGCTTTGACGCGGGCAGCTACCGCGAAAAGGCCAGCCCGGAGCAGGCCGTGCAGCTGACCCCGCTGCAGCAGAAGCTGGCCGGGCTGGAAGCAAAACTGCCCGCCGCCCTCACCCGGCAGGCCGTGGCCCTGGCGTTGAGCATCGTGGTGATGCTGGCGGCCTTTGCAGGCTTTGGCAGTGCCAAGGTGCGCAGCAAATACAACACGGCCCGGCAGTGGTTCACGGTGGGCGTGTCTGCCGACAACGGCTACAACCTCAGCGAGGAACTGACCGCCCGGGCCAATACGGCGGCAAACGTCATCACCACCGCCGGCAATACGCTGGGGGCCGACAATGCTGAAGTACAGACCGCGCAGGCGGCGCTGGATGACTTTTCGGCCTGTCTGGACGCCGTGCAGTCTGGCGGAAAGAGTCAGGCGTTGACCTCCCTGAGCTACTACAACGGCAGTTCCATGCACGCGCTGTATCAGGCCAACGAGACGCTGGGCAAGGCCATCGACCAGCTCTATGCCAAATTGCAGGAGCAGGCCGCCGACCCCATGAAGATGGGCGCTGTGCAGGGCCAGTATGGCCAGTTCAACAGCGCAGGCACCATCATCGGCACATTGAAATACAACGAAGCAGTCTACAACTATCAGAACGAAGTCGGCGGGTTCCCGGCCAATGTGCTGGGCGGCCTTGCCGGCGTGAAGGAGGTTGAGCCCTTCGCATGAAAAACATTGCAAGAAAACTCAGCGCACTGCTGCTGGTGTTCGTGGTCAGCGCGGCGGCCCTGTGCCCGGCCTTTGCGGCCACGGCCAGCCTGCCCTCGCTGCCCAGCGGCCAGTGTGTGGTGGACGATGCCAATGTCCTGAGCAGCAGCACCGTGCAGACCATCACCGACCTGAACGCCCAGCTGGAAAGCAGCTGCAGCGGGGCGCAGATCGGCGTGCTGACAGTGGATTACACCGGAAACCTGACCACCGAGGACTACGCCCTGCAGGCCTTCAACACCTGGGGCATCGGTTCGTCGTCGGAAAACAACGGCGTGCTGATCCTGCTGGTGATGGAGTCGCAGGAGTATGAGGACGGTGACTACTACCTGACCTACGGCGACGGTTTCCGTAACACCACGCTGGAAAGTCAGGCCAGTGCCCTTGCCCAGACCATGGAGGACGACTTCGTCCGGCAGGACTATGACGACGCCGTGACCACCTGCGCCCAGAACGTGGCGCAGACCATCGCGGACATCTACGGCGTGAGCCTTTCGGGCGGGAACACGAACAACGGCTCCTACAACGAGCCTGCTTATGATGACAACAGCAGCGGCGGGCTTGGTGATATCCTGCTTGGCTTTATCACCATTCTGTTCACGGTCGTTCTGCTGCTCATCATCGTGTCGGTGGTCGTGTACACCTTCTCCGGCCCGCTGGGCGGCCTGTTCTGGTGCTTTGGCGGCCCCTGGCATAGAGGACCCCGTCCGCCGCGCGGACGCCGCAACCCGCCCCCGCCCCCGCCGGGCGGCCCCTATGGCGGCTTTGGCGGTGGTTCCTTTGGCGGCGGCAGCTTCGGCGGCGGCTCCTTTGGCGGCGGCTCCTTTGGCGGCATGGGCGGCGGCTCCAGCCATGGCGGCGGCGGCGGACGCGGCCGTTGATGCCAACAACATAACCGCATAAAAAAACAAAATCCCACTTCCAACCATGCAGGAAAATGCATAACTGCGGCCCTTTTTTCTAAGAAACCGAAACAACATTCCCCCAACGATAGAAACGTGAAGACCGGAAACAGCTAAGAGATGCGCCATGCCATTTTCTTCATACAAATGTTTCTGTTCCTTTGAAAGATCTGTCTTATCCCCAAGAAATATCGCTTTTAACAATGCATATTCTGTATCAGATAGGATATGTCTGTATATCGCATCTATCTTTTCTCTGACGTTCCCTGCTATTCGATGCAAAGACAACGGGCTTTCTCTCTTTCTTGTAAGATTTTCTCCAAAAAACTGATAACGGATACCTACAGAATAATAATATATTTTTGTATTAAATTCTCCTGGATTTATCTGTTCTTCTATTGCTTTTAACTTTCCTGTACAAGTAATAAAATCTCCTGGGTAGATCTTTCCTTTTGATACGGGAATCTTTACAAGGCGACATTTTCCCGGCAGTTTTTTTGTTTGTCTCAAATTGCTTTTTATACTACTTATACTACATTTTTTCAAATTCTTTTTTATTCCGTCTTTTAAATGGTTTTCATTTACTACAAAAGAATTCTCCCTCACTGTAATCTGGTACTCCCCTTCAGCATTCTGTCTGACATATTCCACCTGCCCAATCAGAGTGCCGGTCAATGTTTTTTTAGAAAGTATCCGGTCAATCTCATTAAAATAGCTGGCTCTAAAAAACGCAATACCTCCCATAAGAAAAAAGAACCAGCACAACACTTCATATATGAAGAAAAGGCTCTGTTCCCTTCTGACTTTTC
>ERZ857775.3175-NODE-3175-length-13941-cov-10.547098_pt1 | contig 13941 bp, 10 predicted proteins | sample MGYA00519698_ERZ857775 | MGnify/ENA primary metagenome ERZ857775 (study PRJEB31778, sample SAMEA3449363) | human gut metagenome | biome: human gut; feature: human-associated habitat; material: faeces | place: United Kingdom | collected 2010/2012 ...
ATTGTTGTTATTATTAAATTGTTTCATCGTTACAACGCAACATACCAAGTATCTCTTCTCTTGACAGCGATTGCGCGAAAGCGGTGCAAAGTAACGAATTATTTGTCAGATAGCCAAATGTTTTCGTATATTTGTAGCATATCTAAAAATAGCGAACATGAAACAGACTTATGTGAAGTATCTGATTGTAGCTGTGTTGGCGGGAGGTTTCCTCTTTACGTCCTGTCGCTCGGCACGGGAAACCACGGCTAACTACGAAGTGGTTGGAGTAAAAGGCAGTATGATTACGATCGATTCAGTCTGGGATGCGAATCCCGACAAAAGAGCTGCTGAGATATTGAAGCCCTATAAGGACAAAGTAGATGCGATGATGTATGAAGTCATTGGCACCAGTGAAATGATAATGGATAAAGGGAATCCGGAAAGCCTCCTTTCCAATCTTGTGGCAGGTGTGTTGCAGCAGGCGGCGGTTCGGGTATTGGGTAAACCTGCCGATATGGGATTGGTAAATATGGGAGGATTGCGCAATATCCTGCCGAAGGGAGATATCACCGTTGGTGAAATCTTCGAAATCCTTCCTTTCGAGAATTCGCTTTGTGTGTTGACAATGAAGGGGACGGACATGAAACGTCTTTTTAAGGCTATCGCTTCCTTGCATGGAGAAGGAGTGAGCGGCATTCGTATGGAAATCAGTAAGGAAGGCGAACTGCTGAATGTAACCATTGGCGGACAACCGGTGAAGGATGACCAATCTTATACGGTAGCTACCATCGATTATCTGGCGGATGGAAACGGGCGGATGGACGCTCTTCTGCAAGCGGAGAAACGTGTATGTCCGGAGAACGCTACTTTGCGCGGCCTGTTTCTTGAATATGTGCGGAAGCAGACTGCCGAAGGTAAGCTGATTACCTCCAAACTGGATGGACGTATTTCTATAAAATAAAAAAGGAGAAACTAAAAATGTTGGATATGAGAAGAATTCAGATATCTTTCCTGCTGTGCCTGGCGGTAAGCTTTGCCTTTTCCCTATTTGCGCAGGATACTAAAGAACTTATACTTTTGCAGACTAGCGATGTGCATAGTCGCATTGAACCGGTCAATCAGAAAGGTGACCGCAATTATAATGAAGGAGGATTTGTCCGCCGGGCTACTTTCCTTGAACAGTTCCGCAAAGAGCACGACAATGTATTGTTGTTCGATTGCGGGGATATTTCGCAGGGGACTCCCTATTATAATATGTTTCAGGGGGAAGTGGAAATTAAGTTGATGAACGAAATGGGCTATGACGCGATGACTATCGGCAATCATGAGTTTGATTTCGATGTGGATAACATGGCGCGTATTTTCAAGATGGCAAAGTTTCCGGTAGTCTGTGCCAATTATAATTTGGAAGCTACGGTATTGAAGGATATTGTAAAGCCATACGTTATTTTAGAGAAATATGGTTTGAAAATAGGTGTCTTCGGTCTGGGAGCGGAACCGGAAGGACTGATTCAGGCTAATAAATGTGAAGGAGTAGTTTATGAGGACCCGGTCGGGGTATCGAATGAAGTGGCTGCTTTGCTGAAAGAGAAAGGATGTGATGTTGTGGTATGTCTGTCGCATTTGGGAATTCAGATGGACGAACGCCTGGTGGCGAATACACGTAATATCGATGTGATTTTGGGCGGGCATTCGCACACCTTTATGAAAGGCCCGAAAACATATTTGAACATGGATGGAGAAGAAGTGGCTGTCATGCACACGGGGAAGAGTGGTGTGCGTGTAGGCCGTCTTGATTTGACTTTGGAACATAAATGAAGAAACTTTCCTCAATCTTAGCGTTTTTATTTCTTATTTCAGCCGGACCGGTAACGGGTTCGGCTCAAAATGCTGCTGCCGTTGAACCGCAGTTGGTATATAAGGCTCTCCAGGATAAGGACTGCCGCCATTGGGTAGACTCGGTAATGGATAGGCTTTCCTTCAAAGAAAAAGTCGGGCAGTTATTTATCTATACCATCGCTCCTGTGGATACCAAACGAAACCTGGAATTGCTGCGTGAAGCCGTTGATACTTATAAAGTGGGCGGACTTCTTTTTTCCGGTGGAAAACTGCAGAACCAGGTCAACTTGACGAATCGGGCGCAGCGGCAAGCCAAAGTACCTGTTATGATTACTTTCGATGGAGAATGGGGGCTGGCAATGCGTTTGCGCGGCACACCTGTTTTCCCGAGAAATATGGTGCTGGGCTGTATTCAGGACAATCGGTTGATTCATGCGTATGGGCGTGAAGTAGCCCGTCAGTGCAAACAGATTGGGGCTCAGGTTAATTTTGCTCCGGTGGCGGATGTGAATATCAATCCGAAGAATCCGGTGATTAATACCCGTTCTTTCGGAGAAAATCCGATACAGGTGGCAGATAAGGTTATCGCTTACGCATCCGGTCTGGAAGAAGGAGGAGTCCTGTCTGTATGCAAGCATTTTCCCGGTCATGGAGATACGGATATTGATTCGCATAAGGCGTTGCCTGTGCTTCCTTTCACTCGCGAGCGGTTGGACAGTGTGGAACTTTATCCTTTTAAAAGAGCGATCCGGGCAGGATTGGGCGGTATGATGGTCGGCCATTTGCAAGTGCCCATCATAGAGCCGGTGGGCGGACTCCCATCGTCATTGTCCCGCAATGTGGTGTATGATTTGTTGACGGACGAATTGGCTTTTAGAGGGCTGATATTCACAGATGCGCTTGCCATGAAAGGGGTGTCGGGGAATGGAAGTGTCAGTCTGCAAGCATTGAAAGCGGGAAATGATATGGTGCTGGCTCCCCGTAATCTGAAAGCGGAAATATCCGCCGTATTGGAAGCCATTGAAAAAGGGGAGTTGAGCCGGGAGGATATTGAGAGTAAATGCCGTAAGGTGCTGACTTATAAATATGCACTGGGATTAAAGAAAAAGCCGTTTGTGCAAGTATCCGGTTTGGAACAGCGTATTAACACTCCTCAGACGCGTGATTTAATCCGTCGGTTGAATTGGGCGGCGATTACTGTGCTGAATAATAAGAACCATATTTTACCGTTGCACGCGGACAAGGAACAAAAGATTGCATTGCTCGAAGTCGGAAAACCGGGTGAGACGAATGCGCTGGCGAGTCAGATGTCCCGTTATACTTCATTGGTCCGTTTCCGCCTTCGTGCCAATCAGACTGAACAGGAAAATCAGAAGTTGCGTGATTCGTTGGCTGCTTATAAACGGATTGTGGTAGCGGTCAGTGAACAACGATTGGGGGCTTATCAGCCTTTCTTTGCCAAGTTTGTTCCTAAAAGCCCGGCTATCTATCTGTTCTTTACACCCGGCAAAATGATGTTGCAGATTCAACGTGCGGTGTCCCGCGCATCAGCCGTGATATTGGGGCATAGCCATAATGGTGATGTGCAGCGGCAGGTGGCTGATATCTTATATGCCAAAGCCACGGCGGACGGCAGGTTGTCGGCAAGCATAGGCGGATTGTTTCCCACAGGGGCGGGAGTGACCATAACACCGAGAACGCCTTTACATTTCATTCCGGAGGAGCACGGCCTTTCGTCCGTTCTTCTGAAAAAGATTGACGCCATTGCACTGGACGGCATTCAGCAGGGAGCCTATCCCGGTTGCCAGATAGTTGTTTTGAGAAACGGGCATATCATGTATGATAAAGCGTTCGGTACGTATGCGGGAAAGGGCAGCCCTCGTGTCGAATCTACGGATATTTACGATTTGGCCTCTTTATCCAAAACTACGGGAACTCTGCTGGCTATTATGAAACTTTACGATAAAGGACGTTTCAGCCTTACCGATAAGATTTCGGATTATTTGCCGTTCTTGCAACGTACAGACAAGAAAGATATCACTATTCAGGAAATCCTGTTTCACCAGTCCGGTTTGCCATCTTGGATACCCTTCTATCAGGAAGTGATAGACAAGGATAGTTACGACGGACGATTGTTCAGTGCGCGTAGGGATGCGAAACATCCGTTACGGATTGGTACGACCACATGGGCGAATCCGGATTTTAAGTTTAAAAAAGAATATATCTCGTCTGTCGGGACCGGGGATTATACCGTTCAAATCTGTGATAGTATATGGCTGAACCGTTCATTCAGGAAAGTGATAGAAGAGAAAATTGCGGAAACTCCATTGAGACAGAAACGCTATGTATATAGTGACATCGGATTTATCCTGTTGGGAATGCTGGTGGAACAGTTGGCGGAAATGCCGATGGAAGCCTATCTGCAACGTGAATTTTACGGGCCGATGGGGCTGGAGCGCACGGGTTATTTGCCTTTACGCCGCTTTGCCAAATCGGAGATTGTGCCTTCCAATAAAGATCGTTTCTTGCGAAAAGAGACTTTGCAAGGCTTTGTTCATGATGAGGCTTCCGCTTTCTTTGGTGGATTGGGCGGGAATGCCGGACTTTTTTCCACAGCCCGTGAGGTTGCCCGTATCTATCAGATGTTATTGAATGGAGGGGAGTTGGACGGACAGCGTTATCTGAGTAAGGAAACCTGTCAACTGTTTACTACGGAAGTTTCAAAGATAAGTCGGCGCGGTTTGGGATTCGACAAACCGGATATGACTGATTCGAAGAAAGGGAACTGTGCTCCCGGTGTACCTGCCGGAGTGTATGGTCATACCGGGTTTACCGGAACCTGTGCTTGGGTGGACCCTGTGAATGAGTTGGTCTATGTCTTTTTGAGTAACCGGGTTTATCCGGACGCGACCAACCGTAAATTGAATCAATTGCACATTCGTGAAAGGATACAGGAAGCGATTTATGATGCGATGAAGAAAAAGTAATCCCTCCTTTTCCGGCAAGCTATAAAAGGAAATGCCCCTCTGCTCGTGGAAGCAGAGAGGCATTCTTTTTATTAACGTAATTCTGATAGAGTTTAGCCTTAGAATGATACACCCAGTCGGAAACCGAAGTTGTTCAGTCCGTCTACACTGTAATGCAGTACATCAGCCTTGTTGGTACCATAGCTGTAGTAGAGAGCGAAGTGTAGTCCCGGTCCGTATACCCAAGGAAATACATTGATACCGATTTCAGGAGAAGCGTAGAAGCCCCAACTGTTTTCTCTAGCTTCGAGCATATTGAAGTTAGAACGGATTTTAGCATACTCGGCACCTAGTTTAGCGCTGACGTATGGTTGTACGGATCCACCGCGGTTCCATTGGTAACGGGCAGCAGCACCGAAAGGCAATTGGAACATGGTGTGTTGCTGGTCGGTAGTTACCTCACCGGCTCCCAGTTGGAAGGTTTCACGGCCTACATATTCGTGGTTCGTATGGTAGTTCAGGAAAAGACCCAAACCGATATTGGGGGTCACGAAATAACCGCCTTCAAAGTTCATACCCCAACCACTGGACTTGTCAGCAAAATGATTGCCGAGGGGAACATTAAACTGCCAGTCGATATTAGCATATCCGTTGTCTGATAGCTGTGCCTTAGCCGGCATGGCGAAGGCGATGGCAATAGCCGCCAAGGCTACTACCTTGAAGTATATATTTTTTCTTGTTTTCATAACAGTTGTAGTTGTTTATTTGTTAGTAAGATAAGGTGACTGCGTGAATGACTGATTGACGGCTTCCACTGCAAGAGTACGGTTGACAGCGCTCGAACCTGTTTCAAATCCGGTCAGATAACTGGTCCATACAACAGGGAGTTTGGCTTTTTCACCTTGGTCGGCATTCAAGTCCACCATTTCCGTCAGGAATGAGTTGGTGCTATAACTGTAAGTCACAGCGTACGGGTAGTACCATCCGCCACCCCAGTTTCCGCCCCAGTAACCGGGACCCCAATAACCGGGATAGCCCCACCACCATTCGGGCTGATTGTAGCTGGTGAAATAGTAAGTACTTTCGATGTAGCTTACTTGGATACCAAGATCAGCATTTTCTTTGGTATCAGCGGCTGTATAGCCTCTGGCTTCCATGTTTTCCGTGTAAGCAGCCAGAATTTGTTCAGCGCCTTCTCCTTCGAGATATTCCGGTTCTTTACTGTCGTTGATTACCAGAATTTGATCTGCCAGATAGAATGTAGGAACTTTGAAGTCAGCTTTCTTGTCGTAGTTAGTGTATACCAGATAGTTGTTATCCAGCTTACCCATGTCCGGGTCTTTTTCGCAGGATGCGAGTGCAAAGACCGCCAATAAAATAGGAATTAATTTCTTCATATCTTTATAATGTTTAGGTTATATAAAAATCAGGCCCTGGTACCTTGGGGCTTTTGTTACAAACAACAACAAAGAAATAAAAAGGTTCGCACGAAGAATTATTTTGCCGGAAAATTAACATTTTTCTTTCTGTGTCTGTAATAAAGAAGAGAGTGTGTCATAATGAATAATAAAACGCGGATTAACGTGAATTAATCCGCGTTTAGAACTCTCTTTATGATTTGCAGAGATCCGTTTAAGATTCTGCGTCTTTGAACAGAGGTTTCAGTAATTCGGGAATTTCCACCTTCTGTATTTCCATGTCACAAACCCGTTCTCTTCCTGTAGCAGACAGGGTAAAGTACATTTGCCGCCGGTCCTCGCTTCCCAAAGTTCTGATGATCAGTCCTTTTTCTTCCAGTATTCGGAGCATTTTTGATGTATGGGAAGGGCTCAAATCCGTTTGTTTCGACAGGTTTGTTGCCGTCATTCTTTCCGAAGAACACTTGAGAGCGCACAAAATCATGGCCTCGTTCAGCGTTATCTGGTAGACTTGCTCAAAGCTAGCCTCAAAATTGGTCATAGCTCTGAATACATCGCGTATGGCACATATTGTTTTCATATTCCTCATTGCATATATTTATTATTTCGTTCCGTTAAATAAACAGATTAACGTTGGCATTGTCGGCCCGTTCCATATAAGTCGCTACACCGCCGATAGTCACTTCGTCCAGAAGTTCTTCTTGTTTCACTCCCATCACATCCATCGACATCTGGCAGGCAATAAATTCCACTCCGTTCTCCAGAGCTTGTTGACGCAGTGATTCCAAAGAATCAATACCTTTCTTATTCATGATATACCGCATCATTTTTCCGCCTATTCCTCCCATGCTCATCTTTGAAAGTTTCAGTTTCTTCGAGCTGGAAGGCAACATCATGCCAAACATTTTTCCAAAAATATCTTTCTCGGTTTCCGGCTTATGCAGTTTCTTGATAACGTTCAATCCCCAGAAAGTGAAGAAAATTGTAACTTTCTGTCCTGTGGCTGCCGCACCGTTGGCAAGTACAAAGGTAGCTAAAGCTTTATCTAAATCATCACTGAACATGATAAAAGTTTTTCCTTTGCCCTCACAAGAAGTAACAATATTGCACGCTTTTGGTTCTCCTTTTTCTATAATAACAACAGATTTTCCTCCGGATGCCTCTTTGGAAATGAGCTGATTGCCAGTCGAGCTGCACCATGCGGCAGCATCACGCGGGAATCCCGGATCGGTAGCCGTAATCTCCACCCGCTCGCCGGAAGCCAGTCCGTCCATCGTCTTTTTCATTTTCAGTATTGGACCGGGACATTGCAGTCCGCACGCATCCACACGGATTGTTTTTGCAGCTGCTAAGGGAATTGCCGGTGCGGCTGATGGCTCGCTCGAAAGTGTCTTCTCTTGCGGTGAAGGGGATTCGTCTGTTTGGTCTTCATTCTCTTGGTGTATAACGATGGGGGCTGTGGCTGCACGGTAAGTCTTTAATCCGCCCGAAAGGTTACGTATTTTGTCAAATCCGTGTTGCGTCAATATCCGGTAAGCGAGATAACCGCGCAGGCCGACGGCGCAGAACGTATAAATCATACGGTCTTTCGGCAATTCCGACATCCGGTCCCGTAGTTCATCCAACGGGATATTGACCGCTCCCGGTAATGATCCTAATGCAAACTCGTCCTGTGTACGGACATCCAGTAAGAATTTATTCTCCATCTCGATGTCTCTCAGCTCCCTCCAGTAGACAGGATTCGTTTTACCCGTAATCATATCTTCTGCTACATATCCGGCTATTGCTACAGGATCTTTGGCGGAGGAGAATGGAGGAGCGTATGCCTGTTCTACTTTCATCAGGTCGTATACTGTACCTTGATGTTTGATGACGAGCGCAAGCTCGTCAATTCGCTTGTCCACTCCGTCATAGCCGACAATCTGTCCTCCGTACAGCCGTCCCGTTTGTTTGTTGAACGTAATCTTTATACTCATCGGCATAGCGTCCGGATAGTATCCGGCATGAGAAGCGGGATGAATGGTAGACGACATATAATCGATACCTTCCAAGCGTAGCCGTTTGCCGGGCAAGCCGGTGGAAGCCACCGTCATATCAAAGACTTTGGCGATGGAAGTGCCGATGGAACCTTCGTATGGAATTTTAGCTCCCAGTATATTGTCTGCAACGATGCGTCCTTGACGGTTGGCAGGGCCTGCAAGGTAGTTGAGCCAGGGCTTTCCGGTGATTGGATGGCGATATTCGATAGCGTCACCGATAGCATAAATGGCTTCGTCGGATGTCTGTAAATAGTCGTTCACGGCAATACCGCCGGCAGGGCCGATCGTTAGCTCGGCAGCCCGGGCCAGACTGGTTTCCGGCCGTACCCCGATAGATAGAATGACAATATCGGCAGAAATCGACTGTCCGTTCTTGAAAGTAACCTTCAGTCCTTTCCCTTCCCGTTCGAAAGAAGCTACGGCTTGTTCCAAATACAGGTTCACTCCTTTGTCCATCAGGTGTTGATGCACGAGCGAAGCCATCGAGAAGTCGATAGGAGCCATTACCTGATTCCCCATTTCCACAATCGAGACTTTCGCCCCTTGTGCGTGCAGGTTCTCGGCCATTTCGAGACCGATAAATCCGGCTCCTACCACTACCGCTTTTCGGGGAGAATGGCTGTTGATATATTCTTTGATACGGTCTGTATCTGTGACATTTCTTAGCGTGAAAATACCCGGAAGGTCGATTCCCGGTAATGGCGGCCGTACGGGAGAAGCTCCGGTTGATATCAGCAGTTTGTCGTAGCTCTCTTCATACGTATCCTCGCTACTCTGACGTACGGTGACCGTCTTTTTCTTCCGGTCAATAAAAATCACTTCGTTTTCCGTGCGGACATCAACACGGAAGCGTGTCGAGAATGCTTCGGGAGTCTGTACAAATAATTTTTCCCGTTCTTCAATCACTCCCCCTATATAATAAGGCAGTCCGCAATTGGCGTACGATATATACTTTCCTTTTTCCAAAAGGATAATTTCTGCTGTCTCGTCTACTCGTCTGATTCGGGTAGCAGTGGTAGCTCCTCCTGCAACGCCTCCGATAATGATAATCTTCATAATTTTATAGTGTAAATAGTTTCCTGTGGAAATAACGAACTATGTATAAGAAATGTTCATAGACTCATCGAAAAAAGTTATATTTGCACACCCTGTTTTTTATTCTTCCATTAAATGTAAGTAAATTGTATGAGTAAGATTCTTATTGTTGACGATGAAATCCAGATTCGTAGCCTTTTGGCACGTATGCTGGAACTTGAAGGGTACGAAGTGTGTCAGGCTGGCGATTGTAAAGCTGCTGTCAAACAACTTGAAGTCCAATCGCCCGATGTGGTTCTGTGTGATGTTTTTCTTCCTGATGGGAATGGGGTGGATTTAGTGCTGAATATCAAGAAGCAGGCTCCTAATGTGGAAGTGATTCTTCTCACCGCACATGGCAATATTCCTGACGGGGTGCAGGCGATCAAGAATGGTGCATTCGATTATATAACGAAGGGAGATGATAATAATAAGATCATTCCTTTGATTAGTCGTGCTGCGGAGAAAGCAAGAATGAATGTCCGGTTGGAAAAACTGGAGAAGAAAGTCGGGCAGATGTATTCGTTCGATTCTATTTTAGGAGAATCGAAAGTGCTGAAAGAGGCTATCTCTTTGGCACAGAAGGTGTCTGTCACGGATGTTCCGGTATTACTTACCGGAGAGACCGGGACAGGAAAAGAGGTTTTTGCCCAGGCTATCCATTATAATAGTAAGCGGAGTAAACAAAATTTCGTAGCGGTTAACTGCTCCTCTTTTAGTAAGGAATTATTAGAGAGTGAGATGTTCGGGCATAAGGCGGGCTCATTTACCGGTGCTTTGAAAGATAAGAAAGGGCTTTTTGAGGAAGCTCATAACGGGACGATTTTTCTGGATGAGATAGGAGAAATGGCTTTTGAACTGCAAGCCAAGTTACTGCGTATTCTTGAAACCGGCGAGTATATAAAAATTGGTGACACAAAGCCTACCAGGGTGAATGTGCGTATCATTGCTGCAACGAACCGCAACCTGCAGGAAGAAATCAAAGGGGGACGTTTTCGTGAAGATTTGTTCTATCGTCTTTCTGTATTTCAGGTGCATCTCCCTGCACTTCGTGAGCGGGCAGGGGATATCAGTATTCTTGCAGCAGCTTTTGCCAAGAGCTTTTCCGAGAAACTTTCGTATTCCATTAGTGAGATGACTCCCGCTTTTCTGGAGGCTTTGGAGAAACAGCCTTGGAAAGGAAATATCCGCGAATTGCGAAATGTTATCGAGCGTAGCCTGATTGTCTGCGAAGGTGGGCGGTTGGATGTTTGCGATTTACCTTTGGAAATTCAAAATACTCATTACGAATGTTCGGACGATAGTGTAGGTAGTTTTGAGTTGGTCGCAATGGAACGCAGACATATTGCACGTGTGTTGGAATATACGAAAGGGAATAAAACGGAGGCTGCCCGTTTGTTGAAAATCGGACTTACTACCCTGTATCGGAAGATAGAGGAATATAAGATATAAGGCCGGATAGGGATACATATTCTGGACACGAAAGATATGTTGGAAAGCGTTTTGCTTTGGATCAGGCTGCGTACTGGCTCTCGAAAAATTGTCTGGATAGCGAACTAATTAGTCTGTTTTTATCTGTGGTATGTACAGATAGTGTGAAACAATGATCGCTTCCTCCATAAGAAATGAGAGATACAGGGATATCTTTGATTGTGTCCATAATATGGCTTTCTACTTGTGTGCGTTCCCAATGAAGGGAGCCGATGATATGTATTACAGACATATTTTCGTCCATTACCATTTCGGCATATTTATGTAGTTCCCTTTGAATGATTCGCAGGGTGTCCCGGCTGGCTGTCAGCATCATCGAGATGGATACATTGGATGAGGCCATTGAGATGACATTGATTTGATATTTGTTGATAACTTCCAATATCTTACCCATAAACAAATATCCGGGCAATACATTTAATGAGGTAAAACGTACAAAGGTAGCCGAATCCTGTAAGAGGATGGCCTTGACACTGTTGCCTGTGTCATGGGAAGATATATAGAGTCGTTCTGTTGACAGATCGTGTGTATCGGTTAGGCGGATAACTATATTAGAGCGTGCCGCAAGGGTGATACAATCTGCGTAGAGCAGGTGTACTCCGCTGTTTATCAGTTGTTCGGCTTCTATGTAGGTTAGTGAATGTTGTTCTCGCAGGCAATTCCGGTTTGCGTAGATATGATTGATAGGGGTGGATAACAGTATTTCGTCCGCTTTGAATAGGGTGGCAAGCACTGTTGCATAGTAATCATTGCGTTGTTCGCTCATGAAGTCTATTTCACCATACACATTCCTGCAAATGGAAAGTGGGGCGATAAAAATATCCACATTTCGGTTCTCGTCAATGTATTGTTGGATAGATTCTTGAATATATGGGATGTCCGGCTTTCTTTCCAGGTTGATCTGTATAAGTTTGCCGGTATCTAAAGTTTGGGCACGAAGACCCTGTTGACGTAAGCAATAAGTGAATAAATCGCTGGATAATCCGTATACTTCCGCTTTTATTATTTTATCAATCAGTAAATCTGCTTTGTCTTCTACAAGTATATGTATTTTTTTTATGCACTCCAGAATCCGGTTTTTAATCTCCTGATTTAGGTGCGAATCTGTAATGAGATGATTGGCAAGGGTACAGCAATATGCTTCGATGGCATTGACTGTGGTATGAGAAGCTTCATCTTCTTCGTGAAACCAACTGATGGAAATAGCCTGTAACCACTCCTGTAATTGTGCCAATATAGGGACTACAGCTACATAAGGATGTTCTTTCTGGATACAATTGATTACTTGCTTCATTTCATCCTCATCTTTAATTTTCTCGAATTTACAAACTTTCATTGTTATCTGGTTATTTATTGGTTACTACTCTTTTCAAAATGATATGCCTTTTTTCAAAAGAGAAAGATATTTAAGAATCATTCCTTAGCTTTAGAATATGGTATATCTGTATAAATCAATCTGTTAATGTTGCAATCAATGTTTTTAATACATCTCTTTACTATAAGTAATCTGCTAATACCATACCACATTGGGATATGAAAATAAGATTTCTTATCTTTGTTGCGTAATTGATTGATAAACCAGCAATATTCATCCATTTATGAAACTCTGCATATAGCTACGCTCAACGAATAGCATCATTTCTAACAGGGCTATTCAGCTATCCGACAGGCAACTACTCGCCTGCCAAAGAGTTTTATAACCATTTTTATAAATTTACGGAACTGTGTGCTGCTATGATATGGTATACCGTATCGTATTATTTTAAAGTTGAGCAATGAATTATACATATAAGCAAATATGGCTCATCAACTTTCCTGTGATGATGAGCATTCTGATGGAACAATTAATCAATATTACCGACGCTATTTTCCTGGGGCATGTGGGAGAAGTCGAACTGGGAGCTTCTGCGCTTGCCGGAATCTATTATTTGGCTGTTTATATGCTGGGCTTCGGATTCAGCATCGGGCTGCAGGTAATGATTGCCCGGAGAAATGGGGAACAACATTATAAAGAGACGGGACGTACATTTTTTCAGGGATTATATTTCCTGTCGGGGATGGCAGTCATTCTTTGCCTATTGCTCCATTTGGCTTCTCCCTTGATCTTGCGCCGGTTGATAACTTCGGATGAAATTTATCAGGCAGTGATTCATTATCTGGATTGGCGTAGCTTCGGTTTGTTATTCTCATTTCCTTTTTTAGCTTTTCGGTCTTTTCTGGTAGGGATAACAACGACTAAAGCATTGTCCGCAGCAGCTATCATGGCTATCTGTATCAATATTCCTTTTAACTATCTGCTGATATTCAAACTGAATCTGGGTATATCCGGGGCGGCGATGGCTTCTTCTTTGGCAGAGTTCGGAGCTTTTATCGTACTCCTATTATATATGTGGGTGAGGGTAGATAAAGTGAAATATGGGCTGAAGGTCGTTTATGATGGGAGAGTGTTAATAAAGTTGTTGAGGATATCTGTATGGAGTATGCTTCACTCTTTTGTCAGCGTTGCTCCCTGGTTTCTGTTCTTCGTTGCTATCGAGCATCTGGGAAAGACAGAACTTGCTATTTCCAATATTACCCGTAGTGTTTCTACTGTCTTTTTTGTGATAGTCAATTCTTTTGCATCCACTACGGGAGCGTTGGTCAGTAATTTGATTGGAGCGGGAGCGGGGAAAGAACTTTTTCCTGTTTGTCGTAAAGTTCTTAAGCTGGGCTATGTGGTGGGACTTCCGTTGATAGGGATAGCTCTTTGGAGCAATCAATGGATTGTCGGATTTTATACGAATAACGATAATCTGGTGAGATTAGCTTTCTATCCTTTTGTAGTTATGCTGTTGAATTATACTTTTGCACTGCCCGGATATGTTTATATTAATGCTGTTACCGGTACAGGAAAGACGAAGCTCGCCTTTATCTTCCAGTTAATCACTATTCTGGTATATTTGATTTATCTGTATCTGTTAAGTGAATGTTTTCATGCTTCTCTGACTGTGTATATGACGGTAGAATATCTGTTTGTTATTTTATTAGGGATACAATCCGTCATTTACTTAAAGAGGAAATCCAACTAGAATATGTACTTTCCTCTAAGAAAACGTCAAGCCCACCCCTATCTTTATGGCTACAATCATCCAT
>ERZ857775.3177-NODE-3177-length-13939-cov-6.310933_pt1 | contig 13939 bp, 10 predicted proteins | sample MGYA00519698_ERZ857775 | MGnify/ENA primary metagenome ERZ857775 (study PRJEB31778, sample SAMEA3449363) | human gut metagenome | biome: human gut; feature: human-associated habitat; material: faeces | place: United Kingdom | collected 2010/2012 ...
CGCAGATGCCGTGCCGCAGCCGCCGAAGCGGTGCTTAAGCCGTCAGGCGGGAATTATGCGGTATTGCCTAAAGCCACCAACAGCAAAAAACGGAGCAAGAAAATAAAAAGGAGCAAACGATTATGACTTACGAACGCCGCAATAAGGGCACCTGCTCGGTGATGACCAAAGTGGAACTGAACCCTGACCATACCATTGAATCTGTTGAGGTGCTGGGGGGCTGCAACGGCAACCTGAAAGGCATCTGCCAGCTGCTGAAAGGCATGAAAGCTGAGGACGCCATTGAGCGCATGAAAGGCACCCTGTGCGGCTCCAAGCCCACCAGCTGCCCGGACCAGATCGCCATTACGCTGGAAGAAGCCCTGCAGAAGCTGTAAGCCCCTGAATATTATTTGTAAGGAAGCGCCGATATGGATTGTTTTAACTACCCGCTGGATACCGAAACGCTGCTGCGCAAAAAGCGCCGCCTGCGCAAGGAACTGCTGGCCCAAAACCCGCACCCGCTGCAAAAGCGCATCGCCATCCTGGGTGGCTCCACCACCAATGAGGTGGCAGACCAGCTGGGCCTGTTTTTGCTGCAATACGGCATTCAGGCGGAGTTCTACCAGAGCGAGTATGGCCAATATTGGCAGGACGCCATGTTCGGCACGCCGGAGCTGGATGGGTTCCACCCCGATGTCATTTATATCCACACCAACTGGCGCAACATCATCAATTTCCCCACAACGGCCACCCCACAGGCGGAAATTGACGCTATGCTGAATGCCGAGTACAGCCGCTTTGAGCAGATGTGGCAGGCGCTGGAAGCCAAATTCCACTGCCCCGTCATCCAGAATAACTTTGACCGCCCCAACTACCGCCTGATGGGCAACCGCGATATCTGGGACCCGCATGGCCGCTCCAACTATCTCAGCCGCCTGAACCAGCGCTTTTACGCCTATGCCGCCGCGCATGAGGATTTTTATATCAATGATATTGACTATCTCAGCGCAGATTACGGCCTGACTGCCTGGGGGGATGCGTTCTTCTGGCACATGTATAAGTACGCCATGTGCCTGGATGCAATCCCGTCTTTGGCAAACAGCGTGGCAAACATCATCAAATCCCTGTATGGCCGCAACAAAAAAGCCCTGGTGCTGGATCTGGATAACACTCTCTGGGGCGGCATTGTGGGCGATGACGGTGTGGACGGCATTGCCATTGGCCCCGAAGTGCCGGAAGGCCAGGTGTACGCCGAGTTCCAGAGCTACTGCAAAGCCCTGCAGACCATCGGCGTGGTGCTGGCGGTGGATTCCAAAAATGACGAAGCCAACGCCCTGGCCGGCCTGAACCACCCGGACAGCGTGCTGCACCCGGATGATTTTGTCTGCATCAAGGCCAACTGGGATCCTAAAGATCAGAACCTGAAAGCCATCGCCGCAGAGCTCAGCCTTGGCGCCGACAGCTTTGTGTTTGCGGATGACAACCCGGCGGAGCGTGCCATTGTGGCCGCCCAGCTGCCCGGCGTGGCCACCCCGGTGCTGGATGGTGCCGAAAACTACATCAAGATGCTGGACCACGGCGGGTACTTTGAAACGACGATCCTTTCCGGCGACGACCTGAAAAAGACCGCGCAGTACCATGCCCGCGCCCAGGCCGCCCAGGCCCAGGCAGCTTTTGCCGATTACGGCCAGTATCTGGACAGCCTGGAAATGACGGCGACCATCCGCCCCTTTGAGGCGGTGTATATGCAGCGCATTGCTCAGCTGACCAACAAGAGCAACCAGTTCAACCTGACCACTCTGCGCTGCACTGAGGATGACATCCGTTCCATGGCAGAAAAGCCGGACTGGATCACCCTGTACGGCAAGCTGGTGGATAAATTTGCGGATAACGGCGTTGTTACCGTTGTGGCAGGGCAGGCCCAGGGTCAAACGCTCTGCCTGCGCCTGTGGCTGATGAGCTGCCGTGTGCTCAAGCGCGGCATGGAAGACGCCATGATGGACACCCTTGCTGCCAAAGCTGCCGCTGCAGGGTATACTGCGCTGGAAGGCTATTATTACCCCACCGCCAAAAACGCTATGGTGCGGGAATTTTATGCTGGGTACGGCTTTGAAAAAACGGCCGAGGATGCCGATGGCAACACCACCTGGCGCCTGGACCTTGCCGCTTACAATCCCCGCTGCCCCCATATAAAAATTGAAACCTGAGCCGCGGCGCATACCGCGCGGCAGATGGCAAACGTAAAGGAAGCTACATGCCCCATACAACCCCAAAACCCAGCCGCATTCCCGGCCCGCTGCACAAGGCGGGCCTGTTTGTGTTGTTTGCGGCCATCACGGCGGCGCTCTGCCTGCTGCTGAACTTTTTGCTGGTGGATGACCTGCACGCCTATTCCCGTGTGACGCTGGGGGAGTATTACGCCCAAGCGGATGCGGTGGATACTGTGTTTGTGGGTTCCTCCCACAGCTACCGCAGCTTTGACCCGGATACCATTGACCCCATTCTGGGCAGCCACAGCTTTAACCTTGGCACCAGCCAGCAGCAGCCGGATGGCTCCTATTGGCTTATTCGGGAAGCCGCCGCCAACAGCCCGCTGAAAACCGTCTATCTGGAAACCTTCTATACCGGCTATAATCAGCAAAAATCCAGCAATGTTCCGCTGGCCTGCTACCTGATCACCGATTACATGCGCGCGTCCTCGCCCTACCGTTACCAGTATCTGTGGGAGATGGGCGGTGCCGCGGCGTTTGCGGATCTGGTGTTCCCGGCGCGCCATGCTATTGCTGACCCCGGTGAGCTGCCGGCCCTGTGGCGCGGCAAGCTGACCGGCGGCTATAACGCGGGGAACTATGACTGGGTCACCTACCCGGACGAGGGCGAAGCCTACCGGGACCGCGGTTTTGTCTATACCGAGGGCACCAGCATCTGGGGGTTTGACACCCTGATGCACGTGGATGCCAGCGCGCCAATCTCACCGTTTGGCCGGGCGAACCTGACCCGCATTGCCGAGTTCTGCAAAAAGCAGAACATCCGCCTGGTGCTGGTCACCGCCCCGCTGCCCAGCGCCTATGTGCAGGATACCCAGAACTACCAGGCCTATGTGGATGCCATGCGCAGCTTTGCCGCGGCCAACGGCACCCAGTATTGGGATTTTTCGCTCTTTAAGGAAACCGACCTGCTGCCCATTGGCTTTGACGATTTTTCAGATATGCACCACCTGAACGGGCAGGGGGCAGAAACGTTCAGCAAGGCGTTCGCCACGGTGGCCGCTCGCAGTGCTGCGGGCGAGGATGTAAGCAGCCTGTTCTATGATACGGTTGCCGAAAAGCTGGCCACATCACCGGATAGCACCGTGCAGCAGGGGGAGGGCAACTGATGTTTTCTGTTACATCCCTTGGCTTTTTGCCGTTTATGGCGCTGTTTGTCTGCCTGTGGTACCGCGTGCCCCAGCTTTCCCGCTGGAAGCTGGTTCTGGCAGCCAACGCAGTGTTCTGCCTTTCCATTGATATCGGCGCGTTTTTTGCGGTAGCCCTTGCCACGGCAGTGGTGTGGCAGGCCGCGCAGCATGCGCAGCCAGAGCAGCCCAGCCGCCGCGGGTGGCTGGCACTGGGGCTGGCCGCAGCCCTGCTGCCGCTGCTGGTGCTCAAATACAGCGGCATGCTGGTGCCGGGCCTGCGGGATTTGTATAAGCCCTTTGGCCTTGCGTATTACAGCTTGCAGCTGGCGGGCTACCTGCTGGATGTGTGGCATGGTCGCACGGCACCTACGTCCAGCTATGCACGGCTGTGGTGCTATGCGGGCTTTTTCCTCTCGCTCACCCAGGGGCCGTTCAACCGCTATAATACCCTGATGCCCCAGCTGGAAGCCGCCCCCAAAACGTTTGAAACCCAGCGTTTGGTCAGCGGTTTGCAGCGCAGTGCGTGGGGGTATTTCAAAAAGTTTGCCATTGCGGACCGTGCGGCCATTGTGGTCAGCGCCGCCTTTGCGGACCCGGCGTCCTTTGACCGCAGTCAGCTGATTTTTGCCACGGTTATGTATTCGTTCCAGCTGTATGCCGATTTTTCCGGCTACACGGATATTGTGCTGGGCATGGGCGAGATCCTGGGCCTGCACCTGCCGGAAAACTTCCGCCAGCCGTTTTTTTCTGCCAGCGTCAAGGAGCTGTGGGCCCGGTGGCATATCAGCCTTTCGCAGTGGTTCCGGGATTATGTGTATATCCCACTGGGCGGCAACCGCAAGGGCATTGCCCGGCGGGATGCCAACCTGCTGCTGACCTTTTTGGTCAGTGGGCTGTGGCACGGCGCCAACTGGACCTTCCTTGTCTGGGGTGGGCTGCACGGCCTGTGCCAGGTGGCGGAGGACCACATGCCCGCTCCGCTGCGCAAGCGCAAATCTCTGCCGCTGCGCATCGTGGGCGTGCCGCTGACATTTGCCATCTTTGTTACAACCTTTACCATCTTCCGCACCAGCAGTTTGGGCAATGCGGCAGCATACTTTGCCGGTATCCTGCATAACCCCGGGCACGAGGTATTTGCCCAGTACTGGCTGCTAGGCCTGACCAGCAAGCTGGAACTGCTCTTGCTGTTGTTGGGCATTGCGTTGCTGGTGCTGGTGGATGTGCTGCATGAATGCGGCCTGCACCTGCGCGCCTGGGTCAACGCCGCGCCGCGCCCGGTGCGCTGGGCGGTGTACGAATTTGCCATTTTTGCCTTTTTGCTGATGGCAAGCTTTTATTCCAATACGGGCTTTTTGTATGCCCGGTTCTGAAAAGCAACAGCCCCGGGCAGTACCCATAAAAGGTGCCGCCTGGGGCTGTTTTTGTCTGTGTGGAAAATATAAAAAGGGGACAAAGCTTTACCAAAAGCTGCTTATTCCTCGCCCTCAAATTTCATGCCCCAGGCCATGCGGATATCATACATCAGTTGGGTCAGGGCAATGCTTTGCTGCGGGGTATAAATGCTGCTGTGGTGCCTGCCAGTGGCAGCACAACGGCTTACTTCCCGAATCTGGTATTCAAAACCGTTCACATCAAAGGGAAAATCCAGTTCCTGCGGTGGCTGGCCGTCCAGTTCCAGCGTCATATGTTCGGCGTACTGGAAGTCCGGCAGGGTAATGCGGCCCTTGGTGCCCACAATGCAGGCCATGCGGGTAAGGCGCTGGCCGATGGTTTGCACCGATTCCGCCGTGCAGCCGCTGGGGTAGGCAAGCCGCAGTTTGCTGTATTCATCGGTGCCGTATTCTGTCAGGCGCAGCTCTTCTGTTTGCACGTTCTGGGGCTGCTGGCCGGTGACCATCTGCAAAAAGCCAAGGTTATAAATGCCAATATCCAGCAAAGCGCCACCGCCCAAAGCAGAGTTGAATTTGCGCTCGCGGCGGGCGCCTTCAGTGGTAAAACCGTATTGGCAGGTGATGGTTTGCAGCGTACCGATCACCCCATCCGCCAGCATCTGCTGCAATTTGGCATACAGCGGCAAAAAGCGAATCCAGAATGCTTCCATGATAAAAAGCTGCTTTTTTTCCGCCAGGGCATACAGCTCTTTGGCCTGCTCTGCATTGATGGTGAACGGCTTTTCGCACAGAACATGCTTGCCGTGCTCCAGGCAGAGCTTGCAGTTTTCGTAATGCAGGGCGTTGGGCGTAGCAATGTAGATGGCATCTACGGCGGGATCGGCGGCAAGCTCTTCATAGCTGGCGTGCCAGTGCGGGATGTTGTACTGCGCCGCAAAGGCTTTGGCACTTTCGGCCCGGCGGGAGCCGACTGCGGCAAGCCGCTCGCCCTCGGCAGCCATCGCATTGACTGTTGTGGCAAATTTGTTGGCAATGGTGCCGGTAGCTAAAATTCCCCAATTCATAAAATTACCTCCCATTAACAAGGGTTCTTTGTGCACATCGTACCACAAGCAGGAAATTGCGGCAAGGAAACACGCGCAAAACAGCAAGAAAAAACAGACCCGGCAGGGGAACAGCAAAATCCGTTCCATCATGCCGGGTCTGAACTTATTATGGGAACAGAACAGGAAAATGCGGCACTGCCTTACGGGCGTACCTTGAACTCCTGCTCACAGTAAACGCAGCGGTAGCGTCCGCTGGGGGTCAGGGCAAAGATGTGGTCGCAGCCGGTCTCCAGGGAGGTAATGCAGCGGGGGTTGGTGCACTTGATCACGTTCACCAGGCGCTTGGGCTGGTCCGGGCGCACCTTGCGGGTCACATGACCGTTCTCAATAAAGGTCAGGCTGATCTGCGGGTCCACATAACCCAGCACATCAAAATTCAAGCCGGAAATATCGCCCTCGATTTTAATAATATCCTTTTTGCCGCTTTTCTGGCTGCGCACGTTCTGCAGCAGGGCCACGCTGGCTTCGCTCAGCTTTTCCAGCTCCAGCAGGTGATACAGCGAAAGCCCGGTCCCGGCGGTAATGTGGTCAATGACCACGCCGTTCATGATTTCATCAATATTCAGCATTCAAAAGCAACCTCCCCGGTTTTGGGGTCTTTCAGCCCCAGCAGCGTCATAATCAAAGCCATGCGCACATACACGCCGTTCTGTGCCTGCTCAAAGTAGGCGGCGCGCGGGTCATCGTCCACATCCAGCGTAATTTCGTTCACACGCGGCAGGGGATGCAGCACCGCCATGTCCGCCGGGGCAAGGTTCAGCTTTTCGGCGGTCAGGATGTAGCTGTCACGCAGGCGGATGTAATCTTCCTCATTGAAAAAGCGCTCGCGCTGCACACGGGTCATGTACAAAATATCGAGGTCCGGCAGAGCACCTTCCAGGTTGCGGGTCTCAATGTAGGGGATGCCGCGGGGCTCCAGTACTTCATTGATGATGTAATCCGGCACGCGCAGTTCTTCGGGGCTGATCAGGACAAACTTTACGTTGTCATAGCGGGCCAGGCTCTTGATGAGGGAATGTACCGTGCGGCCAAACTTCAGGTCGCCGCAGAAACCAATGGTCAGGTTGTCCAAACGGCCCTTGCGGCGGCGGATGGTCATCATGTCCAACAGGGTCTGGGTGGGGTGGCTGTGGCCGCCGTCACCAGCATTGATCACCGGGATCTTGCTGTAAAGGGAAGCGCGCAGCGGGGCCCCCTCTTTGGGGTGGCGCATGGCGGCAATATCCGCATAGCAGCTGATAATGCGGATGGTATCCGCAACGGTTTCACCCTTGGAAGCACTGGAAACACCGGCATCCGGGAACCCCAACACCTTGCCGCCCAAACGCAGCATCGCCGATTCAAACGAAAGGCGGGTGCGGGTGGAAGGCTCATAGAACAGTGTGGCCAGGCGCTTGTGGTCAGCTACATCCTGGTATGCTTCGGGGTCATCATGGATGCGGTCCGCAAGGTCCAGCAGCTTTTGGGTTTCTTCCTTTGTAAAGTCAAGGGGATCAATCAAATGTCTCATCAACAGCCATCCTTTCCTTATGGTGTATCTGAAAACAAAGAAAATGACGGATATTTCGCAAAAACAAGCAGGATTCCAAGGCTTTTTAACGCAAAATCTCGCTGTGTTTGTAGAAATAGACGATATTTTCGACTTTTCAGATACACCTTGGTCAAACGGTGCCATGCGCGGGGCAGGCACACGTTCGGGAAATATGTTCAAACCGGCAATGCGGCAAAGCTGGCCGCAAACCTGGCTTATTATATCATACCTGCCCGACAAATAAAACCCATTAACCCCCAAAAATGTCCGCTTTTTTTGAGGCAATTTTACAAAAGCGGTCAAAATGCGCGGCAAAGCCGGTGCAGCCTTTACCGGACCTTTACATCCTGGTGGCTCAACAGCAGCTGGACCGCAAGCAAAATCAGCGCCAGCCAGCCAACACAGGCCAAGGCGAAGCCTAGGTAGCTGTCCGCCAGCATATCACTGCTCTGGTTAGCGTTCATGCCGCGCTGCATCAGGCAATAGGGCCAGACGTACCAGTAGCCCCGGCTGGCCAGCAGCATGCCGGAAACACCCCCGGCCAGCCCCAAAAACACCGGCAAGGCAAAGCTGCGGATCACCATGGAAAATAGCAGCTGCGCCGCCACCACGGCCAGCCCGCCCAGTACACTGCGCACCAGGTAAAAGATGGTAATGGCCGGCGGGGGCGCTGTGAACCCGGCGAACACCCGGCCGCAGAACCAGTACAATACAAACACAAATGCCTGAGTCAGCAGTACCAGCTTTGTCACCACAAGCAACTTGGCAAGGAACAGGTAAAAGGGCGGCACCGGCTCCGCCATAATCAGGTTCCAGTTGTGGCCTATGTGCTCCAGCCGCCACAGGTACGCCGCGTATACCGCCACCATGCAGGGAAAGAAAAACAGCGAGTAAAATAGTGTGTGCTGGGTCCACAGACTGTACCAGCCGTCCCGCAAAATTTCAAGGTTTTGCAGGTAGTTGAAGGTTCCGTACCCGGCGGAAATGATGGGCAGAATAAAAAACATAAACCAGATGGGCGAAGCGTGCAGTTTGCGGTTTTCTGCACGGATACAACGCAGCAGCATGGGTCACACCTCCTTGTTCCGCATGGCATACCACGCGGCAAAAAACAAAATACCGGCCAAAACCACCGTGGCAACCAGCAGCGGCCACTGGAACGGCACAATCATGTAGGTGACTACTTTGTTGGCCTGGTCCCAGTCCGCAATCCGGTAGGTGTTCAGAGGGATAAAATACCCCCACGGCACAAAATAGCCGACCCATGCCGGCATAAAGGCACTGAACAGTCCCAGCAGCGTGCCAAGAATGCCCACACACAAAGCGGGCAGGGGATTGGCCAGCAGCACTGTCAAAAGCAGCTCAGAGAAAAAAATCATGCAGTCCACGGCAAAGGTGCAGCCCCAGAGATAGGCAGCCTGGCCTGCGGCGGGGTAGGGCTGCGTGTAATGCTGCAAGTGCCCGATCAGCGGGGCGCCCGCAGCTTCCAGCGTGACGATCAAAAAGATCTCCGCCAGCCCCAGCGCTGCCTTTGCGGCAAACAGGCTGCGGCGGCTTTGCAGGGTATACAGCAGTTTGGGCGTACAGCCTTTGACTTCCACATCCCAAAGCCTGCTTGCCAGAATCGCCATGGCCAACGGCATTAAAATGGTATTGATGATGGGCAGGCTGTAAAACAGGGCACTATAAGCGGATGCCAGCTCGTCAGCACCGGTCGGCGCAGCGGACTGGCACCAAAGCAGCGCCATGACCGGCACCAGCAGACAGACAATCAGATCATGCCGGCGGCGGGCCTTCAAACAGCAGCTGGCCGTGGTTGATGATGCCCACCTGGCTCACAATCTGCTCCATCTCGCCCAGCAAATGGCTGGAAATCAGCACCGTGGCACCGCAGGCATCTGGCATATCGTGGATCAATGCACGCATTTCCTGGATGCCAGCCGGGTCAAGACCGTTGGTGGGTTCATCCAGGATCAGCAGCCTGGGGCTGCCCAGCAGAGCCATGGCAATGCCCAGGCGCTGTTTCATGCCAAGGGAATACTGCCCCACCTTGCGCTTTCGGTCTGCCTGCAGGTGTACAATTTCCAGCACGCGGTCGATGTCTTTGTAGGGCACGCCTTTCAGGTCGGCTACAATTTCAAGGTTTTCCTGCGCAGTAAGGTGCAGGTAGCCGGATGGCGATTCAATCAAACTGCCGGTCTGGCGCAGCAGCTCCAGCCGGGTACGCTCCGTCAATGTGCGGCCCAGCAGAGCCACGCTGCCCGCCGTGGGGTGAACCAGCCCCAGCAGCATTTTCATACTGGTAGATTTACCCGCGCCATTTGGCCCAATAAAACCATACACACACCCCTGCGGAACATGCAGGTCCAGATTGTGAACCACGGTGCGGCCACCATAGGTTTTGCACAGCCGTTTTGTTTCAATTACATATTGCATGGCTAACACTCCTTTGTTCATCTTTTGGGAACAAAGGCATGGTAACACGCCGACCTTAACCTGCCACAAAGCCCAGCTTAAGTTTAGCTTAATTCTGCCCGGCGGCTCTATCGGCAGCCCGGTGCTCGTATTATAATAAAGGCAATACCGCACAATTCCCGCCTGACGGCTTAAGCACCGCTCCGGCGGCTGCGGCACGGCATCTGCGTTGCCAAAATGCTCGATAAGACTCCAGTATTATCTGCGCTTTTGGCTTAGCATCTGCCGTACCTCGCTCACCGTATCGGCACTTAGAATTATGCGGTATTGCCTAAAAGCACAAAGGGGGGCGCACCCATGCAAACCATTTATGATGCTAAAATTTTGATTGTGGATGACAACCAGGATCTGCTGAACCTTGTTACCACGGCGCTGCGCAGCACCGGCTACAACCAGCTGACCGCCTGCACCGGCTGCGCAGCGGCCCAAGCGGCATTTGCCGCCAACCGCCCGGACCTGATGATTTTGGACATCAACCTGCCGGATGGGGACGGCTTTACCCTGTTCCGCACGCTGCACAGCATGGCGGATATCCCGGCGCTTTTTCTTTCTGCCCGCGATGCTGACGCCGACCGGCTGTTTGGTCTTGGCCTGGGCGCGGACGACTACCTGACCAAGCCGTTTTTAACGCAGGAGCTTTTGCTGCGCATCCAGCGCATTTTGCAGCGCTGCTATCGGGGCGAACTGTGGCGGACTGCCGCAAAAACGCTCCAGCTGGGCCAGCGCACGGTGTATCTGGCCGATGCTTTGGTCCGCCTGCCGGATGGCACCGCCCAGCCCCTGACGGCCACCGAGCGCGCTCTGCTGCAAAAGCTGGCCGAAAACCGCGGCCATATCGTTACTTATGACGCGGTGTGCGAAGCCGTGTGGGGGGCAGACTATTACGGGTACGAGAACAGCCTGAATGTTCACATCCGCCACCTGCGGGAAAAGCTGGAACCCAACCCCAGCAAGCCGCAGTACCTTTTAACGGTGCGGGGCATCGGCTATAAATTGGCAGAGGAGAACGCACAATGAAAACTTTTGCAGCCCTGATCCGCCGCTATGTGCTGGCCACAGCCGCTATTGTGCTGCTGGTGGGCGGTTTGCTGGTGGGGCAGATTTTTATGTGGGGTTCAAGTCCAACGCGGTGGATGCAACAGGCTACCGGGTCGGCGCCTTGGCTGATGCGCTAAAACAAACCGAAACCGGCCTGCAATGGAATCGGGAACATACCCCGGCAGAATGGATGCAGGGCTATGCCTGGGCCATGGTGCTGGACGATAATGGCAATGTCATCTGGCAGCAAGACCTGCCGCAAAAGCTGAATCACCGGTACACGGCATCGGAAGTTGCCGTGTTCTCCCACTGGTACCTGGCCGATTACCCCGTGCAGTGCTGGGCGGCGGATTACGGGCTGTTTGTTGTGGCGGAACCGGTTGGAACCTGCTGGAAGTATAACATCAACATGAACCAAAAAATGATAATGATGCTGGGCAAAAGTATTCAGCCCACCATGGTGGAGCTCCTGCTGGTGGTGCTGGGGTGCTGCCTGTTCTTCAGCTGGCGCGGGAGCAAAAGCCTGCAAACCGTAACAGCCGGGCTGGATACCTTGGCGCAGGGCGGTACGGTCAGCCTGCCTGCCGCCGGCTTTGCGGGGGAGCTTGCCCAAAAGCTGAACGAAACCAGCGAGCAGCTGCGCCGCCGCAATGAGATCATTGCCCGGCGGGATACCGCCCGAACCGAGTGGATCGCCGGGGTCAGCCATGATATCCGCACTCCGCTGGCACTGATCCTGGGCTGGGCGGAACAGCTGCAGCGGGATGCCACCCTGCCCGCAGCAGCCAGACAGAAAGCGGGCGGCATCTGCACCCAGTGCGAAAAAATCCGCAGCCTGATTGAGGACCTGAACTTGACCAGCAAGCTGCAATACGGCGCCCAGCCCCTGCGCCGCCGGTCCACCCAGGCGGGGCCGTTTTTGCGCCGGGTGGTGGCGGCTTTTTGTGAGAACCCCCTGGCCGCCCGCTGCACACTGGATTGCAGCATTACCCCGGCAGTAGAAACCGCCATCCTGCACGCTGATGCCGCTCTGCTGACCCGTGCGCTGGAAAATGTGCTGCAAAACGCCGTGCGCCATAATGCGGGGCCGATCACGCTGGCTTTCCACGCGGATGCCGACGAAACAACGCTGCACCTAACCATACAGGATGACGGCACCGGCTACCCGCAAAGCGTGCTGGCCGTGCTGAACGGCGAACCGGAAGGGGAGAACGCCCCGCATATTCTGGGCCTGCATGTGGTGGAGCAAATCATAAACGCCCACGGCGGCAGCGTGCAGTTTGTCAACCGGGGCCCCCACGGTGCAAAAGTGATGATGCAGCTGCCACTGGCCAAAGACGAAAACGAAAAATAATACCCAAAAAACAAATCCCCCGCCGGGCAAAGCACTTTGAAGCACCGCCCGGCGGGGGATTGTTATGCTATGTTAAATTGTCTGGCGTAAAGCCTGGCTGCCATTACTTCATCAAGTCGCAGACCAGCTGTGCGTAGGCAACGGGGTCTTCCAGCGGCAGGCCCTCAATCAGCAGAGCCTGGTCGTACAGCAGCTCGGCGTACTTATTGATCTTGTCGGTGTCACCGGCCTCATGAGCGGCTTTCAACGCACCGAACACGGCGTGGTTGGGGTTCAGCTCCAGCACCTTGGTGCTCTCCATGCCCTCGCTGCCGGCAGGCATCTTGCGCAGGATCTTTTCCATCTCCATGGAAATACCGCCCTCGCTGGAAAGCGATACCGGGTGATCCTGCAAAGTCGGGTTGACCTTCACATCTTTGACCTTGCCGTTCAGGGCCTTCTTGATCTCCTCAAACAGGTCCTTGTTTTCGGTTGCGGTCTCCTCGGCAGCCTTCTTTTCATCCTCGGTTTCCAGGCCCAGATCGCCGGAGTTGATGTTTTTGAATTCCTTTTCCTTGTAGTCGTGCATGATCTGCAGGCAGAATTCATCCACATCCTCGCTGCACAGCAGCAGGTCATAGCCCTTGCTCAGCACCAGCTGTGCGTTGGGCAGTTTGCCCAGGCGGGCCGCCTCGTCACCAGCGGCAAAGTAAATGGCCTTCTGGCCTTCCGGCATCTTTTCAATATACTCATCCAGCGTGATGAGCTTCTGCTCCTTGGCAGAGTAGAACATCAGCAGGTCGGAAAGCAGGTCTTTGTGCATGCCGTAATCGCCGTAAACACCAAACTTGATCTGGCGGCCAAATGCTTTCCAGAAGGTTTCGTACTTTTCGCGGTCGTTCACCAGCATGGCGTGCAGTTCGTTCTTGATCTTCTTTTCCAGGCTGTTGCGGATCAGCTTTACCTGGCCGTCCTTCTGCAACGTTTCACGGCTGATGTTCAGGCTCAGGTCCTCGCTGTCCACAACGCCCTTGATAAAGCTGAAGTAATCCGGCAGCAGGTCGGCGCATTTTTCCATGATGAGCACGCCGCTGGAATAGAGCTGCAGGCCCTTTTCATATTCCTTGGTATAGTAGTTGTAGGGCGTGCGCGAAGGGATGAACAACAGCGCGTTAAACGTGGCGGTGCCCTCGGTCTTGCTTTGGATGACGCGGGCGGGGTCAGAATAATCGCCGAATTTATCCTTGTAGAACTGGGCGTACTCCTCGTCCTTGACCTTTTTCTTGTCACGCTTCCAGATGGGCACCATGCTGTTGAGCGTCTCGTCCTCGGTGTACGTTTCGTACTCCGGAGCCTTGTAATGCCCCTCCTCATCCTTGTCCGTGCCCTCGATGGCGCGGCTCTTTTCCCGCAGCATCTTGATGGGGTAGCGGATATAATCGGAGTATTTTTTGACGATGCCCGCCAGGCGCCAGTCGTCCAGGAACTCGTCGTAGTGCTCCTCGCCTTCGTTTTCCTTCACAACAAGGATGACCTCGGTGCCCACGTCCTCTTTGTCGCAAGGCTCGATGGTATAGCCCTCAGCGCCCGTGGACTCCCACTGCCAGGCCTCCTGTGCGCCGAACGCGCGGCTGCGCACCGTCACGCGGCTGGCCACCATGAACGCAGAGTAGAAGCCCACGCCGA
>ERZ857775.3179-NODE-3179-length-13933-cov-12.963684_pt1 | contig 13933 bp, 12 predicted proteins | sample MGYA00519698_ERZ857775 | MGnify/ENA primary metagenome ERZ857775 (study PRJEB31778, sample SAMEA3449363) | human gut metagenome | biome: human gut; feature: human-associated habitat; material: faeces | place: United Kingdom | collected 2010/2012 ...
CCCTGAGCGAAGCGAACATAACCCGCCGCCGACAGGCGGCCACAACCTTCGGCCCGGAGGGTCGTCAACCTTTCCTTTACAACCCTTCTACACAACCCGCGGCAAAGCCGCGCCCCTTTTTTATAAAACTTGCGGCGTTAGCCGCCACCACAACTCTCGGGGCGCAGCCCCGTCAGCCCTCAGCGCCGCAGGCGCGTTCAAAGAAAGGAGCCCATCATGCCCATCCATCTTCCTGCCAGAGTGCTCCGGGATATTTCAAAATTGGCCGCAAAAAACCACATTCATCGGATTATCCTTTTCGGATCCCGGGCACGAGGCACCCATACAGAACGGAGCGACATAGACATTGCCGTCAGCGGGGGAAATTTCGACAGCTTCTACCGGGATATTAAAAATGATGTGCATTCCCTCCTTATGTTTGATGTGGTGAATCTTGATGATGGTATTTCCGAAGAATTGCAGAAAGAATTGGACCGAGACGGAGTGGTGATTTATGAAAAAACTCGATAACTTCCTAAGCTGCCTTAAGGTACTGGAAAAAGCGGACTTCTCCCTGGCAGAGAATGATGAAATCTACCGCACCGGCATTATCGGCCAGTTCAACCTTACCTTCGAACTGGCGTGGAAAGCCCTGCAGCAGGTTCTGCGTCTTCATGGCGTGCAGGAAGCAGAAACCGGTTCTCCCAGAGAAATTCTCCAGCTGGGATATAAAGTAGGATTCGTGGACGATCAGCCCGTATGGCTCCTCATGCTGAGGAAAAGAAATCAGTCCGTCCATATGTATGATGAAAATGAAATAGACGAACTGGTTCTTCTCATTAAAGACAGCTTCATTCCCGCCTTCGCCAGACTGGCAAAGACCCTGGAGAAAAAACTGAAAGAAGCGGAGGATTAAAGAGCTGCCTCACTGGCTGCATCTGTTTTCTCTTCGGAGCCGCATGCCGCTATGGGAGGCAGATGGAAAACGCGCCCATGATGCTCTGAGCCGAGTGATCTCCTGCCGCCATGCTTTCTTGACCATGGAGGAGTGAGATTTCTCTACTCCGCTCCGCTACGGTCGAAATGACGGAGGGCGCGGGCCGGCTTTTTTATAATCTGCGCCCGAAGGGCGCCACCACCACCCTCAGCGGCAGATCTGCTGTCGCCCCCTGAGCGAAGCAATGCAACCCTTCTACACAACCTACGGCGAAGCCGCCACCACAACCCTTCTACATAACCTGCCGCCGTCAGGCGGCCACAACCTTCGGGCCCGGCCCCGTCAACCCTCACACCGAAGGTGTGTCCCAAAGCCCGGCACGTTCTTCCCCTTTCTCTTTTCACCTTGTGGTATAATATAAGCGACTATATGCCTGCTTCTGTCTCCCCGGCGGAGAGCAGGGCGGTGAAGTGATTTATATATAGGAGCGTATTATATGAAGAATTCCGATATACGACGGGAAAGGCCGCCGAAGAAATCGTCCTTCGTGAAGAGGATTTTTGTATTTCTTGTGGTCATCGTCATGATTGCAGGAGCCGGAGCAGCGGCGGGCTTTTTCGTGTCCGTTTCCAAACATCTCCCTGATGTGACTGCCAACATCCAGCCTAACGCCTCATCCCGCATTTACGATGATAAAGGCCGCCTCATTACCACCGTCCATGCAGAGGAAAACCGCATTCCCGTGCCCATTACGGAAGTGCCCCAGAACCTGCAGAATGCCTTCGTAGCAGCAGAAGACGTGCGGTTCTATGAACACCACGGCGTGGACCCCAGGGGCATCCTCCGTGCCGTATGGGCCAACGTGGTTACCCGCAACGCCACCGGCCAGGGCGGCTCCACCATTACCCAGCAGCTGGCAAGGAACGCCTTCCTCACCCAGGAACAGACACTGAAGAGAAAACTCTTGGAAGTGGTACTGGCCCTCCAGATTGAAAACAAGTACACCAAGAAACAGATTCTTGAAATGTACATGAACCAGATTTACTTCGGCCAGGGCTGCTACGGCATCCAGACCGCCTCCCGGGTTTACTTCGGCAAAGACGTAAAAGACCTCACCCTGCCCCAGTGCGCTATGCTGGCAGGTCTTCCCAACAGCCCGAACTACTACTCCCCCTTCCGCAGTCTGGAAGCGGCCAAGTACCGCCAGGGCATTGTGCTTGACCAGATGGCCAAGTACGGCTACATTTCCGAAGCCGACGCCCAGGCCGCCAAGAAAGCGGACCTGCACCTGGCCAAACCCCAGGCCTCCAAAGGCACCGAAAGCACGGCGTCCTATTTCGTAAGCTACGTCATCCAGACCATCAGCGATAAATACGACTCCGACGCCATCTACAAAGAAGGCCTCCAGGTATACACCACCCTGGACCTGGATATGCAGAAAGAAGCAGAACAGGCCCTGAAAGCAGACCTGCCGGCAGGAAGCAAGGATGCCAAGGGACTCACCCAGCCCCAGGGCGCCCTCATGTCCATCGAAGTAGGCACCGGCCATATCAAAGCCATGGTAGGCGGCCGGGGAGAAGACCATTTCAACCGCGCCACCCAGATGGTGCGCCAGCCGGGATCCGCCTTCAAACCCTTCGTATACCTCACGGCCTTTGAAAACAAATTCAGCCCCTTCGACACCGTAAGCAACGAAAAGAAAACCTATGGCGGCGGATGGACCCCGAAAAACTACGGCGGCACCTCCGGCGGACAGGTCACCCTGGAAGAAGCGCTGGTTCACTCCATGAACATCCCCACCATCGACCTGGCCAACAAAGTGGGTATGAAGAAAATCCTTGACACCGCCGAAGCCTGCGGTATTTCCACCCTGGTGAAAGACGGAAAGAGAAACGATAACAACCTGGCAGCCTCTATCGGCGGCCTTACCAACGGTGTCTCCGTCTACGACATGGCCAAAGCCTACAGCGTCTTCGCCAACGACGGCAAACTCATCGAACCCACCGCCATCCTGAAAGTGGTGGATAGAAACGGCAACGTGCTGGAAGACCACTCCGGTAAACAGGAAGGCAAACAGGTAGTCAACGAAAACGCAGTCTACCGCCTCACCAGCATCCTGGAAGAAGTCGTCTCCCGCGGCACCGGCGGCAACGCCTATATCGGCCGCACCGCAGCCGGCAAGACAGGCACCACCGACGACGAACACGACGCATGGTTCGTAGGCTACACCCCCGAACTGGTCACCGCCGTATGGATCGGCGACGATACCAATACAAACGCCGGCTACACCGGCGGCACCGTCCCTGCAGCCATCTGGAGAGACTTCATGAAACAGGCCCTCTCCGCCTACAAGACCAAGTCCTTCTCCGTCCCCGAATCCGTCCGCGCCGAACTGGCCAAAGCCAGAGCCGCCCAGGCAGCCAAAGAAACGGAAGCCAAGAAGAAAGAAGACGACAAAAAGAAAGAAGAAAAAGCGGCTAAAGACAATAAAAACGCAGGAAACAAACTCCTCGACCGGATTACCGGCAAGAACACGGCCAAACCATCAGAGTCCGACAGCAATAAGACCAACTGATACAAAAAGAGCAGCCCTCCCATGGGGCTGCTCTTTTTGGGGGCTGCCGGCTGTCGGCTTCCCGCTGACCGCTGGATGTAACGTCCTTGCGCCCCTTGAGGGGGAGAGGGCCACAAAGTGGCGCGGGGGTGTTCGGGGGGGCAAGGCAGTATGATACTCCATGCTGGTGTGACCGCCGATAGGCGGCATTTCCCGCTATGTAAAAGACGCTATGGGTGCTGGTCAGTGGGGTCGCATATGACACTGCAGGTAAGCGTAGAGAGGCCTTATTCTGTCCCCTGAATAGGGGAAAGTCCCGCGAAGCGGGATAGGGGGGCTGTGGAGGTCCTATGCAGGATCTCCACAGAGTCAAGAAATCTCCTACCGCCATGCTCTCCGCTCTATTGGCCTCATAGCATAGAACGTAACGCAGGCTCCTTCCTTTGGAAGGAGTTGGGCGGAGCCTTGAGTATAGGTCCAAGAAATTTTCTGAATTTTTTTCTTCTAGGGGGTAAAAAAATCGAACCTCAAACGATATTAGTATCAGAGGGATGAAAAGACCTCATGAGATGATGAATCCCATTTCCTAAATGCCTTTTTCCACATCCGCGGTAGAGAAGAGGGCAGGGGAGAGGGGAGACATCAGGGAATTCCACTTTTCATCCTTCCGCTTCTGAAAGCCCGGGAAAACAGAAGGAAGCAGAAAAACAGAAGACAGAAAAGCAATAAGGAAGAGGGACGCAGGACTTTCCTCTCTCTGATGTGCGTATCCTGCATAGGATACGCAAGTCGGGAAAAGTTGGCCCTTAGTCTGCACATAAAAGGGCTTTCCTTTTAATTTCCCGACCGTCCAAGTATCGAGCAGCACCCATGCGAATGGGAGGGCCAAGGCGCAGACGCCTGATTCATTGGTTGAACTTACCTGGATACTCCCCCTGATAGGCTTTTCTGTCTTTTTTTGCTGCTTCAAGTCTGATTTATGGATAAAAATCAGGCATTTTTCAAAACCTGTCAAGCCCTTGGGAAAACTTTTTTATGGCCGATTTTCTCCGATAATATCGGAGTTTTTTCAATTTCTCACAAAAATGAGCGTATTTTGTTCCTTCGCTGTTGGTGAAGTGGGGAAACAAGGAGCTCGAATTTCCTAAAGAGGCAAAATTGTCCGTTCGAGAACCGTGAACCGACTTTTATGAGTAAATGATGAGTGACAAATGATCTTTTCCGCAAAAAAGCCATGGTATAGTATGGCCAGCCGGTAATATATCCGGAGCGCTTCGGGGAAAAGAGATTCCCAATGAAAAAAGAATATGATTATGAACACACGGCTCACCTTGTTTCCAAAGCACAACTGGGGGATAAGAAGGCCAAAGATGAATTATGCCATCGCTTCCGTCCGCTGGTGTATGGACTTACCAGGACTGCCTATGAAACCATTGACCATGAAGACATGGCACAGGTTCTTTGGATTGTATTTCTTGAAAGTCTGGCAGATTACGACAGCAGCAGGGGACTTCCTTTTGCTGCCTACGTGAAGAAAAGGCTTTCACAGGCAGCAGTGGATTATATGCGACGCCATGAAGTCATGCTGAAACATGGAGGGGTCAAAGACGAGGAGACTAAGGATCGCCTTTTATCCGGTGAAATCATGGTAGACGGTGTTCGTCAGAACTGGTATGAAATGAAACAGGATGAACTGACGGAAGGGGAAGTAGAGCAGCTGATTGCAGGTCTTGGACTTACCTCACGGCAGGAAGAAATCCTGCACCTCCGCATGAAAGGATATTCCTGGGCTGACATCCATGGTATCTGTCATCTTTCCTATAAGAACGTACATAAGCATAAGCAGAATATCCGGGCCATTGTCATGAAAAATGAAATTTTCCGAAATTATTTTGTCTGATGGGGGTAAGAAATGGGAAGGTACTGCGATATTAGTATCAGAGGGGAGAAAAAGAACCGGAACAACCCCATCGGCCGAGAGGTTGAAAAATCCGGAAGTGGTTCCTCTCAGAAAGGACCTTCATCATGAAGACCTTAAATCTTACTTTCAAAACATCCGGTAAATCCACAATGACTGTCACTCTGGCCAATCCCAGGGACAGCCTCACCAGGGAAGAAGTGAATACGGCTGCCGCCAAACTGATTCCCGTCCTCGTTACCCGCAGCGGTGCGGAAGTGACCGAACTTGAAAAAGTGACCATTTCCACCACCACCACGGAAGAATTGGAATAAAGGAGGTAGACTATCATGGCAGCAAAGAAAACCATGACCGATGTGAAACTTCAGGTAGTCGTTGAAAACGGTACTACCGGTACAGGAAGAAAAGCCACAAAGAACCTTTCCTTCAGCCAGATCAAGATCACCGCCACCGATGACCAGCTGATGGATGCAGGAAAGGCCATTGCAGGACTTCTCTCCTCCAGCCTTTCCGGAATCCGTCTGATCAATACCTATGATCTCACCGAAGCCGGATAAGGAATGAAAAAATCCCCGCTCAGCTATGGGCGGGGATTTTTTCATTCCTGCAGGAAACGGTGAAGCCGGGGGAAAATGAGACTGCTAAGATGCGCAGTCATTTCCATTATGAATTAAGAGCATGAAAATGAAAGGAAAACGATGAAAAACAGGAAAATACACAGTCGAATCTGTCAAGCCGGCAGGATATTATAAATTCCTATATCTAATAATAAAAAAATTCCATAGTTATTCACATCCGGAACAATCCTTCCATAAAGCTGTGAATAACTGAATATTTAACCATTTATGAAATATTGAATCGTTGTTTTAATTCTGCATATGTTCTAATAAAATTTTAGAATTTTACCGTTATACAACGGTATTAAGGATTTGAGAGAATGACGGATAATGGCAAATAAGCAGGTTCCGATAATTATATTTTATATATAATTAGAATGGGATAGAGTGTACATTGTATTTTTATGCAAAATTTCAAATAATGAAAAGGATGCGTACATATACGGCGATTACGATGTATACTTGATTATTCAGTATAATGACAGTTTCTGCCTATTTATTTTCACGTGCATATATAGTATCCTATTGTTAACGGATAAAGCCACTGTATTAATATGGGGATAGTAATACATACTTTATCACTTTCGGACAAGAAATATTTCCACTTCCAGGGAAGCTTGGGTATATGGTGCCCTCCTCCAGCGCGGCTGTTTTTCCTGCAGTATACACTGTGCTTTGCCTGAAATGAAATATTTCCGAACAGGCTGTACAGTTTTCCTCTCGGTAGAAAGGAATCGGGTCGATGAGGGAAGGAAATCCCTTACAATAGGAGGAGCAGGAATGATATGCGGATTTATCGGGAAAGGCAGATGGTTTATCAAAAAAGCAATAACATGATGATTAGAGGGGATTTGTTAAATATATCATCATTGTTTATTTTTCAAGAGGTTTAAATAATGATCAATCAAAATATCAGGAAACTGCGATGCGTCATTCCCGACGGCACCGCAGGCAAATATCCAAGGTTACTTTCTTTATTTGATAATAATGAAACCATGACACCGGAGTACAGCTCCATGGAAACCTTTATGAACCATCTTATCGGTGACATGGAATCACATGGGATTTCAGTTGAACGATTTCCCTTATTTAAAACCAGTCGCGGTATTGCCTATCAATTTTCTGACGGCCTTCTGCTGGTGCCTGTACCTGTATACCAGAAAAACGGAACAGGACTATTTTCTCTTCATGATATTGAATCCGTTTTCAAAGACGTAGACGGCTGCGGTACCATCCGGCTCTATCCGCTGCCGGGGCAGAGAAACCCCACGCTGATACACACATCATGCAGCAGGGATACCATTATGAAAAGACTTGACCGTGCACTGGAAATTGCAGGGAACAGGAGCCCGGTCCATGCAAGCATCTTTAATCCTGATGTACAGGCTATGACTGACCGTCTCTCCAGGGAGACCTATGGAATGCCGCTGCAGGTTCATTCCCCGGAAGCGGAAATTTCAGCGGAGGATATAGCCCGCAACCTTTCCGGTAAATCAAAGGAAGAACAGGCCGGAATTCTTGGAAATGTGATCCAGTCCCTGGGGTGGGGCATGCTGCAGTCTGATGAACGGAAACAGTTTGTTCAGATGGTTGTGGATAAGGCCTTCCACGTGACAGTTACGGCGGATACGGCAAGGACCGTTACACAGAAAGACAAGGAACCTGCCGGAAATCATGGCGGAACGGAAACGGATATCCATTCTCCGGAGCAGAAGACCGTAGCTCTGCCGAAGGGGGAGGACAAGTTCATCCCGCAGCGGGATACAGAGAGGGAACCATCCTACTTTCTTGAAAAAGCGCGGGACTCTATGGAAAAGGACGATCGTGCCTTCCGTTCCTGCTGGAAAAATATCATATCCTACCTGGATGGACATACTGCCACTCCTATTGGAAATCGTTTCATTTCATCTTCCGAAGAGGATGCTGCTTCATCGGATGATAAATAAAAAAACGGAAGGCCCTGCCGAAAGGCGGGGCCTTTTTGACTGAGTGAGCTGTTTTTTTAATATCACTTTGACCGCAGCGAAAAGGAGTGTAAAATTTTACCTGCAGAATAGGGCTGGCGGGTGGGATCGAGATTCTGATTCAAATCGGACAGCCCCGCCGTTCACTGTCATCCTGAGCGCCAGCGAAGGATCTCGGTACTTGGCGTAAGTGAGCAGAACGCCGGTAAATATCAGTCAGCGGGGCAGCACGGTCGGAATCGGGGCCGCTATCCACATGACCGCAAAAAAGCGAATTTTGATTTCGTCTTTTTATTTTTGTTAGATTCTGTCATGGTCGTATTGTATAATAATAAACAGATTAGAACTTCCGGTTATTTTTGTACTGATAGTCTTTATATGTATCACGTAGTATAATAAATTTAAATAAGCCTTTTCATATTTTTTAAGACAGGAGATTGCTTTGTCTAAACTGATTGATTTTACTTTTTCTCCGCTCAGGGCTGTGCTTTCCATTCTTTTGCAGGATAAAACCACGAAGAAAAATATCATATGGGCTACGGATGCCTATGTGGAAAATGGCGATGGATTCTTGGATAAGCAGGAAATCAAAGCGTCCAGGCTTATGAATTTTCCGAGCCTTATCAAGCCCCGCATAGAAAAGACGCAGGAAGACCAGCAGGACAGGACACGGAAAAAAGCGGAAGTTTTCACGCCCGCCTGGCTCTGCAATCGCATGAATAACTACTGCGATGAAAGCTGGTTTGGAAGGAAAAACGTTTTCAATATAGAAAACAGTGACCACACCTGGGATGTGGTGCAGAAGAAAATCGAATTTCCTGAAGGAAAGAACTGGGAAAAATATGTAGATTCCCGGCGGCTGGAGATTACCTGTGGGGAAGGGCCTTTCCTGGTATCCCGCTATGATGCGGCCACGGGGCGCATGATTGAGCCGCCGAAGAGAAGAATCGGTCTGCTGGATCGGAAACTCCGCATTGTGAACGAAAATACAGACACCTGCGATGACTGGCTGAAATGGGCCATTCGGGCCTTTGAAGCCTCCTATGGCTTTGAATATCAGGGGGACAGCCTACTCATTGCCCGTATCAATCTTTTACTGACTTTTGTTGACTACTATGAGGAACGGTGGAATAAAGAGCCGGACATTAGACTTCTGAAAAAAATAGCCAATAAAATTGCATGGAACATCTGGCAGATGGATGGCTTTCAGGATACCGTCCCTCTTGGTATGCCACCGGGAGAAATGTATGAGCCCAGCTTGTTTGAAAGTTATACCGTCAAAACAAAAACAGAAGGAACATATTTCTGTAAAATACAGAATTGGAGAAAAGAAAGACCAGCTGAATATCATCAGTTAAAAGAAGAGTATTGTGTAGAAAGTAATAGTTATACCAAAAGGAGATTAACAATGGGTAAGAAAAAATTCTTTGATTGCCAAATCGGAAATCCTCCTTACCAGCAATCCGACGGTGGCGCAGGAGCAAGTGCAAAGCCTGTTTACAATATTTTTCTTGAAGAGGTCAAGAAATTAAACCCGGAATATATGTGTTTTGTCATTCCGGCTAAATGGTATTCAGGTGGTAAGGGCCTTGACCAGTTTAGAGAAAATATGCTGACAGATAATCATATTTCTGTGCTGGAAGATTATACAAACTCAGGCGATGTATTTAATAATGTCGATATTGCGGGGGGTATGCGTATTCCTTCGTAATGCCAACTACACCGGTCAATGCTATTATACGAATCATTTTAATGGTGTCACTACTTCGGCTCTTCGCGATTTAAATGAATTTGATGCATTTATCCGCTATCCGCTTGCTGTAGGGATTATAAAAAAGGTGAAAGCACTCCAGGAAGCGACTCTTGATAAAATGGTAAGCGCCAGAAAGCCTTTTGGGTTGAGTACCTCGGTAAAACCTGCTGAGTCTGGTGATATTACGCTTCGTTATAGAGGCGGCAAGGGGCCTTTTGAAAGAAGTAAAATACTTGTTGGTAATGAGATTATTGGCAGATGGAAAATAATTATATCTTACTTAACGGCTGAGCATGCAGGACAGCCGGATAAGAATGGACAATTCCGTGTTCTCTCAACCATGGAGGAAATGGAGCCTGGTGAAGTTTGTACGGAAACGTATTTAGTTGCAGGTGCTTTTGATACAAAAGTTGAAGCAGATAATTATATGGCTTACTTGAAAACCAAATTTGTTCGATTCCTGCTTCAGCAGATTGCAATCACGCAGCATATCAGCCGGTCTACTTTCAGATATATACCGGTACAGGATTTTAAAGAGCAGTGGACCGATGAAAAGCTGTATGCCAAGTATAAGCTCACTTCCGAAGAGGTGAATTTTATTGAAAAAATGATTAAGGAGATGAAATGATATGCTGTCTCCTCAAATCAATTCTTTTAAAAAGGTAGTTCCTATTATTTACTGTTACACCACGCCCGGTGTCACTTACCATGATGGGTGGTGCAAAATCGGGGAGTCGGAACAGGATTCCACGTCCCGGGTGAAGCAGCAGACCCAGACGGCCAATATCCATGTAAAACTGGAATGGACAAAGAATGCGGTGTATGAAGTGACAGGAGATGCTTTCCACGACACCGATTTCCACCAGTACCTGGCATCCTGCGGTATCGAACGGATGAAGCCGCTGCCCGGAGATACGAGAAAGCCGGAGTGGTTCCATATTTCTCCTGCGCGGGCGAAAAGGCTGCTGGAAGATTTTCGGGAGAACCAGGGGGTAAAACCTTCCCTGGCCCATGTGGTGCCCTACAGCCTCAGGCGGGAACAGAGGGAAGCGGTGGAAAAGGCAAGAAATTATTTTCTACACCATGAAGGAGGCAGTTTCCTTTTCAACTGTAAGCCCCGCTTTGGCAAGACCCTGACAGTCTATGATTTATGCAAATCCATGGGATTCATCAACATACTGGTGGTAACGAATCGTCCTGCCATTGCGGACTCCTGGTTTGAGGATTACTGCAAGTTCCTGGGAAAAGAGTCAGGCTACCGATTTGTTTCAGAAGTCAGCGTACTGAAGAAAAAGCCGGGAGTACTTACCAGAGATGAATATTATCACTCTATTGATGATAATACGAAATGCATCGAATTTGTTTCTCTGCAGGACCTGAAGGGGGCCAAGGCCTTTGGCGGTCCCTATGACAAGCTGCAGGAAGTGGCAGATATTCTCTGGGATATTCTGGTGATTGATGAAGCCCATGAAGGGGTGGACACCTATAAGACCGATGTGGCCTTCGAGCATATCCACCGGAAGTATACGCTCCATCTGTCCGGTACACCCTTCAAGGCTCTGGTTCAGGGCGAATTTTCCGATGATGCCATTTATAACTGGACCTATGCCGATGAGCAGAAGGCCAAGGCGGAGTGGAAGTCTGATGACGGCAGTGAAAACCCCTATGCCAATCTGCCAAGGCTGAATATGTATACCTACCAGATGTCTGAAATGCTGACTGAGGAAGTGAGTAAGGGTGTGGAAATCGACGGGGAGACGACAGAGTATGCCTTCGACCTGAACGAATTTTTCGCCACCAATGAACAGGGACGTTTCATCCATGATGAGGCAGTAAACCAATTTCTGAATTCTCTTGTGACGGGGAAGAAGTATCCATTCTCCACACCGGAGCTTCGCGGAGAGCTGCGTCATACGTTGTGGCTTCTGAATCGTGTTTCATCAGCTAAGGCACTGCAGAGAAAACTGGAAAAACATCCCGTCTTCGGCAACGGAAGCTATGAAATCATCCTGGCTGCAGGAGATGGCCGATCTGAAGAGGACAATGAACGAATAACAGCGAGCGCATTGGAACGGGTAAAAGATGCCATTGCCCATCATGATAAGACAATTACCCTTTCCGTAGGGCAGCTGACTACCGGTGTTACCATCCCTGAGTGGACGGCGGTGCTTATGCTTTCCAGTATCAAGAGTGAAGCCCTTTATATGCAGGCCGCATTCCGTGCCCAGAATCCATGCCGCATCAGCAACGGCCATGAATGGTTCCGGAAGCAGAATGCCTATATCTTCGATTTCGACCCGGCCCGTACGCTCATTGCCTTTGACAAGATTGCCAATGACCTTTATGAAGGAACGGCAGGCGGTCATGGGGATGTGGAAACAAGGAAAAAGAATATCAGAGAACTGCTCAATTTCTTCCCTGTCATCGGTGAAGATGAGAATGGGGAAATGATTGCACTGGATGCGGCCAAGGTACTGTCCATTCCAAGGAAAATCAAATCCCAGGAAGTGGTACGGCGGGGCTTTATGTCCAATTTCCTTTTCCGGAATGTAAGCAATATTTTCCATGCGCCCCAGCAGGTTATCGATATCATCAACCGGCTGGAATCGTTCAAGGAACCGAAGCCCATTCCCAATCTGGATGAAAATACTGGAAATCGGCTGGATATTGACGAAGACGGCAACGTGTCTATCCCCCAGGAGAATATCATTGGTAAGTCCACTGATTTATTTGGTGACAAGATTTTCAAGGAAGCAGAAAGCAGCATTATGGATGCGGTCCAGGCGGCAGATGCCGATGTGATTGCCCATGCTGACAGCCCTGAAAGTCGTGAAGCGAAAGAAATAACCGACAAATTTAAGGATATTGCCCATGAGACTACCACAAAAATTCTTGACAAGGCAAAGGAAAACTATCAGAGCGATTTCACCAAAAGCAGCCGTAACAAGCTGGAAAGAACCATCAATATTACTGCCGACACGGTGATTAACAAGGCGGCGGACAACCTGCGCATTGAAACAAATCGGGCGAAGGATAAACGGGATGAGAACCTGAAAACTGCGAAAACTGAGAAAGACGAACAGCGAATCCATAAGGACTATGAGAAAAAAGTAGAGGCCCTGAATAAGCAGTTCAAAGAAGATATCGAAAGCGGTTTGACCGAGGCGGTACGCAATGCAGGTCAAAAAGTTGTGGAGCAGATCGAAACGGACAAGCGGGAAAAGAATAAAAAATCTTTTGAAGACGGTATGAAAGATAAACTCAGAGGCTTTTCACGTACCATTCCTGCTTTCCTCATGGCCTTTGGCGATGAAAATACCACTCTGGCTAATTTTGATACCATGGTACCGGATGCTGTTTTCCAGGATGTCACAAGGAATATCAATGATGGCAAATGTATAACATTGGATGATTTCCGTAAGCTCAGAGATGGCATGGACTATGTGGATGAAGAGACCGGAGAAGAGAAACATTATGAAGGACACCTTTTCGATGAAGTGGTTTTCAATGATTCTGTAAAGGAATTCATGAATAAGAAAAAGCAGCTGGCCAACTACTTCGACGAGAAAAACACGGAAGATATTTTCAACTATATTCCGCCTCAGCAGACAAACCAGATTTTCACGCCGAAAAAAGTGGTGAAGCATATGGTGGACCTGCTGGAAAAAGAAAATCCAGGCTGCTTCGACGATGACACAAAAACCTTCGCTGACCTCTACATGAAGTCCGGTATGTTTATCACGGAAATCGTGAAACGGCTCTACAACAGTCCGCGCATGAGACAGCTCTATCCGGATAAAGAAAAACGGTTGAACCACATCTTTGCTAAGCAGGTCTACGGACTGGCACCTACGGAAATCATTTACCGTATCTGCAAGAACTACATCCTTGGCTTCAGTGATACGATTTCCATCAAGGAACATCACATTCGCCTCTGCGATTCACTGGATTATGCGCAAAAGGGAACTCTTGATATGAAACTGGAAGAAATGTTCCCAGATCTGGATAAGTGAATAGGCTTGCAGAAGATAGAAAATTTTTTATAAATTGTCCTTGCAATCCGACTTTTATACGCCTATATATAATATAGTCAAAGAGAGGTACCAGAACCTTCGCCCGTTTCGGTGGGGGCTGGCGCCTCTTCTCTTTGTTCTTTTTAGGGAAGCGCTGATTAAATCACTGTCTGCTTTTATTCTTGAATTTTTATGCAA
>ERZ857775.3196-NODE-3196-length-13854-cov-3.242554_pt1 | contig 13854 bp, 10 predicted proteins | sample MGYA00519698_ERZ857775 | MGnify/ENA primary metagenome ERZ857775 (study PRJEB31778, sample SAMEA3449363) | human gut metagenome | biome: human gut; feature: human-associated habitat; material: faeces | place: United Kingdom | collected 2010/2012 ...
ACATGGTCGAAAGCAGTTTCTTGTCGGACCTGCGCCATAAAATAATTTATGCGGACCATTTCGACGAACACCGCGAGTTCTGGCGCCGCGAGCTGGCGCACCACCTCGAAGCCAGCAAGGAAGAGGGGTTGCTGCTTCCCGAAATCGAGGGCGCAAGTTTTGCAGACCGCATACTGGAGACGATTCTGGAACTGCGGCTCAACAACGCCACGCGAGAGGAGGTTTACCTTTTTTGCCGAACGATTCTGCGCGGCGCGGCGACCCGGCAGGGCATCGAACGCATCGACAGAAAACGATAAACCGTATTTCGTAACACCAGAACGCTCCGCAACGATTCGTTGCGGAGCGTTTTTTTCGGCGGTTCAATAGCGGAGAAGGAGAAGGAGAAGGAGAACTCCCCACACAAAACAAGGCCGCAGGAAAAACCTGCGGCCTTGCGGTTCGGAATAACCGATACGAATCTTTAATAGAGCATATCCTCGTCGGCTTCGTCCTCGTACCAATCCACGTGCTGGGCGCCGCCCGATGCGGCCCATGCGTTGAAAGAGGTATAGGCGGTGCGGATGTCCTTACGCTCGGCAGGGTAGCGGAACTCGCCCGGAATCATCAGCGCCCACATCATGTAGTTGTCCTTCATACCCGTTCCCTTCGACACGAAGTATTTGTAAGGCTCGGCTTCGGTGAACGTATTACCCGAAACGACCGCGAATCCGGTCGGCTTGTAGGTCGGCATATGCACCTCGGTATCGCGGCTGAATACGCCCGAACTCTTCGAATTGACGACGATAAAGGCGTTGACGGCCGATTCCAGCACCGCAACCGCATCGACGGGCCGGGTGAAAGTCACGGTCGTCGTATGCTTCACGGTCGGAACGGGCGCTGTACCTTTGGAGGTATTGATGTAGGTGCCTTCGCCGAGAATCTCCTGCGCGGTGTTGAAGAGCGGAATGACGGCATATTCGTTGCCGGATTCGAGACCCGGTCCTGCGAATGCTCCCTTGCCGAAGGCCGTGTTCGTCGTCTCGACACTGGCGACCTGCGAAGCGGCGACCTTGTCCAGCTGCACGGCGAACGCATTGAGGTGCGCGGCGCCGGCGGCTTTCAGCTCCCAGTTGATGCGGATGGAACCCACCTTGCCGCTTTCCTTGTTCACGAGCCGGTCGATGCCGGTCACGACGACCACGTCGTTCATATCGTAATCGCCGATCCACGGCCAGCCGTCCTCGAAACAATAGGTGTAGGGCGCACCGATCACCTCGATGATTTCGGGTTCCGGCTCCGGGTCGGGAGTCACAGGCTCCTTGCCTCCGTTGCATTTGCTCCCGGCAATCACGACCGTCTGCCTGTCACGCATCACGGCGCCGTCAATCAGGCTGCCGGCGTCGATGACATATTTCGCATCGGCCGCATTGTCGTAGACGACCTCCATAAGACCCTCGAACTTGGTGCCGTAATAACGCGAGCTGACACCCTTCTCCCGGATCACAACCACGGCCATCGGCTGGTCGGCCTGCGCCTGACTGACGATGCGCACGTTGCCGCCCGATCTGCTCGCATTGTACTCGTCCATCGAGAAGATCGAGCCGGCTGCGGCATACAGCTCCGTATTGCTGTTGAAATAGACCGTTCCGGCGTCGAGACCCGAACCCGAAGCGATGTAGAACTTCGCCCCTTCGGCAATGACGTCGTCCGCTGCGGTATGGCAGTTCACGTAGAGCGTACCGCCGCCGCGGGCTTCGAGCCTATCCATCCGGGCCACACCTTTCTGGTAGGTCACCGAATAGTTGGTCACGTAGAAGGTCCCGTCGATGGCAACCGTGCCGTTCTCGCAGTTGTGAAGCTCGGCGTAGGTATTGAGCCGGAAATCAGCACTTTCGACCTTGCCGTCGTTGTAGAGCTTCGCCTTGTTGGTGACTTCGACTTCACCCGCCTGCAATGCGGCCGTCGCTCCGTTGTAGAACTCGCAAGAGGTGTTGACGTTGAACAGTCCGTTGACAACGAACGTGCCTTCGTTGACGACGGTCTTGCAGGAAAAGCTCGTCTTGTCGGTCGTAAAAGTACCGCCCTCGAATACATAGATGGCCGGATTGACCGCATTCTGCTGGAGGTTGGCTTTCGCCTCCTTGATATATACTTTACCGCCCGGAAGCACCGCAAGGGTCGCCTGTCCGATAGTAACCGACGCATTGAGCGTCAGTTTGCCCGCCACGTAGAGAACCGGAGCGGAATGGGGCGAGAACTTGCCGTTCAAATTGATATTGCCCGTAATCTCGGCGCCCGCGGGAATGTAATATTCCGCCGCCGCGGCATAGGGTTTGGCGATCCAGCTGGCTCCGAGGTCGATATTGCCCGCCGGCGTCTGGCGGATAACCGCGCCTTCGGCGAAGTCGCTTTCCGTCTTAACCGGCAATGTCGGATAATCGGGCATCGACGAGCTTTCGCTGCGTGTAGCAGCGGAAGTGCGGATTTTCGGCGCTTCGGCGCTTTTCATCACGGCGCCCGCAACGTTGAGAGCCGCGGAAACCGGCTGCATGCTGACCGACACGGTACCGTCGGGCAGGGTAGTCTGCACATAAAGGTTCCTGACCCCGGCGGGCAGCGTCATGGCCGTCGAGAAAACAGGCTGCGAAGCCTTTACCTTGTGCATTGCGCACATTCTTCGAGACAAAGATAAACATTATTTTCAACTCCAAATCATTTCCGCTCATTTATTTAACAAAACAGGCCACAATCGCATCTTTGGCATGCAAAATTCCGACCGAGGAAAAGGTTTTTCCAAAAAAATATCCCGCGGCGAGCGTAAAACTCAAAAAAACCGCTATATTTGCACCATAGGAAACAGATCCGAACGCTGAAATGACTGCAATGAACACATACGACAGCCCGTACCGCGGAACACTCCGCGGTATGATGACCATGGGTATGATGTGCATGCGCAGCCGATTCCGCCGGGTGTAACCTTTCCGTATGCACGAACGACACAATCCGGCTTCCTTCGAGGTCGGATTTTTTTGTAACGAACAAACAGCGAAATATGACTCCGAAAAACTACCGATTCGAAACGCTGCAGGTACACGCAGGCCAGCAGCCCGATCCCGCGACCGGTTCGCGCGCACTGCCGATCTACCAGACCACGTCCTATGTTTTCGACAGCGCCGAACAGGGCGCGGCACGCTTCGCCCTGCGCGAAGAGGGTAACATCTACACCCGTCTGAGCAATCCCACGACTTCGGTTTTCGAAGAGCGCATGGCTGCGCTCGAAGGGGGCACGGCGGCCGTGGCCGCCGCATCGGGCATGGCCGCCCAGTATCTGGCGTTCAGCAATCTGGTCGAAGCGGGCGACAATATCGTCAGCACGTCGTTCCTCTACGGCGGCACGTTCAGCCAGTTCAAGCATACGTTCGCCCGCATCGGCGTCGAAGTGCGCTTCGCTCAGGGCGACGACATCCGAAGCATCGCATCGCTCATGGACGACCGTACGAAAGCGGTTTATCTGGAAACGATCGGCAATCCCGAATTCAACGTACCCGACTTCGAACCCATCGTCGCGCTGGCGCACAAGCACGGCATTGCGGTAGTGACCGACAATACGTTCGGCGCGGGCGGATTCCTCTGCCGGCCGATCGAATGGGGCGTGAACGTCGTGACGCACTCGGCGACCAAGTGGATCGGCGGGCACGGCACGAGTCTGGGCGGGGTAGTCGTGGACGGCGGCAACTTCGACTGGGGCAACGGCAGATATCCGCTGCTGAGCGAACCCTCGGAGGGGTATCACGGCTTCAATTTCTGGAAAGAGTGCGGCAAAACCGCCTTTGCGACCCGCACCCGCTGCGAAGGGCTGCGCGACATCGGCCCCTGCATCAGCCCGTTCAACGCGTTCCTGCTGACGCAGGGACTCGAAACGCTCTCGCTGCGCGTACAGCGCAGCGTGGACAACGCACTTGCGGTCGCGGAGTGGCTGGAAAAGCATCCCAAGATCGAACACGTCAGCTATCCGGGACTCAAAAGCAGCAAGTACCACACGCTGGCGAAGAAATACCTCCGCAACGGTTTCGGCGGCGTGCTGACGTTCCGTGTGAAAGGCAGTGCGGAGCAGGCGTCGAAGATCGTAGACAACCTCGGTCTGATCAGCCATCTGGCTAACGTCGGCGACGCGAAAACGCTGCTCATACACCCCGCATCGACCACCCACGCCCAGCTCGGCGAACAGGAACTGGCCGCTTCGGGCGTATATCCCAACCTGCTGCGGCTTTCGCTCGGCATCGAGCATATCGACGACATAAAGGAAGACCTGAACGAAGCGCTGAAACATCTGTAATGGAACCCCGCATTTACATAGCCCCCGAACCGTTCCAGCTGGAAACGGGACACACGCTGCCGGAGCTGAAGATCGCCTATCACACCTACGGCGAACTGAACGCCGCGCACGACAACGTGGTGTGGGTATGCCATGCGCTGACGGCCAATTCGGACGTCGCGGACTGGTGGCCGCACACGATCGAAACGGGGAAATTCCTCGATCCGGCGCGTCATTTCGTCGTCTGCGCCAACATCCTCGGCTCGCACTACGGCACGACGGGACCGCTTCACACGAATCCGCAAACCGGCACACCGTACTACCGGGATTTCCCGCCCTTCACGATCCGCGACATCGTGCGGGCGCACATCCTGCTGGCCGACGCCCTCGGCATCGGACGCATCGGCGCGCTGGTCGGAAGTTCGGTGGGCGGATTTCAGGCCGTCGAATGGGCCGTCACGGAGCCGCAGCGCATCGGCAAACTGGTGCTGATCGCCACCTCGGCCAAGGCGTCGCCGTGGAGCATCGCCATCGACGAAACGCAGCGCATGGCCATCGAAGCCGACCGGACGTTCGGCGAGCCGCGCGACGACGCGGGAATGGCCGGTCTTGCGGTGGCCCGCGCCATCGGCCTGCTGACATACAGGGGATCGCTGGGCTACAACCTCACGCAGCAGGACCGCGAAGAGCTTCCGGCCGTGCACCGCGCATCGAGCTACCAGCAGTATCAGGGAGAGAAGCTCTGCAGACGCTACAACGCCTACTCCTATTACGCCATTCTCAACGCATTCGACACCCACGACGCAGGACGCGGCCGCGGCGGGGTAGCGGCCGCCCTGAGTCGGATCGCGGCCCGCACGATCGTCGTCGGCATTACGACCGACATCATCTTCACTCCGGCCGAGATGCGTGAACTGCAGGGCATGATCGCCGGAAGCGTCTACCACGAAATAGACTCGCCGTTCGGACACGACGGATTTCTGGTCGAGCACGAACAGCTGAACGACATCCTCCGTCCGTTCATGAATAACGAATAATCAACAAACATGCAGCATATGGGTAAAATTAAAATCGGCCTGTTCGGATTCGGCGTCGTCGGACAAGGTATTTACGAAGTGGTCCGCAAATCGAAGAACGCCAATGCCGAAATCGTCAAAATCTGCGTCCGCTCGCTCGACAAACCCCGTTCGATCGACCGTTCGCACTTCACGGACTCTCCGGCGGAGATCCTCGACAATCCCGAAATCGACCTGATCGTCGAGGTGATCGACGACGCCAAAGCGTCGTACGACATCGTGAAAAGCGCCCTGCTGAAAGGGATTCCCGTCGTTTCGGGCAACAAGACAATGCTGGCGCACCACCTGCCCGAAATGATCGAAATCCAGAAAAAGCACAACGTGGCGCTGCTTTACGACGCTTCGTCGTGCGGTTCGATTCCGGTCATCCGCAACCTCGAAGAGTATTACGACAACGACCTGCTGCTCGAAGTGAAGGGTATCCTGAACGGTTCGTCGAACTATATCCTCTCGCGCGTTTTCGACCACAAGGATTCGTACGCCAACGCACTCGCGCAGGCGCAGGCGCTGGGATTCGCCGAAAGCGACCCGTCGTTCGACATCGGAGGCTACGATTCGCTGTTCAAACTGGTAATCATCACGGTACACGCGCTGGGCACCTATGTCGCGCCGGAGCGCATCTTCACGTACGGCATCTCGACGATTCACGATGCGGACATCCAGTACGCCCGCGAGAAGAACGTCAAAATCAAGCTGGTGGCGCAGGTCGTGAAGGTAAGCGACGAACACTTCACGATGTTCGTCATGCCGGAGTTCGTGACGCCCGCCAAGTATATCTACAGCGTCGACGACGAGTACAACGGCGTGGTGATCCGCGGCGAGTGCTACGACCGGCAGTTCATGTTCGGCAAGGGCGCGGGCAGCCTGCCCACGGCGTCGTCGATCCTGAGCGACATCATGGCGCGGCTGAACAACTACCGCTACGAGTACAAGAAGATGAACTACATCGAGAAACCCGACTACACGACCGACATTACGCTGAAAATCTACGCCCGCTACAAGGAGACCGACGTGCAGGGCATTCTGAACTTCTCGAAGATTCACGAACAGTTCATCAGCGAGGAGAGCAACTACGTGATCGGCGAGATTCCGCTGCGCGAACTGCTCGAAAAAAGATCGCAGCTTTCGGGCAGGGACGTCTTCCTGGCGAACATCCCGATCTTCTTCCTGAACCGCGATTAAACAGAAAAAGGTCCCTTGACAAGGGACCTTTTTCATTGCCTACCGCACGGCGTCGTCTTTCACGCAGCGGACCGACAGGCCGTATCCGAGCGGAACCTCGCCGGTCACCGGATCGGTCGTGGTGCTGTAAACCAGGCAGCCGCTCCGCTCGGCCGTGGCCTCGCAGCTTATCAGATAACCTTTGTCGGCGTCTCCGTACCTGTTCGACGTACCGTTCACGATCCAGTATCCGGCGCACCTGAAAAATCCGGCCGCAGGCCCGGCGGCAAGGAGCGCTTCGAGTTCGGCCAATGCGGGAACGTGCCAGCCCTCGGGACAGATGCCCCGCAGCGGAGTCCCGGACCGGACCGTGGCGCCGCCCGTCACCGTCTTATAATCGTACAGCAGCCCTTTTTCCGCCACCGCGGAAAGCCCCTCCTCGGGATACCATACGCCATCGCCGATCTCCGTACCCGCAGGCTGGTAGCGCAGGTTCTCGGCCATCCATACCTGTCCGCCGATCTTCGCCGTGCGGTAGGTATCGCCGCCGTATTCCAGTTCGGAAGCCTCCCCGCCGTCGCCCTCGTCAAGCGAACCGCCGTCTTCCCAGTCGCTGACCTCGCCGCTCAGCTTCAGCTCGATGTCGATGTTGGTGACGAGCACCGACATGTCGTACCTTCGGCCGCTTTCGAGCGTCGCCGAAGAGAGGGTCTTGCTGCGGCTCTTGCCGTCGCGCGTGGAGACCGTGACGGTCAGCGCCCCCTGCTGCGGCACGAGAATCGCACGGTAGGAGGCGTCGGGCGTCACTTCGAAGGTTTCGATTTCAGCGGCCACCACGCCGGCTTTCGCCGAAGCCGTCGGCACGGAGAGATCCACCGAGGCCGTCGGGACGAACCCGCCCACGGCGACGCCCGAAACCGCAGCATCGGAATTGTTGGTAATGACGATGGTCAGCTGTGACATCAGGTGATAGAACAGCATCCCGACGGGCGTGCCCGTGGGCGTCACGTTCTTCGCCACGGCCCCCAGCAGGTCCGAGGAGGCGCAGCCCGCACTCTGATCCCGCGCCACGGAGAACTCGTCGGGAACGCCCGACGCCGAATAGGGGAAATAGGCCGTGAGCGTCGAGGTTTCGTTCAGGTCGTTGTACCACAGCAGGCCGGAAGCCGTGAAGGCAGAGCCGTCGTAGGTCATCTGGTGGTTCCGGACGTAATCCGAGCCGTTCTTCGTGACGGTCAGACCGATACAGTCGCCCGTATCGAAATGAAGCCCCGTGACGCGGGTTTTGATCGACGGCGTGATCCGGATGCCGGGAACCGCATCCCGCTTATCGGCACAGCCGGGTGCAGCGGCGAGGCCCGCCGCCAGAAGCGCAAGAAGGAGTTGTCTTTTCATCATTCAGGTTTATTTTTGCGACTTTTAATCACAAAAATAAAACTTTTTATGTTATCCGCAAGACCTCCGGTCAGTTTTTGTAATACGATTCGTCGAGTCCGAGCGTGAAATTCCCGCGCCGGAACCAGGTGACGGCGGCCAGCGCGAACACCAGCGCGGCGTTGAAGAAGAACGGGAAACGGTCGCTGTGGGTGTGGAACAGATGGCGGAACATGTCCATGATGAAGGGGCAGATCATCACCGCAAGGTAGTTCATCGCCATGACGAACGACAGCGCGAGCGTCGCCGAGCGGGGCGGAGCGATGGTCGCCGCCTTGTCGTAGATGACGGGCTGAATCACCCCGTAGCCGAAGCCCGTGAGCAACGCCCCGACGACGAGCATCGTCTTGTCACGGAAGATCCCCACGCACAGCAGCCCCGCGCAGACCAGCCCCAGCGACACGAGGTTGACGTTCTGCTTCAGCGCGCGGATGATCCGGTCGATAAACAGCCCGGGAAGCATGATCGCCAGGAAGAACAACGAGATCAGCACACCCGAAAACGAACTGCTGATCTTGTAGTCGTCGACCAGAAACGAGGCGTAGAAGGCGATGGCCAGCACGGCGTAAGTGGCGAAGAAGTAAAAGAGCATCAGTCCGACGAGCTTGCCCCGGTCGATCCGTTTGTGGCGCATCTGGATGCTCTGCTCCGGCTCGGGCGTGGAGCGGCTGCGCCGGAGGAAGAACGACAGCGCGAGCGAGATGCCCGGCAGGGTATAGACCAGGAACGGAAGATGCCAGTTGACCTCGGCCAGGTAGCCCGTCACGGCGGTCGCCACGACGAGCGTAAGGTTGTTGATCGCCGAACTGTACCCCAGCTGCCGGACGCGGCTGTCCCCCGTGAAATAGTCGACGATCAGGCCCGTCGAGAGGGGGATGACCATGCCGGCGCCGACACCGAGGATGCAGCTGATGACGATGAGCCACGCCATGCTGCGGGCGAACAGGCAGGCCACGCCGCTCAAAAAGAAAATCGAAAGTCCTACGATCAGGATTTTGAGTTTGTCCCTCCCCTCGGAGAGTTTTCCGGAGAGCAGCACGAAGGGGATGATCAGCAACGACGGCAGCGAGGTGAGCATCTGGATTTCGAGGTCCGTAACCTTGGGAAACACCTTGTTCAGATCGCCCAGAATAGGGGAGACGGCCAGTCCGGGCAGCGACGCAATGGCCGACACGGACCAGATTGCCAGCAGCACGACGAGCGTAACGGAGCCTTTTCCTGTCTTGATTTTCATAGCCGGGGATTTTAGTACCGCTATCCCCGCAACTGTTATACCAAACGAAAACGGACCGGCCTTGATGCCGGTCCGTCGTTCGGTTTCTTCCGGATGTCCCTATTGCACCCTCACGCAACGCACCGACATGCCGTTGGCACGGGCATAGGGGACGTTGTTTTCGAGGCCTCCGCCGGTGGTCTTCTTCTCGAACCAGAAGTGGAAAGCCGGGGATTTCGTACCCGACAGCGTCCCTGCGGTCCAATAAAGGCCCTCCCAGGGCTGCGCCTCCTCGGCCACGCTGCGCACGGTGACGGGGTTGTAAACGTTCAGGATCGTGCTGTTGTCGTAACGGCGGCGTCCAGCGCCGATAAACAGCGACGAGGTTCCCCGCTCCGGATCGGTCAGGCCCCAGCCGTATTTGTCGGCATCCGCCGCCGTGGGGGCTCCCACAAGTTTCAAACCGTCGAACACGGCCGACGGAGCCACCCGCCAGCCATAGGGACAGGGATCGTAGGCGCTCTTTTTCGAAGCGGACCACAAATCGTCGGAATGTGCGCTCCACAGCCAGTCGTTCTCCGAACCGGAGACGCCCGTGATGAAGGTCAGCGGGTGCTGCACGGCGTAAGCCACCGTACCCGTCTCGGCGCTCGAAGCGGCCGTCCGCAGGTAGACGCGGCTGCCGCCGCCGTTGTACATGCTGGCCGATGCGCCGTTGGCGGCGTTGTACGAACTCGGGCCGATGAAGGGGTCCTTACGGCCCCACTGATAATAAAGTCCGTACGAGGCGAGGATGTTCTCCACCGACGAGTTGTCGGCGGCCAGCGCCCCGAGGTTGCGGGTCATCATCGAATAGCCGTTGAAATCGACCGCACCGCCCTCGGCGTCGGGATCGTAGTCCGCAGCCCATACGTGCCAGCTCCAGATCAGCGTGCCACCGGCGTCGTAGGCTCCGATCACGGCGTTGCCCTCCTTGATCTTGTCCCCGTCGTCGCTGTCGGCAGCTACGTAGAACGACGCCTTGCCGTCTTTCAACTCCAGGTATTGGATCAGATTCGACCGGCTCTGCCAGACGACATCGACCGAAGAGGTCGCCAGCCCGGTCAGGTCGCCCTTGTACATGGCGTCGATCAGGTAGTTGGTCTCCTTCTTGTTGATCAGATAACTGTTGGCCGGCTTACGGCTCAAATCCTCGGTGTCGACCACACCCACGAAAAGCGTCGCCGAAGCCGTCGATCCGCCGTGCACCTTGCCCGTCAGGGTCACCGAACCCGACTTTACGGCATCATTGTCGTCGTCGAACTTCTCGGGAGAGACGACCGTAATGGTGCGGTTCGCCGCGTCGATAACGGGATCGCTCCAGCCCGTGGGTTTGCCCGTTATCGAGAAACTCTCGATGTTGGAGGCCGAAAAACCCACCGTCACTGCGTCGCCCGCATTGAGGAAAACGGCCGGAGAATCGAACGCGATCGTTCCCGATTCCTTGTCCTTGCTGCATGAAGCAAAAAAAACGACGGCCGCAACCGCGCAAACCAACCCTGCAAATCTTTTCATATAGTTCATTCTTTTCTTATTTCAGTTTCAAAATCAACGGCAAAGATAATAAAAAGTCGGACGGGTGCAAAACCGAATTGCGCACGGTTCAACAAAACTTCCCCTCCCGAAAGTGCCGTCACGGCACCAAAGATACCAAAAAGCGGAATAAATGCCACATGCCCGTCCGAATAATTGCATTTGGGAACAATTATTGCCGCCTATTCCCTAACGAATCAGAAACGCATATAGTATGTCGAAATTGAAAATCGAAACGGGAAGTTCTCCCGCCGAGGAGCGCTTCAGCATCACCGTGACCGAAAAAGGCCCCTTCCTGGTCTACGGACGCCCGCCGCTGGCCGAACAGTTCATCATGCCCAACGAGCAGAACGAAAGCTGGTATTTCCAGGAAGGGCGGCGCTTCTCGACCGAGGCGGAACCTACGGCGCTCTGCCGCTGCGGGGCCTCGAAACGCAAACCTTACTGCGACGGGAGCCACGAAACGGCGGCCTGGGACCCGAGGCTCACCGCACCCGACGAATCGCTGCTCGACAAGGCCGAGACCGTCGAGGGCGGGACCCTCACGATGACCGACAATCCGAAATACTGCGTCTTCGCGCGCTTCTGCCACCCCGGGGGCGACGCGTGGACGCTCACCGAACGGTCCGCCGATCCCGGAGCACGCCAGCTGGCCATCCGCGAAGCGTCGATGTGCCCCGGCGGACGGCTGACGGCCTGGGACCGAAAAACGGGCAGCCCCTACGAATTCCGGTTCGCCCCGAGTCTCGGGCTGATCGAGGACGTCACCATCGGCAGCAGCGGCGGCCTGTGGATTCGCGGCGGCATTCCCCTGCGGCGCGAAGACGGCCATACCTACGAAATCCGCAACCGCGTGGTCGCATGCCGCTGCGGCCAGTCGGCCAACAAACCCTACTGCGACGGCACGCACGCGGCGATCAAGTGGCGCGACAACCTCGAAGGCGAACCGGTCGGCGAAACGCTGCCCGAGGAGGTCTACTGACCCCGCGCCAAACAAAAGCGAGCCTTCGAAGGCTCGCTTTTGTCATTCCATAACACCGTTCCGGGCCGCGGCGCCGATCCAGCAATCGGCCATCAGTCGCTGACCGGCAGGCGTGGGGTGGATGCCGTCCCACACCCAATAGGTCGCATCGCCGTTCGGCAGCCGCGTTTCCAGATCGGCGATAAGCCGGTGGAAGGGCACGAGCGTCGCGCCGTAGTCGGCTGCGATTCGCTCCACGATCACACAGCATTGCGCCAGTATCCGCTGCCGCAGGGGATAATATTCGCCCAATGCGCCTTCAACGATCTTCCCGCAGGGTGCGGCAAAGGGCGTGCACAGTACGATTTTCAACGCAGGATTTGCCTGCCGGGCCTGATCGAGCAGACCGCGATAGGTCCTTTCCCAGTCGGCAAAATCGAAATCGGGAACCGTTTTCGGATCGTCGGCGCGCAGCAGTCTGCCAAGGTGACGTTCCGCATCGTTCGTCCCGACAAACACCGACAGCACGTCGGGCCGCAGGTCGATCACATCCTCCTGCCAGCGGGCGGCAAGGTCGCCCAACGCATGACCGCCCACGCCGCGGTTGAAGAACCGGTAGTCGCGGTCGGGGAAATAGCCCTGGTAATAGCTGGCGCATAAATACATATACCCGCTGCCGAAAAGGTGGTTGCGATCCCACAGATTGCGCTGCGACGACGGTTTTCCGTTGGCCTTGCCCCAATTACCGTCGGTGATCGAGTCGCCGATATACACCACACGCCGCCCCGAGGCCGTCACGGCCGGCTGGGGCGCATTCCGGGCGAACCAGCGCTGAAAGAAAAGCATCTGGCAGGGGAGCGACGCGGACCAGTAGGCCGCGTTGTGCGCACCGGGACGCACCAGGAAATCGTGCCCCACGCCCTGCCGCATCAGCTGTTCGTGGAGGTTCAGATTCACCTGATAGAAGAAATCCTGATAACCGCAGTCGAAGATGAGCGCCAGTTCGCCGTCCCGGAGCGAAGCGGCCTGACGGATCACCGTATGCGCGTTCCAGCGTTCCGGATTGTCTTTCAGTTCGCCCAACTGTTTCTTCATCTCCCACGAGTCGGGGAAAGGCCGGATGTCCACGCCTCCCGAGGTCGATCCCGCAGCCCCGAAACGGTCTTTGTGGCGCAGCGCTACCCACAGCGCGCCGTGACCGCCCATACTCAAGCCCGTGACGGCGCGGCCCTCGCGCGAAGGAATCGTCAGGTAGCGGGCGTCGATCCAGTCGGGCAGTTCCTGCGCCACGAAGGTCTCGAACTGCGACGCCGGATCGAGGGGACTGTCCCAATACCAACTGTTCGCGCCGTCGGGGCAGACGACGATCATCCCGCAGGCGTCGGCCAGCGGACGCAGGTCGGTGATGTTCTGCCACGTCGTGTACGAACCGCCGAAACCATGCAGCAGGTAGAGCACGGGCATGCGCCGCCCGACGCCGGCATCGGGAACCACGACCAGCGCCGGAATTTCGCGCTGCATCTTCGTGCTGCAAACCGCCACCGTGTCGATCTGCGCAGCGGAGGCTCCCGCCGCGGCAAAAGCGAAAAACAGAATCAAAAGGCACTTTCTCATAACTGTCTGAATCTTTCACAAAAAAGGGCGCGCACGACGCGCACCCCCTGATAACAAATCCGTCAAAACTATTTCTTTTCGGGTTTGGCAATGGTCTCGCGCATCTGCGTGTCGGCCATGATGTTCTTCATCTTGTAGTAGTCCATGATGCCCAGGTTGCCGTTGCGGAACGCCTCGGCCATGGCCAGCGGCACTTCGGCCTCGGCGAGAATCACCTTGGCGCGGGCGTCCTGCGCCTTGGCCTTGTTCTCTTGTTCGAGCGCCACGGCCATCGCACGCCGCTCCTCGGCTTTCGCCTGGGCGATGTTCTTGTCGGCCTGCGCCTGGTCCATTTGCAGCTGGGCGCCGATGTTCTTGCCCACGTCGATGTCGGCGATGTCGATCGAGAGGATTTCGAAGGCCGTTCCGGCGTCGAGGCCCTTTTCGAGCACCACGCGCGAAATGGAGTCGGGATTTTCGAGCACGATCTTATGCGACGCGGCCGAGCCGATCGACGAAACGATGCCCTCGCCGACACGCGCCAGCA
>ERZ857775.3197-NODE-3197-length-13852-cov-12.616583_pt1 | contig 13852 bp, 8 predicted proteins | sample MGYA00519698_ERZ857775 | MGnify/ENA primary metagenome ERZ857775 (study PRJEB31778, sample SAMEA3449363) | human gut metagenome | biome: human gut; feature: human-associated habitat; material: faeces | place: United Kingdom | collected 2010/2012 ...
CATAGTGAGTCGTTTCCCCTGTGGGGTGCAACCTTTCTACACAACCCTTGGCACCCAGGGCCAGAGGCCCGATGGATGCCATATGCCCCTCTGCGCCACAGGCGCAGGCCCCTTCGGGAATACTGGAAAGCCCCCCCTTTGAACCCTTTGAACCTTTCCCTTCACAACCCTTCTATACAACCTGCCGCGTCAGCGGCGCCCCCTTTCCCCTATCGGGAATACAGCCACCTGCCTCCAATGACACTGACAGCCCTTATGTATCTTCGTCCTGGTTGATGACCCGGTTCTTTGTCTTCATGAAATTCGGCGCCGCCAGCACCACCAGCACCAGGGCCATGAGGCCGTAAATGCCGGCGGTTCCCAGGAAGCGGTAGGCCAGGGAAAGGGTCATGCCTACCACGTTGAAGTCGAAGTCGCCGAAGGTAGTATTTTTGAATCCCAGTCCTTCAAATACAGGAATGAGAAGAGCGGCAGCAAAGGTAATGAGGAGGCCGTTGGTAAAGGCGCCCAGAGCAGCGCCCCTGCGGCCGCCGGTGGCATTTCCGAAAATACCGGCAGCCGCGCCGCAGAAGAAGTGGGCCACCAGTCCCGGGACGATGAGGACACCGCCGGCAAAGCCCAGGATGAGCATGCCCAATACGCCGCCGATGAAGGAGGACACAAAGCCCAGCACCACCGCCGTGGGAGCATAGTTGAAGAAAGCCACGCAGTCCACTGCCGGAATCGCGTTGGGGATGACCTTTTCAGAAACGCCCTTGAAAGCAGGGATGAGATCCCCCAGCATCATATTAATGCCGGCGCTCACCACCGCCACGCCGACAGCGAACTCCAGGCCCGCCATAATAGCGAAGATGACAGGAGACATGCCGTGGGAAATGGTGGACACATAGTCCGGACCCGCGGCGAAAGCGGCCAGCAGGAAGAACACGATCATGGTAAGGGCGGTGGACACGGTGGTATCCTTCAGGAAGGCCCATTTCTCCGGGATTTCCATGGTTTCGATATTATCCTCCGCCCTGCCGGCCTTGGACCCTACCCAGGCGGAAATGTAGTAAGCCAGACTGCCGAAGTGGCCCAGGGCGATGTGGTCCCCGTAGGTCACGCGGTTCGTATATTTCTGGCCAATGGCCGGGGAAATGGAACTCCAGGCCCCCAGCAGGAATCCTCCTGCCAGCACCAACTCCACCCCCGAAAGGCCGATGGTGCCCAGCACCGCGGAAAGGAGACAGGCCATGAAGAAACTGTGGTGCACCGTAAGAAACACATACTTGAACTTCGTAAGCCGGGCAATCACCAGATTCATCATGAGCCCCGCCACCAGGATAAACATGGTCTCCGTCCCCAGAAGACGGGAAGCGGAAGCCACGATGGCCTCATTACTGGGCACCACGCCGGTAATGTGGAACCCCTCATGAATCATCTGCCCCAGGGGCTCCAGATTTGCCACGATGATATTGGCCCCCGCCATCATCATGATATAACCAAGGATAGGACGAAGCGTCCCTGTCAGCACCTTATGAAAAGGCTTCCGGAGAGCCATGAGGCCGATAAAAGAAAAAATCCCCACAATCAGCGCCGGCTGCTTCACCACATCCATCAAAATGTCCAATAAACCCATGCTTCTCCTGCTTTCCTTTCCCTATGTATGGTAAATAAATAAAACAAATTTGATTTTACGCTTTTCCATCATGGCAGTCAAGGGAAAAGGGGCGCGGCTTTGCCGCCGGCTGCGTAGAAGGGGTGTGAAGGAAAGGTTCTTAGGATTGACCGGCCCTTTCGGGCCGGAGGGTTCTCAGGTTTGACAGCGGCCTTTGGCCGCTGAGGGTTGTGGACTGCCGCCTTTGGCAGCAATAAAATCATGTAGCACAATGCCCAGCACCCATAGTGCCCCCTCGAATAGGGGAAAGGTGGTGGCGAAGCGACCAAAGGGGGATCCGCCGGAATGGTAATCACCGCCAATGACTCTTCATTTTCCCCGCCACAATCTCTTGTTGCCCCTTGAGGGGCCATAGGGTGTACTAGGCAGAGCATAGAGATGATACTCCACGATTATCCTGACCGCCGAAAGGCGGCCTGTTTTACTTTGGCGTATCATCTCTATTCTTATCCTCGTACACCCCCGCGCCGCTGTCGCGGCCCTCTCCACCGGTCAGTCAAGCAAAAAGTAGGCCCTTTTATGGGCAGGCTAAGGGCCAACTTTGACTGACTCGGAGACCCTATGCAGGGTCTCCGCCTAAAGGGGGCGCAAGGGTTTGTGCCAATAAAGCCTTCCATTTTCATCTTCTCTCTGTACTATCCTGCTGAACCGGCCACTATCGTGGCCACCCCCTATCCCGCTTTGCGGGACTTACCCAAAGGGAAGCGTCTCACTTGGTTCTCAGGTCGCTTCGCTCCCCTACAGCACGGCTATCACCGATTTACTGGTGTGACCCAAGTTCGCTTGCCACCCCTATTCAGGGGGCAGAATTTTCCCTCTCTATTCTTTCACTCTCATCACATGGGCGCAATGCCCAGCACCCATAGTGTCCCCCGCTCCACTTCGCGACCTCCCCCCAATAGCAAAACCCCTGTGAATCCATTTCACAGGGGTCTTTTATGTACCGCCGGGGAGACTGCTTAGGAGGCCCAGGAGGGGTTTCCGGAAGTCCTTTTCATCCAGCGGGGAGCTTCTCACCGTATAGAGGAAGTAAATCTTCCCTTTTCTTCTCACCGGGAGGATGGAGTGGATATCCCAGTGGTATTTCCTATCGTTGCCCAGGGTGCGGAAGCAGCCGATGATGGTGCCGTAGGGGTCTTTTTTCGCCCTTTCGAAGAGGCTGGAGCGGTCGTTGAATTCCATGAACCGTTTCCTGTCGTCGGGATAAATCATCACGTCTGTATACTGCCTGAGCTGGAATTCCAGATCCTGCTCCCGCTGGAAGAGGTATTTCCGATAGGGGGAGTTCATCACCAGGGGCACTGCCGTATCGCCTGCAAAGTCGATGAGGGTTACCATCTGGTAGAGGTAGAAGAGGTTCCTGGTCACCCAGTCCAGCGCACCCTTGGTATCCAAGGTGTCCAGGCCTTCGTGGATGGTGATGTTGGACAGGTGGATGACCCCCAGATGGTTCAGGCCGTTACGGGCCATGTACCGGGCTTCCAGTTTCATGTACTGGCCGTTTTCCGTATAGGTCATGGACTTTTCCGCCCGGCTCTGGATGATGTCTTCCATGAAATTGACCACGCCTTTGCTGATGGGCGTAGCGGCACTGTTGATGTAGGTTTCCGACTGTTCCAAGCTTTCTATGCCGATGGAATGAAGGGTCTCCATGTATTCCGGATTGGCGAAGAGGTAATGGAGCCGGTTTCTGGAAAATTCCACCACCGCCATGGGCTTATCAGTGAGGAAATCCACGCTGCCGATGGCGCCGTAGTAGCGGCGGATGGCCGGCGTTTCCACATTCCATCCCCTTTCCCTCCGGGTATGTTTGAACTCCGCAAAGGGCATGGGCCTTCCATAGTAGTAGCCCTGGATGAGTTCGCAGCCGATGGAGCGGACAAACTGCATCTGCTCTTCCGTCTCCACCCCTTCCACCAGGGTGTGCATGCCGATTTCCTTGGCCATGCGGACGATGGCTTTGATAATATCCTTTGACTTTTCCGTAAATTTCGACAGGAAGGCCATGTCGATCTTGATTTCATCGAAGCAGTAGTCCTTCAGCGTATTCAGGGAAGAGTAGCCGCTGCCGAAATCATCCATCCACACCTCATAGCCCGCCCTGCGGAACCGATCGATTTCCCGGCGGATGATGTCCCCTTCATGGACGAAGGTGCTTTCTGTGACCTCCACGTAAAGCATATCCCGGGGCACCTGGTACCGTTTCCGGATTTTCTCTACATCCTCATAAATGGAACCCAGGAAGAAATCCTGGCGGGACAGGTTGAAAGACGTAGGAACCACCGTTTTGCCATGATCCACCTGATCCCTGTAAAGGCGGCACACCTCCTCCAGCACGTAGAGATCCAGTTTCTTAATCTGCCGGCTTTCTTCCAGAATCGGGATGAAAAGACCCGGTGAAATCATGCCGCGGCTTGGATCCACCCACCGGGACAAGGCCTCCACGCTGGCCAGGGTGCCGGACACGGTACGGATGACCGGCTGGAAATACACCTGAATCCACCGCTTCTCCAGCGCCTCCCGGAAATGGTCGATAATATATCCGCGAAGAATCTTCTTCTCGTTCATATCGCTGCTGTAGAAGCAGATATGCTGATCCGGCAGCTCCCTGATACTGTCGCAGGCCATCTGGGCCATGCCGCAGGCACTTTCCACGGGCACATGAAGATCCTCCACCCGGTAAATGCCGAACTTCACATCCAGATGGCTGGCATCATAGAGCTCGTGAATCCGTCCGGTAATGGAAGGAATCAGCGCCTCCACAGAACGGAGTGACGAGAGCACTACGAAATGGTCATCGGTGAAACGGGACACCAGACTGTTGGGGAAATGCTTCCGAAGCACCTCCGCCATTTTGATAAGGAACTGGTTTCCCCTCTCACTGCCGTTCCGCAGATTATAGAAATTGAAATTGTGGATATTCACATAGAGAAAAGCCAGCGGCGGCGACTTCGGATCCAGGGACGCCATGGCCATGGTCATGGCCGCATGCTGCATGAACCGCGTCTTTCCCGGAAGGCCGGTCAAAGAGTCAATGTCATAAATCTTGTACTTCGTGTCATTGTCCAGGAAGAACACATAAAACACAGCCCCCACGCCGGGTACAAACACCCGATGTCCGAACTCCTCCACCCGCTGTACAGAGCCGTCCTTCTTCACAATGCGGTAATTCACGAAATCCAGCTTTTCGGGGCTGCCGGCGATCTGGTCCCGGATATCCTTCCCTACCCGGCCCCGGTCCTCCGGATGCACAAGCACGTCAAAAGAACCGCCGGTGGTTTCCAGAAAATCTTCAAAGGAAGAGCAGCCGAAAGCACGGATCAGCCAGGGATTGGCATATAAAATTTCCTTCGTCCCATCATCGCGGTAGATGAGAATCCCGCCAGGCAGGTTCTCCGTCAGCCGTGAGAGCAGAGTGCCCGTTACATCTACCCCTGCCAAAATCAATCACCGCTCTTTCGGTATAGGATACTCACTTTCCAGTAAAACTCTGAAATACTCGATAGCCCCCAGGGTTTTGTCCCCGCTGAAGAGAGGCTCCGTGTGCACCAGAACCGGCACCCGCTTCCCTGCCCTATTCTTCAGAAAAACAGCCTGCTCCCGGGACTGGCCGTCAAAAATCGTAGCCATCATGGGGCAGAAATCATGGCATAGATGAAGCCCCGTGTCGTCGATATGATCCAGACCGCCATTGAAACAATGCTTTCTCAGCATCTCCTCACTGGTGTACCCGGTAATCTGCTCCGCACCGAGACTCCAGAAAACGATCTTCCGCTCCGTATCCAGCACATACATGCCAAAAGGCGCCTCATCCACCATCTTACGGAGCAGATCCCCCATTTTTATATCCATGTCCTTACCCCCCCGTATATTCATAAACATCTATCCGTAAATGATACTAAGGTTCATGCTAATATTATAATTCCAGCCAATGGAAAAATCTATATCATAACGCACTGTAATATCCTGCCTGTATGGAATGATAGGCAGGAAGTATGGTACATAAGGCCCCTTCGCGGCCCGGAGTGCAGAAGGACGCGCCCCTGGGGCGCAAAGGGTCGCGGCTTCGCCGCAGGCTGTGCAGAAGGGTTGTATAAAAAGGTTCTTAAGATTGACCGGCCCTTTCGGGCCGGAGGGTTCTTAGGTTTGACAGCGGCCTTTGGCCGCTGAAGGTTGTGGATCGCCGCCCTTGGCGGCAATAAAACCTTTTTACCTATCAGTAAAATCATGTGGCACAATGCCCAGCACCCATAGTGCCCCGCTTTAGCGGGGTGGCAAAGGAACTGGAGTTGCACCAGCGAACTGGATTCGTAAGGGAGCGGAAGCGACCTGAGAATCCAGTGAGTCGGTGACAGCAGTGGATGTAGGGGAGCAAAGCGACCCGAAAATCCAGTGACATGCTTCCCTTTGGGTAAAGGTGGCGGCGTCAGCCACCAAAGGGGGCCGCATTTCCAGCGGGCGTCAGCCCGGTTGTATGGTTTTCCTAGCTCACTAGCCCACTAAACCGGTTTTATTTATACTGGCACCCTTCATTATTTTTTGGGGCGCCCACCAAGGCGGTCAGCGGCCAGCGGATAGCCGGCCTGTTTCCCATCGCCTTTCCCTTCCAGTTCCTCAAATATCCACTTCTTCTCAAAACCATATCTCCAGAAAGCAAGACCGGCAAGTTGATATTCTTTTTCCAATGCTGCCTTGGCTCTGAGGGAATGTTCTTCTTCCAGGTAGGTCCGATGAAGAATTCCCCCCTGTCTCCAGGTGAGGGTGTACTGTCTGGCATCGGGCTGCCAGACAGGTTTGAGGCCATGCCGGTTTATGAGAGCCTCCTGGTCCTTCATGGCAAGAACCTTGGATTTCATGTATCCCGGATTTCCTTCGTAGATTCTTGTATACAAAGGAAGGCCCAGGACCAGTTTTTCCGGGGGAACCATGGTGATCAGTTTTTGTATGTTTTTATCCAGCCAGCCGTAGGAGGAGACGGATCCGGCGTAGGGACTGGTTCTGGGGGTTTCATCGTAACCCATAATGATTTCATAGTCACAGAAGTCCGCCAGTTTCGTCCGGTCATAGCAGAGGCTCCAGGTGGGGGAGCCGGCGTTGTAAACGGTGATGTCTGCGGTAAGTTTCTTTTTCCCTTCATGGAGGGGGACGGACAGGTTTTTCATGAAATCGGTGAAGAGGTCTTTATCCTTTGGGTCCATGTTTTCAAAGTCCATGTTGTACCCGTAGAGGCCGTAGACTTCGGAGAGGGCGGTGATTTGGGAAATGAAGGCTTCCTGTCTTTTGGCATCGTGCATGAAAAGGGAGGTTTTCTTCACTTCGAAATCGTTATGGATGAGGGGCATCACTTCCATGGAGTTCTCCCGGGCCCGTTTCAGATAGTCGAAGTTCCAGCTGTACGACCCTTTTTCTATATCCTCATAGCTTCCCATGGTGGGCGAAAGAATGTGGGTGCCGGAGAGGGCGGCGAAGTCGGAGTTTTCATTTCTGAAGGAATAGTTGATGTCCCAGAGAACAAGGGGCCTTTCCGCCGGAAGGGCTTTTTCTTTTCCCTCTTTCTTTTCCTTCTTCTTTTTTACGGTGAGTTCCCTTTTCTTAGGCTTGTAGGTATATTCCAGGCCGGCCTGACCGCTGAAGAAGGAAAAATCCACGTACTTGTTCCCTTCGATTTCCCGGTACGGGATTTCCACCTTTTCTTCCTTTTTCATGGCGGGAGGCGTGGTATATACGTAGAGTCTGTCCTTTTCCCAGGACAGTTTCCACTTTCCCCCTTTGGTAAGCACCAGGGGGGCGGTATAGAAGGTGCCGTCTACTTCATAGGCGTTGAAATTTTTGAAATCGCTGCCCTTCATTTTCACCGCTGCAGGCCCTTCGGCCAAGGCCAGGGCGGGAATCGCTGCGATGATGAGGGCTGCTGCCAGTTTTTTAAGCATATTTTCCTTTCATGATTGTGCTGCAAATTTCCGTACCAGAGTGACCAGTGTCTCTGTATCCAGAAGATGGTACAGATCCTCCTCCCCTTTCAGGGAAATAGGTTCTCTGTCCAGGAAGGAAATGAATTTCCGAAGGATGCGGGCCGCCTTTTTCCCCTGGTCAAGGGGTGCTTCTTTCCGTCCCAGCACTTTTTCCATGAGGTAAACCATGACTGCAGGACGGAAGAAGGCATCGATGAAAACATTTTCTATCCAGTAATCATGGGCGGTATGCCGGAAGGAGCTGCAGGCCCCTGCAAAGGCCAGATAGAGGGGGAGGCCGTCTTCCGTGCCTGCCCAGAAGTCGCTGAAGCCGTAGTCGAAGGCCCCGTCTTCCTGCTTCTTGATATACACCAGGGCGTCCCCTTCTATAATATGCACCTTTTCTTTATGGGGAAACTGGGACAGCAGTTTCTTTTTAAAGAGAGAAATCATGTGCGGATTCAGTTCCACCACCGTCACCGACTCCACATCCTCCTTTTCAGAAGCCATGAAGGTGTAGTAGCCAAGGCCCAGACCGTAGGTGATGACCTTTCCCGCTGCCCTTTCCAGGGGCTCCTTCATGGATTCGATCTCACTTAATACCACGCTCATCCATACGCTGCCGTTTTCAATGAGCACCGGGAATACCACCGGGCTGTCAAAAAAGGCGCCCTCCCCATAGGCAAAGGGATCTTCTTTCCTGAATCCTTCATGATAGGTCTGGATGAGCTCTCCCGGCAGGTAGTCGTTCGTGGTAAGGGTAATATGGCCTTCCCTTGTTTTCCCTTCCACCCTGACCTGCCGGTAGTAGGGATTGTCTAAAATGTCGCCGGCCGGATGTCTGCGGATATGGGAGACCAGATAATCAAAAAGGCGGTCTCCGATTTCTTCTTCCCCCATGAAACGGGAAAGCTCTGCATAGGGCGCCGGCACTTCCCCATGGCTGACGGCCCAGGCCGCCTCGCCTATATCGTCCCCGAAGCCGATGCTTACATAGGACGAAATGAGGTCTCTGTCCGAAGAGGTCGAAAAATCCAGATCCTCCACATAAAGATGATCCGCCACTTCCCCAAGGAGCATGTCCTGGGCCGTTACGGACAGCAGATATTTCTTCCATAAATCTTCTACAGCGCCGGCAAGGGCGCTCTTTTGTATGTTCATAATGGTTCCTTTCATTTACATAGCCCCGCTGGCTATGGTAAGGCCTGTGACCACCGCGGCGCCGGCCCGCACCAGTTCATGGGCGGCGGATTCCATGGTGGCGCCGGTGGTGTATACATCGTCTACCAGGAGGATATGTTTTCCCCTGACCTCCATGCCGTGGTTGATGTGAAATATGCCTTTAATGTTTTCATATCTTTCCCTTCGGGAGAGGAGGGACTGGGTTTCGGCGCTGCGAAAGCGGATAAGGCCCCGGGGGACGTAGTTTTTTCCCGCCCCCTTCATCCAGTCTTCAAACATCATGTCCACCTGGTTGTAGCCCCGGCTTTCCCATTTCTTTTTGGAAAGGGGCACCGGCATGACCAGGCTTAAGTCTTCCAGTCTATCCCAGTAGGGAAATCGTGTCAGGAGGGGCGGAAAAGCCCGTTTCCTGTCAATGCGTCCGCCGTATTTCAGCTGGATAATGATTTTCCTTACCGCCCCTTCGTAGTTGCAGAGAGTGTAGCAGCCATGGAGATGGTCGGTGTGGGAGGAGTTTAAAAGCCTTGGATTCCATACTTTTTTCAGGCAGTCTTCGCACCACACTATATTCCTGTCCACTACCTTCCCGCAGCCCGGGCAGGTGGTGGGATAGAAGATGTCCGCCAGGTCATGGAGGAAATTCATGATTTTGCCTCCCCTTTCAGAAGGGGCAGGAAAAGGCTGTAGCGGCTGGCGGTGTCTGCCCGGCTTACAGCACGGGCAATGGCATCTTCCGTGGAAATCAGGATGGTCTTTTTCCTCGCCCTGGTGACACCGGTGTATAGGAGGTTTCTCTTCAGCATAATGCCCTGGGTAGGCAGGAGCACCAGAATCACCGTATCGTATTCACTGCCCTGGCTCTTGTGCACCGTAGCGGCATAGGCCAGCTGGATGCTGCTTCTTTCTTCCCCTTCGTACACCACTTCTTTGCTGTCAAACCGCACGAAGATCTTATTCTTGTCCACTGCCCATACGATACCCAGGTCGCCGTTGTAGACCCCTTTGTCATAGTCGTTCTTTTTCTGCATCACCTTATCACCGGGAAGGAAATGAACCGCCCCTTCCACCGGATGGTCATGCACCAGCTCCTGTATGGCACGGTTCAGATGATCCACGCCGCAGGCGCCCCGGTACATGGGAGACAGGACCTGCATTTTCATTTTCATTTTTTCGCTGCCGTAGTCCATATCCCGGCAGAGCAGCATGATTTCACGGAAAGCGTCCGGTTCGGAAGCAGCATAGTAAATGAGGAATTCCCCCTCTTCATCGGGATAGCACATTTGCCCCTCCCGGATGCGGGCGGCGTTGTCAATAATGCCGCTCCCCTCTTTCTGGCGGAAAATGTGCTCCAGCCGCACCACCGGCACTTCGCCCCAGGCGATGAGGTCTTTTAAAGGAGACCCCGGTCCCACCGGCGGCAGCTGGTCTATATCCCCCACCAGGATAAGCCTGGCCCCTTCTTTCAGTGCACAGAGGAGGTGGTAGAACAGGGAAATATCCATCATGGATGCTTCGTCCACAATGATTAAGTCCTCCTTCAGAGGGTCCGACTCATTCCTATTGAAAAAAGTTCTGCCGCTGTCATGAAGCTCCGCTTCCAGTGCTTTGTGGATGGTATCCGCCTCCACGCCGCTGGAAAGGGAAAGCCTTTTCGCCGCCCGGCCGGTGGGCGCCATGAGACGCACCTTCAGCTGGAACTGGCGGGCTGCGGTAATAATGGCCTGCACCAGGGTGGTTTTCCCGGTGCCCGGGCCGCCGGTAATGATAAGCACGCCGGACTTCAGTGCTTTTTCCACCGCTTCCCGCTGCCTGTCTGCCAGGGTCAGTCCCTTTTCCCTTTCAAATTTCTCCACCGCCAGCCTGGAAGAGCCCAAGGGCTCGGCGTGAAGGAGGGATTTTATGCGGAGAGCGGACTCCGTTTCCGCTTCATAGAGGGACGGCAGGTAAAGGTACCGTTTGTCATTCCACACAAGGGAAGGGATGAATCCGTTTTCTATGGATTCCTTACCCGCCTCTCTCACAATATCTTCCGTCACTCCAAGGAGCAGGGAGGCATTCCGAAAAACCGACGATTCCGGGGCGCAGGCATGGCCCTGGGCCAGGGCCCGGGAAATGGTATACTCTATGCCCTTGGTCACCCGGTCTGCGTCGTCGGGATCCACCCCTTTCGCTAAAGCGATGCGGTCTACTTCCTGAAATCCCAGTCCCGGAATGTCCCGCACCATGCGGTAAGGGTCGCCGGACAGCACGTCCTCCGTTTCCCCGCCGTACCGTTTTCTGATGTCGGCGGCAAAGCTCTCGGAAATCCCCAGGGACTGAAGGAACATAATAAGCTCCTGTTCCTCCCTCACCTTTTCATAGGACTCCTTGATTTTGGCCAGGGTTTTCCTGCCGATGCCCGGTACCTGGCGAAGGTCGTCGATCCGGTTTTCAAAAACATCGAGAGTCTTCCTGCCGAAATGGTCCACAATCCTTCCTGCCATGGAAGGGCCTATACCGTCAATAAGGCCTGATGCCAGAAACTGCTTGATTTCCTCCGATTCCTCGGGCTTTGTATTTTCCAGCGTGCTGCACTTGAACTGCATGCCAAAACGGGGATGCCGTTCCCAACATCCCCGAAGCAGCACCGGCTGACCCACATAGGGGGCCGGGCCCCTGTATGCGGCAGTCATGATTTTCCTGCTCTCTTTATCTTCCAGGAGGAATACGCAGAATCTGCCGTCATCGCTGGAAAATATGATTTTCCTTACGGTGCCCCGCAGCTCTTCTGTCATTTTTCTTCTCCCCTGATGAAACGATTCTGCACTTTTTTACTGATATCCATGAGCATCTGGTACCAGCGGACGAAATCAGGCCGGGCAGACATATCTTCTATGAGCCGGGAGACCTCCTCAATGTTCTTTTCTTCCCTTTTGCCGTCAAACACAGGGATTTCCGCCTTGATTTTGCACTGGGCAATACTTCTTGAAAGGGCCAGCCGCTTTTCAAAAAGGGTGGCCAGCTCCTTGTCAATGGTCCTGACGGAATTTCTTAAATCCGCTAATTCTTTATCTTCCATAACAGTCCACTCCCCTCAGGAAGAAATGGGATTTACTGATTATTGGCGTGAAGGGTCTTCAGAATTTCCAGAACCTTGTCCTTTGCTTCTTCCAGAGGCACTTCCACCACTTCACCGGACCGGCGGATTTTGATTTCCACGCAGCCGGACTGCTGCCATTTCTTACCGATGGTCACCCGTACCGGATAACCGATGAGGTCTGCATCCTTGAACTTGATGCCTGCCCTTTCATTCCGGTCATCCAGCACCACTTCATCCCGACCGTCTTCCATATCCTCATAGAGCTTTCTGGCTGCTGCCATCACTTCTTCGGACTTGTTGTTGGCCGGAACAATGACCACTTCATAGGGCGCAATGGCCACAGGCCAGATAATGCCTTCATCATCGTGGTTCTGTTCGATAGAAGCAGCCACGGTCCTTGTGACACCGATGCCGTAGCAGCCCATAACGAAAGGATGGGATTTCCCCTGGTTGTCCAGGAACGTAGCATGGAGGGCTTCACTGTACTTGGTGCCCAGCTTGAACACCTGGCCTACTTCGATTCCCCGGCAGCGGACGATCTTGCCGCCGCAGTGAGGGCATACATCCCCTTCCTGAATCTGGCGGATGGTTTCCACACGGACATCGGTGAAATCGCGGGCCGGGTTCACATGGATGTAATGCTTATCCTTCTCATTAGCACCGCAGCAGGCATCCTGCATTTCCATCACCGTAGGATCCACCAGGATATCAAAGTCCTTCGTCCGCTTCAGGCCAATGGGGCTGATATAACCGGCGGTGAGGCCCACCTTCTTCAAATCCTCATCGGAAGCCATGTCCACATTGATGGCATTGTAAATATGCTGGATCTTCGTTTCATTCACTTCGTGATCGCCGCGAACCATGGCCAGTACCACCAGACCGTCCACATTGTACACCACAGCCTTCACGGACTGGGCAACCGGGGCATGGAGGAAATCGCACACCATTTCAATGGTATGCTGCCCTGGTGTTTCCACCAGTTCTTTTTCCTTGTCATTATGGAAATCGCACTTCACGGTGAGGGGATCCACAGCTTCGATATTGGCTGCGAAATCACAGTTTTCGCAGTATACAATATCCGCCTCTCCGGAATCAGCCAGCACTTCGAACTCATGGGAACCACTGCCGCCGATGGCACCGGAATCTGCAATCACCGGACGGAAAGTCAGACCGCAGCGGGTGAAAATACGGGTATAGGCATCATACATGAGCTTGTACTGCTTATCCAGCCCTTCCTCATCGGCATCAAAAGTGTATCCATCCTTCATAATGAATTCGCGGCTTCTCATAAGACCGAAGCGGGGACGCTTTTCATCTCTGTACTTATTCTGGATCTGGTACACAGAAACGGGAAGCTGCTTGTAGGAAGTGGTGTCCATCTGAATCAGGGAAGTCACCAGCTCTTCATGAGTGGGGCCCAGACAGTATTCCCGGTCATTCCGGTCCTTCAGCTTGAACATCTCCGGTCCGAACACATCCCAGCGGCCTGTCTTCTGCCACAGCTCCGCCGGCTGCACAATAGGCATCATGATTTCCTGGGCGCCGGTCTTATTGATTTCCTCGCGGATAATCTTTTCCACCTTCTGGATAGAACGCCATGCCAAAGGAAGGAAGGAATAAATCCCGTTTCCAATCTTCCTCATCATACCGGCCTTCAGCATGTACTGATGGCTTACCACCACGGCATCAGCCGGTAATTCACGTAAAGTAGGACTGTATAATCTGGATGCTAACAAAATATCTCCCCCTGTAACTGTCCCGGCATGCCGGAACGATTTTCATACCGAAAATTTTTCGTTATATGCTTTTTTATTATACCACGCTTTGGAAAGGCTATGGGAGAAAAGTTGTGTTCTTGGACGTGGACACGCCTGCGGCGTGAGGGTTGACGGGGCTTTGCCCCGAGGGTTGTGGCCGCCTGACGGCGGCGGGTTGTGTAGAAGGGTTGCGGAAAAAGGTTCTTAGGATTGATGGGCCCTTTCG
>ERZ857775.3202-NODE-3202-length-13824-cov-11.495751_pt1 | contig 13824 bp, 13 predicted proteins | sample MGYA00519698_ERZ857775 | MGnify/ENA primary metagenome ERZ857775 (study PRJEB31778, sample SAMEA3449363) | human gut metagenome | biome: human gut; feature: human-associated habitat; material: faeces | place: United Kingdom | collected 2010/2012 ...
ATCTGCCGCACCTCGCTCGCCGTATCGGCACTTAGAATTATGCGGTATTGCCCTACAAATGCTTGCTGGGGTTTCGTGGATATTCGTTATTTTCTCCCGCGCTGCAATTCGATCCAGGCCAGGTCTCCGCGCTCCAGGCCGTGGATCAAAACCTCGGCAGTGGCAATGTTGGTGGCAACGGGGATGGCGCGGGTATCGCACAGGCGCAGCAGGGTAACGGCGTTCGGCTCATTGGGCCGGGCGTTGACGGGGTCACGGAAAAACAGCAGCATATCAATTTCGCCGCAGGCAATCATGGAGGAAATCTGCTCGGCACCGCCGCGTGCACCGGGGTACAGGCAACGAACCGGCAGCCCACAGGCATCGTGTACCACTTTGCCCGTCACGCCGGTGGCAACCAGTTCGTTCTGAGACAGAATACGTACATAGGCTGTGCAGAACTGGGCCAAAAGCTCTTTGCGGGAATCATGGGCAATCAATGCGATCCTCAAGGTGGGTGCCTCCTATAATTAGTTATTTATATAATATCATAGAATAGATTGCTGAAAAATGCAAGCCACCTTTGATTAAACCACCCGCTAACCCCGAAAAAGCGTGCAGTGTTACCAAAAAACTTTATACGATTTTGGCAAAACCGCTTTGTGCGAATGTGCTATAATATGTACAATAAATACATAACCTGTAAGGCACCAAAAGCGCCGCACAGGCAAAGGAGGAAAAACGCTATGAAAAAATCCGCACAGACCGTCATTCGGGAAGGCGCCTGCTATACTATCGCTGCCGCCAATGGCCGCGTGCTGGAAGTTGCCGATTTCAACACCGAGAACGGCGCATCCATCCGCCTGTGGAGCTATGAGGGTCAGCCCTGGCAGCAATGGATTTTTGAGGAAGCCGCCGAAGGCCAGTACCGCATCAAAAACCGCTTTACCGGCAAGGTAATGGACCTGGCCATGAGTGGTGTTGTGAACGGAACCTGGGTGCACCAGTGGGAGAAAACCACCGGCAAGGGCCAGCGGTGGGAGATTGTTCCCGCCGATGGCGGCAAGGCCAAGATCCGCAATGTGCTGGCTGATAAGGTCATTGACCTGGTAGGCATGCGGGTCGATAACGGTACCCAGGCCCAGATCTGGCAGGATGTGTTTGGCGAAAACCAGCTGTGGAGCATCCAGCCCGTGCCGGATAAGCTGCTGCAAAAGGATATGCCAAAGCCGGAACCCAAGAAAACGGCCCCCAAGTCCACCCGCACCCAGACCGGCACCGGCCGCGCCAAAAAGACCGGCGGCAAAGGCGGACGCCGCGCAGCCAAGTAAAGCAGAGAAAACCGAATAAATAAAATTGAAACAGCCCGCTCATCCGGCAACAAACGGATGGACGGGCTGTTGCGGTTACATTTTGAAAGCCAAACTTTACTGGCGGATCATGCGGTAGCCAACGCCGATGTGGGTCTGGATATAGCGGGGGTGGCTGGGGTCTTCCTCAATTTTTTTGCGCAGCGTTGCCATAAATACGCGCAGGGACGGCGTATCCGATGCGGCCGGGCTGCCCCAGACTTCGTTCAGCAGATAGTTGTGGGTCAGCACTTTGCCGGTGTTCTTGGCCAGCACGCAGATCAGCTTGTACTCAATGGGGGTCAGGTGAATCTCCGTTCCGCCGCGGTACACACAGCCTGCGGCATAGTCAATGCGCAGTTCTCCGTTCTCGTATATGCTGGCCTGGTCACCTGCGCGGGAAGTATCATACCGCACACGGCGCAGCGCCACGCGCAGCCGGGCCAAAAGCTCCTCTACGCTGAACGGCTTGGTCAGGTAATCATCTGCACCGGCATCCAGGGCGGATACTTTGTCGGTATCATCACTGCGGGCCGAAACCACCAGAATGGGCACGTTGCTCCACCCGCGAATCTTGCGGATCACATCAATACCGTCCATATCCGGCAGGCCAAGGTCCAGCAAAATTACATCCGGCCGTGCCGAAGCAGCTTCCAACAGAGCACCGGCTCCGTTCTGTACACGGTGGTACTGATAATTGCGGGTTTCCAGTGTGGTGGAGATCAGCCGTGCAACAGCCGGGTCATCCTCCACCACAAGGATCAGCGGTTTATTCATACAGGGTCACCTCAGTTCGCGGGAGTGTAAAACGGAAGCAGGCACCGTGCGGTGCAGCGTTCTGTACATCGATCACACCGCCATGGGCGGCAACAATGGAACGGCACAAGGCCAGCCCAAGACCCAGCCCGCGGCGGCCATCGCTGCGGGTTTTGCCAAGGGTATAAAACATATCAAACAGCTTGTCCCGGCTTTCTTCCGGGATGCCGGGGCCGTCATCCGTTACGCAGATGCGGACAAATTTACCCTCCGGCGCGGCGAAAAGCTCGATGCGGGAATGTTCGGGGGTATATTTGATGGCGTTGTTGATGAGGTTCACCAGCACCTGCTCGATCAGCTGGGCGTCCATATCGGCCATCAGCAGGTCATCCGCCACGTTGGTCACAATGGTGTGGCGGGCGGCGTCATGGTCTAAATGAGCCAGTACATCATCAAAAATGTCTTGAATCAGCTCCGGCTGAATGCGCAGGTTTACCTGGCCGTTCTCCATCCGGGTGATGGAAAGCAGATTTTCCACCAGATGGTTCAGCCAGTTGGCGTCCTCATAAATTGCGGCAGAAAGCTCCCGGCGCTTTTCCTCGGTCAGCAGGGGATTTTTCTCGGTCAAAATCAGCGCGTTGCCGGAAATGCTTGTCAGCGGGGTGCGCAGGTCATGGCTGATGCTGCGCAGCAGGTTGGCGCGCAGCTGTTCCTGGCGGGCGGCTTCCTCAATTTCGCGCCGGGCGCGGTTGGAGGCTTCTTTTTCCAGCGCCAGGGAACACACATCCAGGATGGATAATGCCAGATTGTGCTCATAGGTGCTGAACTCATGCAGCGCCGGGCAACTGCGGTAATCCGTCTGGGCGGGAGGGGGCAGAATCAGGGTTCCCGGTGCAATGTGCTCCGGTGCGGGGGCAAAGCAGACTGGGCGCTCCAACAGCTTGCCCAGCTGGGTGGCCGTTATCCGCAGAATGGTGTCAGGGTCCTCGGCCCCCAACAGGCTGCGGCTGGCTTCCAGCAGCACCTGCGAAGCATAGGCTTTGCGCTCGCTTTGGGCGGCCTGTACCTTGATACGCCCCGTCAGCGAGGAGCAGAGCAGCGAAACGCAGAGCATGACCACTGCCGTTACCATGTCGTCTGACCGGATGCGGAACTGCATAAAGGGGTCAATGAACATATAGTTGACCAGCATCACCGAGAACAGCGAAGCCACAACGCCGTACACCAACCCCGATGTAAAGACGTTGATATACATGACGCCCAGGATATAGGTCAGGATATAGTTGGAAGAAACAAAATCCAGCCGGAAAAATACCCAGCTTGTCAGCGTACACAGCGCAAGGACCAATGCGGTCAGGGCGAAGTCCCGCAGCCAAAGCAGGGCAGGTTCGCGTTGCGGCATGGGTGCAGGCTCCTTTCCACTACAGGGCAGGGAATGCGGCAAGGCAGCCCAGCACTGTATTTATCCTATGGCAACACCGCACAATTCCCGCCTTGCGGCTTAAGCACCGCTCCGGCAGCTGCGGCACGGCATCTGCGTTGCCAAAATGCTCGATAAGACATCCAGTATTATCTGCGCTTTTGGCTTGGCATCTGCCGCACCTCGCTCGCCGTATCGGCACTTAGAATTATGCGGTATTGCCCTATTATAACATATTGCCGAACTCTTTGATACAAACGGAATAATCTTTATATAAATTTAATGTAGGCCTACCCGATCCGCGGCAGCCCCGGCACTTTTTTGCACGCTGGGCGGGGCATTGGTTGAAATCAGGCCGCAAATCGGTTATACTATTTTGTAATAATTGGATTGTTCTGCCCTGCGGGCGGTATTGCCATATAAAAAGGAGTGTTTTTACAATGTCCCATACCGTTATGGTGACCGGTGCCGATGGCTTTATCGGCAGCCATTTGGCCGAAGAGCTGGTAAAAAGCGGCGAGAAAGTGCGTGCTTTCTGCCTGTATAACTCGTTTGGTTCCCTGGGTTGGATCGATACCCTGCCCCCGGAGATCCGCAATGAAATGGATATCTTTATGGGCGATGTACGTGACCCCAACGGCGTGCGTACTGCCATGCGCGGGCAGGAGCGCGTGTTCCATCTGGCTGCCCTGATTGCCATTCCGTTCAGCTACCACAGCCCGGACAGCTATGTGGATACCAACATCAAGGGCACCCTGAACGTGCTGAACGCCGCCCGCGAGCTGGGCACCCAGCGCGTGATGGTTACTTCCACCAGCGAAGTATACGGCACCGCCCAGTATGTGCCCATTGACGAGCACCACCCGTTCCAGGGCCAGAGCCCCTACTCTGCCACCAAGATCGGCGCGGACCGCCTGGCCGAAAGCTTTTACCGCAGCTTTGACCTGCCGGTTTCCATTGTGCGCCCCTTCAACACCTATGGCCCGCGCCAGAGCGGTCGCGCCATCATCCCCACCATCATCACCCAGCTGCTGGCCGGCCAGCAGGAAATCAAGCTGGGCAGCCTGACCCCCACCCGCGACTTTAACTATGTCAAGGACACCGCCCACGGCTTTATGGCCATTGCGGACTGCGATGCCGCCATTGGCCAGGAAATCAACATTGCTACCGGCGTGGAACATTCCATCGGCGATTTGGCCAATGAGCTGATTGCCCAGATCAACCCCAGCGCCAGGATCGTCTGCGAAGCCGAGCGCCTGCGCCCCGAAAAGAGCGAGGTCAACCGCCTGCTGGGTGATGCCACCAAGCTGCGCACCCTGACCGATTGGAAACCGCAGTATACCTTTGAACAGGGCCTTGCCGAAACCATTGAGTTCCTGCGCGGCAACCTGGACCAGTACAAGGTCGGCCAGTACATTCTGTAAGGGCGGTTGTAAGGAAGTTTTATGCCAATAAAATTACAAAAGCTGCCCGCCGCTGTGCGGTGGGGGCTGGCTGTGCTGTGCGCCGCCGTGTGCGGCGTGCTGTGGGCCTATTACTGGCGGGTGTTCTTTGGGCTGGATAACCGTGTGTCCCCCCTGGTGGTTACACTGGGGTGTGCGGCCTTTCTGGAAGTATGTCTGCTGGCTGGGTATTGTGTGCGGCGGTTTGCAAAAGGATTTGCGGCAAAAGGGGCCGTGTGCATCTTTTTGTGCGGGCTGCTGTTTGCATTTGCCAACCCGCCGCTGCAAACGCCGGACGAAGCCGACCATTACCTGCGCACCTATGCCATCTCCACCGGGCACTTTGATTTTGATGCTTCCCGCACCTACCCGGACGATGTGGCCTACCTGCTGGAAGCGTTCCCCGGTGCATGGGTGAATGCGCATACCTCTGCCGGTGTGGGCACTGACCCCGATACCGGGGTGGAAAAAGCCTATAACACCGCGGGCTATGCCCTGAAGCAATACGGCAAGGAAGGCGCAGTGCAGAGCATGGCGGACAGCTTTGCCCTGTACCTGGCGCACGATGTGCGGGATTCTGTGCCGGACCCAGTCAGCGAGCCGGTCAGCTTTCTGGTCATTCCATTCCTGCCGGGTGCGGTCGGTATGGCGCTGGCACGCCTGCTGGGCTTTGGCGCGCTGGGCTGCCTGTATGGCGGGCGCATCGTCAACCTGCTGGCCTACACGCTGTTGTGCGCGTTGGCGCTGGCCAAAGCGGAGCGTTACCGCCCGGCCTTTGCGGCCATTATGCTGCTGCCGATGTCGCTTTTTATGGGGTCGTCGCTGAGCTATGATGCAACCCTGCTGGGCTGCTATTACCTGATGCTTGCCCTGCTGACCCGCAAGGAGTGGGACACCCAAACGGCGGGCATTTACACCGCCGCCTGCATTTTTGTCAATATCGCCAAACCGTACCTGAACCTTTTGTGGGTCCTGCCCATCTTTTTGGTGGCAAAACGGGAATGGCATGCCAAGGGACGCCGCCCGTTGTGGGCGCTGGGCGGCTTTGGCGGTGCTATGGCCGTTACCCTGCTGACGGAATGGTACGGAACGGCGTTCCGCTATAACTATCCCATCATTGAGCGCCAGGGCGGCAGCACGGTAAACGGCGGTGAACAGCTGGCCTTTGTGCTGCGCAACCCTCTGCGGACCATTGCTGCGTTCTGGGGGACCCTGGGAGAGAATGATTTCTTTATTGGGCAGCTCGGCCTGTTCGGCTGGAAGGACCTGCCCATCAGCTTTTTGAACCTGACCGGCCCGCTGGTGCTGCTGTTGGCCGCCCTGCTGGCTGCTGCGCAGCCAAAACGCGCCGATGCGTTCCCCACTCGCCGCCGCGTGGGCGGGGCGGCGCTGCTGGCGCTGGTGTACGCCGCCGGTGCCATGGCAGCCATGTATATCACCTATACCCCGGTGGGCATGGTGCGCATTGTGGGGCTGCAGGCGCGGTATTTCCTCTGCGTCTGGCTGGCATTGCTGCCCGCCCTGGCCGTGCTGCTGCGCAAAACCATCTGCCCCGCCATCACGGAAGAAAAGGCCGAAGCGGCCATCACCCCGCTGTGCGCCTGCTATGCCGTTTTTGGCGCTGTGCTGCTCTTCCAGCACTACTTTGTGGGGCCGGTGTACGTCGTATACGCGTGAGCTGGCTTACGCGTATATGAGAGAATAGTTAAAAAGAATAATGGCGGTGTGCCCGTGGCACGATCAAATCTGCGGTTTTTCGCGGCTTTTGCGTGATAGTCTGCGAATATAGAATCAGCCTTTATATGCTACCTTGCCCCAATTTTCTAAGCCGCCCACCGGGCGGCGGTCCACCAACATGATTCTCTATTATTTTTTAATTTCAATCCGGGAGGTGCTGTACCGTGCAGATTGTATTCGGCCTGCTGTTTTTGCTGTTCTTCTCCGCATGCTGTCTGTGCGTGGCGGCATGCACCCGGTTCGATGCCGCCCTGCTGCCGCTGCCCGCCTTGTGCGGGTCGGTCGTGGTGCTGTATCTGCTTTCCCTGCTGGGGCTTTTGCAGTTCGGCCATTTTATCATCATGGCGGTCTGGCTGGCCGGCGGGGTCTATTTTGGGGTGCGTGCCGGGTGGCGGGCTATCCGGCAGGCGCTGTTCAGCCCCGGCTTTTTGCTGTTTGTGGGCGGCAGCTGCTTTTTGTGGGTGCTGTTTGCTTTGCAGCAGCCCATGTTTACCCAGTGGGATGAATTTACCGCCTGGGGCCTTGCCCCCAAGATGGTGGCGGAGCGCGCTGCGCTGTATGTGGCGGATCCCATCAACCTGACGGCGAGCTTTACCTACCCGGCAACCAGCCTGGTTTCCTATCTCTTCCAGCGCGTACCGGGCCAGTTTTATGAATGGCAGTGCCTGGCCGGGCTGGATATTTTGTTCCTGGCCTGCATTGCCCCGGCGGCAGCCATGCCGCGCAAAAACTGGGCGGGTGCTGTGTTGGTGTTTGCTGCGGGCTTTCTTCTGCCGTTCTTTTTCAGCGTGGTTCCGGCGGGCACCCCATCCACCATGTACGCCAACGCCATGGCGGATACCCCCCTGGCGCTGCTGTTTGGCGGAACCCTGTGCCTGTATGCTGCGGCGGGCGGGCGCAAAACCGGCTTTTTTGCCTGTGCCATGCCACTTGCCGTGCTGACCATGACCAAAGATATCGGTTTTGCCTATGCCTTGATCGTTACGTTCCTGATCGGGCTGGATCAGCTGTTCGGTACGCCGCACCCGGATACAAAGCCTGCCCGCATTTTCGGCGTATCGCTGGCAAAATGCAGTATTCTGGCGGCGGTGGTGCTGGCGGTGTTTATCAGCTGGAACCGCTATACCGCCGCCGTGACCCCAACCGAAACCACTGGGGCCAGCGTGGGCAGCGCGGGCCTGAGCTATGGTGCTGTGCTGACCGGCGGCATCAAGCAGCTGCTGGGCATTGGGCGCGAAGAACGCTTTGCCCAGATCATGCAGAGCATGGGCCAGGCATTTTTGTACCGCCGCGTCTGTTTGGTGGGCGCGCCCATCATGGCTGTCAGCTGCATTCTGCTGCTGTTCACGGCGGCCTTTGTGGCAGCGCCTGCCGGTGCCGCACGCCGCCGCACCGTGGTTGGCTTTGTGGGCGGGGCGTTCTGCTTTGCCGCGCTGTATCTCTTCCACCTGATTTTGTACTTCTACAATTTCTCCGAGGCCGAAGGCTCCGCCTTGAAGGACTATGAGCGTTATATCGCGCCCTACCTGCAGGGGTGGATGCTGTACGGCTTCTGTGTGCTGGGCTTTGCGGTGGGGCAGGGCAGCGGCGCGGCGCAGCGGCTGGGCCGTGCGGCGCTGGGCCTGGCCGCTGCGGCAGTGCTGGGTATTTTTGCCTGGCGCGGTGTGCCCGCAGCCGGGTTCTGGACCAACGCCGACAGCCTGTACACCCTGCGCCGCGATGTAAAGAACCGCGCTGAAGCAATGAACACCGTGCTGGACTGGCCGGACCGCGTGCTGGTCATCAGCCAGGGCGATGATGCCACCCGCTGGTACTACTACAAGTATGAGCTGACCGCCAAGGTGGTCAACGGCTATGGCGGTACCTGGTGGGGCAACGATGATTATTCCAGCCGGTGGGACTCCGACTTTATGAACCTGGTGGAAAGCCTGAACTGGACCTTGTATGACTTTGAGGCGGTCTGCACCGCAGACTCTCTGACCGCCTATATGGAAGAAAAGCAGATCGACTACCTGCTGATCGACCGCGCGGACGACTATCTGGAGCGGGAGTTCAGCATCCGGTTCGAAGGCGGGCTGAAAGCGAATATGCCCGCAACCCTCTACCGGTTTGAAGGCCGCAGCAAGCCTATCGCCTTTACCCCGGTGGCTGTGGCAGAAAGCGGGGTGGTACAATGAAAGATAAACGCCCAACCAAGCGTTTTGCCGCCCCCGCCCGTGCGGGCCGCCCGCTGCGCCCCCAGCAGTTGCTGATATTGGCATATGCCGCCGCTGTTATTGTGTGGCTGGTGTACGTGCTGGTGGGCAGCGCTGTGATGCTGAACCATAAAGCAGATGGCACTATGGTGACCCGCACCCTGACGGCGGATGACCTGGAATTTGAAAGCTTTGTCAATTATGATGACGATGAATGGCATACCGCGCCGGTGGATGAACCCGGCTGGTATCTTTCCACCGACAATGACCCGCACATCATCTGGCGGGGCGAAGCCTGGCTGGAAACGGTGGAGCTGGACGCCGTGCACTACCTACCGTCCGGCAGCGTAGCATTGTATTACCTGCGCCCCGGCCAGACCGAGTACAGCGAGACCCAGAAAGTTTTTGCCCGCGTGAGCGGCGAAAACCAGTATACCTTTGACCTGGGCGGCCTTACCGTGACCGGGCTGCGCATTGACCCGGACAGTGTGGGCGGCGTGCCTACCAGGCTGGACGGCGTGGTGCTCAACCCGGTGCAGCCGTGGTACCTGCGCTTTGTGCCAAACGGCGGCCAATGGCTGCTGCTGTTGTTTGCCCCGGCTGTGGGGGCTGCGTTTGCCTGCCTTGCCGTTGATGTTTTCCGCAAAAAGTAAAAAAGAGCCCTGTGGGGCGGTGCGCCCATGGCTTGGGGGCACACCCGCAGGGCTTTTATGTTGTATAAAATGGTGATTCTATGGAGCTGCTTTGCATCTTTGCCGCGCTGGCGGTGCTGTTTTTGTTCTGCGCGTTCCTAACGCTCAAATGTAACCTGCATGCTGCGCTGGCCCCGCTGAGCGCGCTGGGCATTGCCGTTGCCTGGCTGATGGCTGCGGGCATGGCAAACCTGCTGCTGCCCGGCACTGTGCTGCTGTGGGCGGTGTTTGCGGGCAGCGGCGTGTGGGCGCTGGTGCCCCACAAAGGCCAGCGCCCGGTCTACCGCCGCCTGGTTACACCGGGGGCGGTGCTGTTCTGGGGCATGGCGCTGGCATTTGCGGTGTACTTTTTCATCCGCCAGCCGCTGGCAACCAAGTATGATGAACTCAGCCTGTGGGCTACCGCCGTAAAGGTGACCAAGGCGGATAACCGCCTGTATGCCCTGGCTACCCTTGGAACCCCCTGGCCCCAGACCCAGAACCCCGGCCTGCCGCTGCTCTCCTACTTCTTCCAGTTTTTGGGCCATTATGCAGACTGGAAGATCTATGTGGCGTATGATGTGCTGGCCGCCGCCGTGTTTGCCGCGGTGCTGGGCGGGCTGAACTTCCGCCAGTACCGCATTGCGGTGCCGCTGGCAGCAATCTGCTGGTTTGCCCCCTGGTTTTTGGCGGTGTATAACCATACGATCTATCTGGATACCACTTATATGACCGCCTATGGCGATGTGCCCGCGGGCCTTGCACTGGGCGGCGCTGTGGCGCTGTGGCTGGCGCTGCGCAAAACCGGCGGCCCCAAGTGGGCCGTACTGCCGGTACTGGCGCTGGCGGCCAACATCAAGGCCAACACCTTTGTGCTGTCCCTGGTGGCGGCGGGGCTGATGGCTGTGGATGCCTGGCTGTTTGCGGAGCACCCTTTCAAAAAGGGCCTTGCCCGCCGCACCGGCTTTGCCATTGCCTGCTTTGCCGCGCCCATGCTGATCTATTATTTCTGGAACATCCGCTATGTGGGCATTCTGGTTGCCAAAAGTGCCAGCGAGGGCGGCACCGGCGAAACCAGCGCCCCCTTGTCCGCTGTGGTCATCAACGGCATCAAGATTTTGCTGGGCCAACCGGTGGAGGGCTTTTACGCCGAGCGCCAGAGCCAGTTCACCCAAGCCATGGCCGATATGGGCCACCAGTTCTGGACTTCGGATGGTCGGCTGAGCATGATCGGCCAGGGCCGCAATGTTGTGGTGCTGATTCTGCTGGTGTTCTTGGTGGCGGCCATCTGCGCCAGAGGCCGCCAGCTCAAGCTGCGCATTGGCTGCATCGGGGTGCTGTCCCTTGCATGCTTTGTGGGGTATAACCTCATGCTGGCGCTCAGCTATGGCTTTATTTTCAAGCCGGATCAGGCCGTGGGGCTGGTGGATTATAACCGCTATATCTATACCTACTATATCGGCTGGTTCTTTATGGCGCTGGCCTGCTGGAGCACCGCCCTGCAAACCGCGGATGGCGAACAGAAAGCCCCGGCCCGCCGCTGGATTGCCCTGGCGGGCCAGGCCGGTGTTCTGCTGATGGCCGCCGCCATGCTGGTGCGGGTGAACGGCATGATCCTGCCGCAGCTTTCGGTGCTGGGCTTCTCGGATGGCGAATTCGCCGACCGCAAGACCGCCCGCGCCGAAGCTGACTGGCTGTGCAGCGATTACCTGAACGAAAACGACCGCGTGTTTTTTGTCAGCCAGGGGGATAACGGCGAACACTGGTTCTCTGCCGTGTTTGATTTTTACCCCGTCCTGGTGGATTACTCCGGCGTGGGGGCCACGCAGGAGGGCGGCGGCGGAACCTTCGGCCTGCCGGAGCTGAAACCGCAGGAGGAGGGCGTGAAGCAGCGCTACTACCACCCCTACACCGCTGAACGCCTGGATGAAACCGTGCGTGCCAACGGCTGTACGGTGCTTTACCTGCAAAAGATCGACGATATCTTTGTGCAGAGCTATCAGAACCTGTTTACCGACCACCTGGCCGCTGCGCAGGCGGGGCAGACCTTGCTCTACCGCGTAACGGATGCCGGGTATGAGCCGGTCACAATGCAGATGAGCAAGGAGGCGGCCCAATGAAAGAGATGACATGGAAAAGCCGCCTGAACCGACTGTTTGCCCATCGCTTTGCCTTGCCGGTGCTGTGTTGGTGCGCGGCGCTGGTGTTCTGGCTGGTGCAGGGTGCGGTGGCCTTTGCGGGGGACAGCTCCGCCAAGGCAAAAGGCACCCTGACTGAAACCTCGATCCCCATTGAAAGCTGGCAGCTGGCCGAGCTGACCTGGGGGGAGCCGGGGGAGAACAGCGCACCCCAGGGCCAGCTGATTACCACAGGCGGCGACCCGCAGATGATTTTGGAGGATGTATCCGGCCGCGTGGTGCGTACCGTGAGCTACAACGTGGAGTTTGACGGCGATTCCCGCGAAATGTGCCTGTATTACACCACAAAAACGGGGGAGCCCTACAGCCAGGACCGCCGCGTCTTCCCCAAAGTGCTGGCAGACGGCACCTATGTGTACACCCTGCCGCGCACCCAGATCGTGGCACTGCGGCTGGACCCCTGCAGCCCCGATGAAAACAAGACCGTGGGCCTGACCTTTACTCCGCAAAGCATTACCCTGAACGCCGCCAGCACCCTGCCCGGCGGGGCAGATTACTTTATCCCCACCTGGTACCAGCTGTTCGGCCTGATCGTGTACCCCGCCCTTGCCGCCGCCGCATTGGATTGGCTGTGGGCCGTGGGCAGACAGCTTGCCAAAAAGAAACAATAACCCGACAATAGCCTGATACAACAAAGCACCGTGCCGCAAGCAGGAGAACCCCCTGCATGGCGGCACGGTGTTTGTTGTTGGTATGGGTGAAATCAGCAAAAGGCATCCCCCAGCCGAGAGCGAATGTATTCCAGGAACGCGGCAGATGCTGGGGTATATTGCCATCGGGTGGTGCTGTCCTGGGCATTGTTCCCGGCCATGGTGGCCACCGGCACCGACAGGATCTTCGCCAACCTGTTCTGGATGAGGGTGATGATCTGGAGGAAATGAAAAGCGGGCTAAGCAGCCAAAAAGGAATCACAATGTTGAGAATCTTGAATGACACAACAAAAAAGCACCGGACAAAAATTTGTCTGGTGCTTTTTGGTGCGCCCGCGGGAATTCGAATCCCGGACACCCTGATTAAAAGTCAGGTGCTCTACCAACTGAGCTACGGGCACAAATACTCAATTTGCCTGTTACAGCTTAAATATTGTAACAGGTATGGGAGAAAAAGTCAAGCTTTTTGCCGCATTTTCAGCCAGAAAATCTGCCGCAGGGCAGCTGGTGCAGGAACCTGAAGCATAAACGCATTGCAAAACAGAATAAATATATTGAAAAACGATAAAAACGTATTGCAAAACGATGCGATATATGCTATGATAACAGCATCGGATATACCATAAAACATCAGGGGGAATGACCAATGCGTCAATTACCAGAAAACTTTTTTGGCTGGAACGACCACAAAAGCATTATGCTGACCAAGTTCGCCACCCTGGCGGTGGCCATGGGGTGCGTGGTGATGGTGCTGTGCGGGCCGCGCATCGTCAGCTGGGTTTTGGCGGTGCACGCGCTGCAGCTGGTGCATGGGCCAAAGCTGGGGTATTTTTTGCTGGGGCTGGGCTATTGCAGCGCCGCGCTGGCCCTGTGGATGCTGTATAACCTGTACATGTTTTTGGCGCGCATTGAAAAAGAAGAGGTGTTTACCCCTGCCAACGTGTTGGCCCTGCGGCGCATCAGCTGGTGCTGCACCTGGGCTGCAGCGCTCTGCCTGCCGGTGGGTGCTGTGCTGGGGCTGCCGTTCATCTTTGCCATTGGCGTTGCGGCGGCGTTTATGGCGCTGATCGTGCGGGTCATCAAAAATGCGTTTGCCCAGGCCGTTAAGATGAAAGACGAACTGGACTATACCGTGTAAGGGGGCGCAGAAGATGCCAATTATCGTCAACCTGGATGTGATGATGGCAAAGCGCCACATGGGGGCGGGGGAGCTGGCTGAAACCATCGGAATTACCCCGGCCAACCTTTCCATCCTGAAAAACAACAAAGCAAAAGCGGTGCGGTTTTCCACCCTGGAAGCCCTGTGCAAAGCACTGGACTGCCAGCCCGCTGACCTGTTGGAATACCGCCCGGACGAAACGTAAAGAAACGACCTTGGGCAATACCGCATAATTCTAAGTGCCGATACGGCGAGCGAGGTGCGGCAG
>ERZ857775.3206-NODE-3206-length-13791-cov-3.129950_pt1 | contig 13791 bp, 10 predicted proteins | sample MGYA00519698_ERZ857775 | MGnify/ENA primary metagenome ERZ857775 (study PRJEB31778, sample SAMEA3449363) | human gut metagenome | biome: human gut; feature: human-associated habitat; material: faeces | place: United Kingdom | collected 2010/2012 ...
TAAATTACCATATTATTGGCAGATACAACTGCAAGTATAAAATAAATTTGTTAATAAACAGCCAAATTGGAGATAAAATTAAGAGATTCATAATTCTACAGGAGAAATTCAACTCATGGATATTACAATCGAAACCCGGCCGGTAGGACAGCTTCCCTACTTTTTTTTGATTTCTGAAAAAAACAAATCCAATCCATGCTTTTAGAAAATAGTATTTATTATTTTTGTAACGCCATCAAGCCGATAAGAACTTTAATTGTATATAATGAGAATATCCCTACACGAAAGTAACGACGAAAAAGAATTCCGGAAGCTGTATGAAGAATATTATGCTCCCTTTTGCATCTACGCAAAAAGGTTCATAAACGATATGGCTATTTGTGAAGATATCGTTTCTGATGTATTTGCCTCTCTTTGGGATAAACGAAACTCTATTGAATTAAAGAAAGATACCGCAACCGCATATCTGAAAATATGTGTACGCAATAGTTGTCTCAACTATTTAAAACACTTGGAATACGAATGGAATTATAATGAACTCTGCCAAAAGCAACCACCTGTCTATGCCACAGAATCAGATAGCGTATATACCTTAAACGAACTTTATGATATGCTGTTCAAAGCATTAGAGCGACTCCCTCAAAACTACCGCATTGTTTTTACTAAAAATTTCTTTGAAGGAAAGACTCATGCGGAAATAGCGGAAGAATTAAACCTAAGCGTAAAATCAATCAACCGATACAAACAAAAAACAATGGATATGCTCAGAAAAGAGTTCAAAGAATACCTGCCCGTATTGCTATACCTCATCGTCGTACAAAAAGAAATGCAGTCTATTATATAAAAATGGCTACAAACCATATTTTCAACAGTTTGTAGCCATTACAATCAACTTAAACCAACTCTTTATTTCTTTATAATTTTAGCTGATTTCAAGATCATATCATTTTTCATGACTTTCAGCAGATAGATACCGGAAGTTACATCCAAATCAATATGAACCGTCTCGTTATTCACACAATCTTTCTGTAATCTTTTTACCAACATACCTTTTGAATCGTAAACAGTCATAGTATAAGTACCTGCATCTATCAGACCTACGGCAACATTATCCGTAAATACCGTCGGGGTAATCGTTACATAATCTTTATTGATATCTTCAATACCGACTCCACCTTTTTCAACCTTTACAGTTACTTCTTTCACATCCGTACCATAGGCATTTGTAACTGTCAATGTTGCCGGATAATTTCCTTCTTCTTCATAAGTGACTACCGGAGCTTCGATATTTGACAAATCGACATTAGCAGCTCCCTTGAAGTCCCAAGTCAACGTAGCTTCCACTTTAGTATTACCGGAAAGCCAGGTAGAACCCGGAACAATCGAAGGAGTCAGATTATCATTATCGTTCATAGTCGTCCCTTTAAAGACACCACCCGGAAACTCTTCACCGGCCTTACCCAAATTGGGGAATTTCTTGTCATTATCAGCACACTTGTCTTCAAATATCCAATATCCCTGTAATCCTGCCGGTACTTTGTCCGGAGTATAGCCGTACATAGCCACTGCCATCTCTTCGTCAGTCAATGCCTTATTCCAGAACTGAACCTCATCGATCGATCCCTGGAATCCTTCCGTACCCAAAGAATACAAATCATAAGAAGTTTTAAATGAAACGCTCTGCTCAGCAACACGCTTACCATTTACATACAAACGAACTTCTCTATTATCTCTATCCAATACCATAGCGATATGATACCAAGTTCCGATCTTCACTTCTACTCCGGAGAACATGTCCTTAAAGTCCGAGCCACGATCACGTCCCATTAAACAGAATTGTACTTGACCGGTCGTCTTTTCTTTCTCCAGATAAATCCAGGTAGATCCCCAACTCGGGTTTGTACCCAAATCACGCAAAGACATCACCTGTCCGGCCAGATTAGTCGGTTTCACCCAAGCGGCCATAGTAATAGTAGAAGGAGTCCCCAAAACCGCCGGATCGGCAGCAAAGAAATGAGTACCGTCAGTCAAGTCGATAGCATTGGAAGTATAACCTTCACCCTTAATACCGTTAAATGTAAATGTTACATTCTGAGGTCCTTCAGAGATATCGATATCTTCATCAAAAGTAAAGTCAGCTTTCGGATAGCGTCCGGTCGCTTCAGGAGTAACAACCACCAGCCCGTCATATGTTTTCTGATATACGGCATCCGGGTCTTCCGGTGACGGATTATCAAAACTTACACTCAGATTATACAAACCTACAGATGGGCAGGAAGCAGTAATAGCCTGTCCGTCTTCTTCCTTGACAGTAGTTCCGTCTTCTGCTGTTAAAATCCAATGAGCAGTCGGTATTGTAGGGTCTTCCAACGAGATAGTAAACTCTTCATCCGGAACGATTTTACGACCGTCAAATACAATACCCGTCTTGTATTCATACTTATGTTCGAATACCTGATCAAGCCAAGCGATTTCCGAACGGGTAACACCGTCGGGGGCCACTGCACGAACTCCCATTTCAAATGTCTTGCTGGTAGCAGTCAACTGTACCACCGTTACGGCTGCCCATGAAGTCGTACGGTTCACCATTTTAGGTTCACCTCCGTCCTCACGTACCATTACTTCATAATACCAAGTATCAACATCATCATTATACACGGTAGTCCATGGGTCTTCGCTGTCTTTAGCTTTCCAGATCAGTTTGATTGTTTCATAATTATAAGCAGAATGATTCATTTGCATCTCATAACCGTCTGTTATAATAGTCGGTTTTACAGGATTGAATGTCTTGGCAGGATCAACAATTGAAAGTTCTCCTACATTCACGGCATATTTCTCATCCGTATTCTCTATGGTTACTCCCAAGCAAGCAATTACATCTCCATTATTGATTCCCCAGTCACTCAGTTTCCAGGTAGCAGTAGACCATTCGCCCGCTTTTGCCACAGGAACAACTACTGATTTAAACTGATCTTCCGATCCTTGCAGGCTATATGTCAACTTCATTTTGGCATCCGTTCCTTCTTTAACTTTATAAACCAAAGTCGCTTTTTCAGAACCTTTCACCGCAAACTGAGTCTTAAACAAGCGAACATTCGATTTAGCAGTCTTGCCACTAAATTTCAAGCTGTTAGCTCCCATATAAGCCTCATCATAAGAAAGATCACATTTTATCGCATCAGCAGGTACGTTTCCGTTATCGTCTATTACCCACCATCTCCAAGTCGGCATAAAGTCCTGCATACCCAGATTATACCATTGGAAATCACTGAATTTCTCCCCTTTTTCATAGTTACAAAGCCCGTTACCCAAGCTAAAATAAGTGACAAAAGGCAATTCATTCAAAGTACTCTGCGCAACAACCTTTGTAGCTACACCATTAAATTTCTGCATATTGGCATAAGAAAGGTCTCCTCTCGACGTGATATATTCAGGGGTATTTTTCGGATTACGGTTACCACCGCTGAAGAACATTTCCAGTTTCTCCGTATACACCTGCGACTGAATCTCAGGAGCCGATCCCTTATCCGTACTGTTATAGAAAATATTATTTTGGCTATGTTCACCCCAAGTACCGATAGAAATTTCGTTCTCCATGATAGATTCCCAGCTATCGCCTAATCCACGAGTTCCGATGTGCTGCCCCGTATACACATCAAAAGGACTATGTCCCAATGACTTGGCTGTTCTCACCGCATTAGTAATCTGGCCGGATCCATGATTATAATTCAAAAAGAAATGATCGGCAACCTGTTTCGTCCTATCATCACGGTAAGCAAACCAGTTTTGATTGCTTGAATACAAAGTATTCATAGAAAAAGAAACACCACCGGAGTTCAGCATGGAATCATACCAACATAAGTTCCACTGATCTCCCCATCCTAATTTTTCAGCAGCCTCACGACAAGCAACCAGGAAGTCCTGCAATTTATTTGCCGTATCCTGAGTCATACTCACCTCCGGATTGATGCTCCAACCACTAATTCCATAATAACGGAACATCTTCACCAGTCTTTCCGCATTCACAAACTTTCCGCCTTCTTCTTTAAACAACATGGCAAAAAACTTAGAAGGAGCATTTTGTGACGGCTTGGTGTAATCAATCGTACTTCCGGAATCAAAGAACACAAGCACGGAATTCCGGACACCGTTTTTATGGCAAACATCTCCAAATGTACCGGAAGAACGCAACATCGGTTGATTCCATCCACCATGTACATCCAGATAAGACCACATACTGAATATATCGTTTCGCATAGTATAAGACGGCAAATTCAATGTCCAATCACCATTAGAGATAGGCATCCACCAAAGTACCTTCTTTCCTTTAGCATCCTCGGCAGGATACACCTGTGTTTTTTCATTTACAAAACGCTCACGCGGGCGAACGCGGGAAATAAAGAAGTTTTCTTCCGGATTCTGTCCGGGTTCCCAAGATTCAAAATTCTGACTGTCATACCATTCCCCACTGTTGAAAAGAGGTACATACATGTCCATCCGCACTTCCGTCTGTGCGCAAACAGAAGATGCCAGTAAAAGTGCAGCACTGCACAATAAACTAAACCTGTTTTTCATAATTAATTTAATTAAATTGATAAACTAAAATATTTCTATCCGTATATTATTCAAAATTTCCTTTGTCTACATCCCACCATAAACGGGTACCGCCGTGATCCGGACCTCCGAGAGCTTTCTTTAGGAGATCGTATTGTACGGGATCTTTATCTGCGTCGTCCGTAGAGAAAGGCAGACGGCGTATCATATCATTCGTATCGATGGTGCCGCCACTGTTGTTTGTTTGTACCTTAAATAGTTTAGGATAACCGGTACGGCGTTGTTCGCTCCATGCTTCGTAACTTTCGGGCCAGCAAGCCAACCATTTCTGAGTAATGATTTGTTCTAATTGTCCTTCTTTTCCGGCAGTATCATTCCATTTAGGGGAGATGGTGATAAGAGCTTTCATATCTTTTCCACCACTGGCAGGAATCACTTCTTTATAGTCCGACGGTTTTCTATCGCTTGCCAAATAGTTGGTTGCATCACCCACACCCCATTGGGCAAATGAAGTTTTTATACCTGTTTCATAACAGGTTTTGGGAGTTTCGTTGCTGAACCCGCGTAAAGCGGCTTCTGCACGGAGAAACCAGACTTCGGCAGCTGTCATCAGAATAGCCGGAGTCGTTTCGCCGCCGGCCGTATTGAGAGCTGAATATCCACCGTAATAATTAGGATCGCCCTCTTGCATGAATACGCCTTGCGGTATTCCTAACCATTCATTTTCATATCCTTTTAAAGTTGCCTTGTTATACCATTTTTCCCGACGGGGATCTTCGTAACCATTGAGCACGGAGGCCATGGTAGCACCCATATACGCTTCGCCCCAGCCACCGATCGCGATGAGCGGATTGGTATAGCCATGTCCGGAAACTTGGATGATTTCATTGGCGGCTTCAAGTACTCCGTATGGATTTGCCAATGCTTTCTTAGCTTGGATTTCGGCATTTGTTTTATCTACGTTGGATATACGCATGGCCAGGCGGAGACGCAGGGAATTAGCGAACTTGATCCAGCCTTTTATGCTTTTGGCATTCAGCATGTCGTTGGCGTTGAGTGAAAGGTCATCACCTCCGTTTTTCAGATATTTGTCCATAGCATCGATTCCCTTGTCAAGGTCACTGAAGAAAGCGGCATACGCTTCTTGCTGTGTATCTACGGAATTGACTTCACCGTTTCCGAATTTGCTGTACACTACAGGGCCGTAAGTGTCCGAGATGCGGTGCATAAGCTCGACTTTCAGAATTTGGGTCAATCCATAATAGTGAATGGCTTGTTCTACGCCTTCACTGTTCAGCTCGGAAGAGTGGGCTACGGGAAATATGTATTTATAAGTATAATTCCAGGCTGCATTCGTCCATCCGGTATTGATTTTATATACAGAATTTTTGTCATTGAACTTCGAAACCTGATCATGGAAATAGCCGGAGAACATATCGTGCTGAAGAGCCTGAGTGATCTGCCAGGGCCAATTGATTCCGTCGCCCCAGTTATACTGAAAGTAAATACCGGATTGAATGATTTCGAGAGGCATTGTGTATTTTTGATAATTGTACTCTTTTACTTCGTCATTGAAGGCGCCTTTTATTTCATTGTCCGATTCGAAATTATCGGTACATCCGGAAAAACCGATCAAACTTCCTATGAGTAATGCTGCAATATATTTATATCTTTTCATAATGATCTGTGGATAAAGGGTTAAAATGTAAATTTCACGTTGAAACCGATGTTACGGGTGGTGGGCATACCAAAGACATCGATGCCTTGATTGTTGTTTCCTACCGACAGGGTGGCATCCGGGTCGAACGGTGCATCTTTGTAGAAGAAGAACAAGTTGCGGGCTACCAATGAGAGATCGATGCCTTTAAATACTTTTGTCTTTGCCAATAATGACTGCGGAAACGAATAGCCGAGCGATAATTCGCGTAAACGGATATTGGTTGCATCATACATATAGTATTCGGAAATACCGTTACGACCACCTGTTGTGCCGTAGAATCCTTTGACGTTCTCGAATCTCTGGCCTTGATATTCTACGTAGCCGCGATCACGGGCTTCTGCTGTTTCCTTAGTTACCCCGCGCGAATCGAGATCGGCCTGCGTGAGTGACATAACATCCCCTCCGATACGGGCATCGATCAGGAAGTAAAGGCTGAATCCTTTGTAAGTAAAGGTATTACTCCATCCCAGCATGCAGTCCGGGTTACTGTTACCCAAAAGGTCTTGGTTACCGGTTTTCCCGATTGGAGTACCGTCGGCATTGGTTTGAATGGTACCGTCTGCATTGCGGGCAAATGCGTTTCCATAGATGTCACCCAGCTTGCCGCCTTCCTTGATGCGCATTTGGTAAGCCATGGAGAAACCTTCTTGTCCACAGCTGAATTGGGTATAATCGGGATGGAGGGAGATCACTTCATTGCGATTGGCCGATACATTGATAGCGGTTTTCCAACGGAAATTATCATTCATAAGAGGTGTGGCATCGACTGTCAGTTCGAACCCTTTGTTCCGGATTTTTCCGGCATTGACATAGCGGTATGCAAAAAGCGAACCGGCCGGGTTGGGCATTCTCAACAATTGGTTCTTCGTGTCTGTCTGATACCAGGTGAAGTCGATACCCAGGCGACTGCTGAAGAAGCACCATTCTGTTCCGAACTCGATGGAATTGCTTATTTCCGGTTTTAAGTCGCCACGCTGCTCGGTATCATTGACTTGGATGGTACCTCCTGCCTGAATGATATCGGCCGGATTGGTGATTCCGATCGGAAGGTCGTTACCTACCTGTGCCCATGAACCTCGGATTTTACTGAAAGAGATCCAATCCGGCATTCTCAGACTTTTGGATAAAATCCAGGTAAGCCCTACTGACGGATAGAAGAATCCGGAGTTCATGCTGTTGGTATGTGCTAAAGTGGAAGACCAATCGTTACGGGCAGTAATGTCCATATAGATTGCTTCGTCCCAACCCAACTGGGCGGTTGCAAATACCGATTGGGTCGTTCTTCTGGAATCGATCTCTTGCGTTATGCCCGCCTTTGAAGAGGTCACGACATTGGCTACGGTAAATACGTTCGGACGGTATAGAGAAGCCGTCTTGGAGTCTATCATCAATGAGTTGACTGTGCTGACGTTGATACTTGCACCGATTGCACCGTTTATGGAGAACTTGTCGAATGTCTTGTTGAACATGGCCATTGCATCTCCGTAGAGCAGCAACTGCTGGTTGTCCGACCACACATAGCGTCCGTTCATTTTACCTTCGTATGTTCCTGCAATATTCGGTGAGGTGGATGCATACATTTTGTTTTCAAATTTATCGCTTACGTAGTCTACATTACCACGGGCCTGGATAGTCAGCCATTCCGTAGCTTCCACACTTGCGGTCAGGGCAGCCATGGCACGATAGCGTTTATTGTTGTTTGTAACCCGGTTTTTAATCCAGTAAGGATTCTGATCCCATTCGCTGATAGTACCGTCTTCATTGGTGACATACCAGTTTTGGAGATTCATGTTACGGTCGGTGTCGTATGTTTCGAAGTTGTCCCGGTAGGGAGCCATATCCATACCACGGGGGAAACCGTATACATTTACCAATGGGTTGAGGTAATAACCGCCGGATGACGGGCTGTTCTTGATGGTTTGCGTCATCAGATTGGCATTTCCATCCAGTTTCAAACGTTCGTTGAAGAAGTTTGCCGTTTCTCGCAAAGTAAGATTGTGTTTTTGCAATTTGTTGGAATCGATGATACCTTTGGCGGTAGTGTTCGCATAAGAAAAATAGGTCTGCATCTTTTCGTTTCCCGTCATGATGGATACGGAATTCATAGCAGTGATGCCGTTGTTAAAGAAATTTCCGGCATTATCATAATCGGTGAGAGACGCTTGGTTGCCCCAACTGCTTGTCCCGTTTTCCAGGCGTCCGTAAGAATTTTGAAATTCGGGCAGGCTGATGGCATGATCTACGGTCAGATTGGAAGAATAAGTAATGCGTTGCATACCGGCTTTCCCTTTTTTGGTCGTTATCAGAATAACGCCATTGGCAGCTTGTGAGCCGTATAGGGCGGCTGCGGAGGCTCCTTTTAGTATATTCATACTTTCGATGTCGTCCGGGTTCAGATTGGAAATACCGTCACCGGCATCCCGGTTTACACCGTCGTTCTCGCCACCCATTACGGTAGAAGTCGATTCCGTACTGTTGTTCAGCATGGGGACACCGTCAATGACATACAACGGCTGGTTGTTGCCGGTAGCGAAAGCCGAACGGGCACCACGGATGGCCACTTTAGCCGATCCACCCAAACCGGCGGCACTTTTGGTGATCTGTACACCGGCTGTTTTTCCTGCCAGGGCATTGATCATGTTCGGATCTTTGGCCCGTGTAAGTTCATCGCCGCCGAGCTGCTGGGTAGAGTAAGTCAAAGAAGCTTCTTTTTTCTTGATACCCATTGCCGTAACTACTACGGTTTCGAGGGTGAGTGCTTCTTCTTCTAGCTTTATGTTGAAATTCCTCAACCCGTTTACACTGATTGTTTGTGGCTGATAGCCTACATAGGTGACCACCAGAATGGCGTCGGCAGGAACGTTCAGGCTGAAATTGCCATCTATATCGGTGATTGTACCGTTGGTGGTGCCTTTCTCCAAAATGTTGGCGCCGATTATCGGTTCGCCTTTTGTATCGGTTACTATTCCTTTGATAGCAAGCTTGTTTTGTTGTACGGATGCTGTATCTTCGTTATTTCTGGTAAGAACAATGTTGTGTCCTTCCATGACATAATGGATACCTGTGCCTTCGAACGCTTCATCCAGTATTTCTGATACGGCTTTATTCTCTGCATCGACAGTTACGGTGCGTTTGGTATCCACATTCTGTTTATTGTAAACAAACAGATAATCGGTCTGGTTGTGGCTGGGGCTGTATTTATTGTGACAGGTGTTACAAGCGTATTGACGAATACTTTATCTGCAAATACAATGGCAGAAGATGTGACAACGATGCTGGCCGGAGAACTGGAATTTGATCCGCCGGCAGATGATTATATTGGAGTTGTGAATGTAGTGGGGACGATTCAGGAGCAGACGCAGAGCAGTGTGCTGGATACATCGTCTGGATATCAGCACAATACAACGATGGATTATATTGACAATCTTATGGACGATTCAGATAATAAAGGGATTCTGCTGTATGTGGATTCTCCAGGCGGAGCGGTCTATGAGTCGGAAGAACTTCATGACAAGCTGATAGAATATAAAGAGACGACAGGCCGTCCAATCTGGACTTATATGGCGCATTATGCAGCTTCTGGCGGGTACATGACGTCTGTAACCGGAGATAAGATTTATGCGAATAAGAATACGGTTACGGGATCTATCGGCGTCATTATGTCAGGGTATGATATGAGCGGACTTTATGAGAAACTTGGAATTCGTTATGTCAGTATTACGAGTGGTGTGAACAAGGACAGTTCCAAGCTGACAGACGAGCAGGTCGCAATTTACCAGTCACAGGTCGATGAGTGTTATCAGGAGTTCGTAAATATTGTTGCGGACGGAAGAGATATGTCGGCAGACCAGGTAAAAGCACTGGCAGACGGACGCACTTACACCGCAAAACAGGCAAAAGCGAATGGGCTTATTGATGAGATCGCAACTTACCAGGATGTAATGAATCAGATGGCTTCGGAGCTTGGAGTAGACGAGTTCTATACACCGAGCAGTGAGGAAAGCATATTGGCAGCAATATTTAGTAAAGCAGAAAAGCTTGTTCCAAAATCTGAGGCACAGATATTAAAGGAAACTGCCGAAGAGAAGGAAAGCGGGGTGCTGATGTATTATGCAGAACAGTTACAGTAATGAGAATTATGCCGGGTTCTGGGTGCGTTTAGCAGCATATGTGATAGACAGTGTCATTGTGGCAATTGGACTTCTCGTTGTGCGTCTTGCATGGATCGGAATCGGAGCGCTGATCAGTGGCACAATACTGGATGAAAATGTATTGTTTCATTATTCATTAAAAGATATTGTGTTGTATATTTTCAAAGTCATGTATTTTGCTTTATTGACATGGTGTACTGGAACGACGATTGGAAAACGACTGATGAATCTTAGGGTAGTACCTGCTGACAGAAATGAAAAGCTTTCATTTGTGGATGTGTTATACCGGGAGACTGTCGGAAGATTCTTATGTGGAATATCTATCTGGATTGGATATATTATTGTGGGAATTGATAAGGAAAAACGGGGCTTTCACGATATGCTCTGCGACACAAGAGTTGTCTATGAGAAAAAAGCGAAAATGTATCCAGAGTATCAGAGTGCGGCAGGACCGCAGATGTCTGTACAGCCGCGAGAACCAGTACAGACACAGAATTATGTACAGAAAAATGTGCAAGTGCAGAGTCAGTCACAGCCAGGACAACCGTATAGAGCTGTGCCAGATGGAGGATATAGTTTTGTGAGTGATGCCGGGCAAGTGAAAAAGGAGTTTACACAAGCTGAATCTGAAAAAGCAACCGGGTCAACAGGTGAAAATGTGACAAAAATAAAAGAAAACAGAGAAGAAGTAGAAGATAGTATAGAAGAAAACATACAGGAAGGGGATTTATAATCATGAAACGTCAGGACTTTTATTATGATCTGCCAGAGGAATTAATCGCGCAGGATCCGCTTGAGGATCGTTCCAGTTCCAGACTTCTTGTCCTTGACAAGGAGACGGGAGCTACTTCACATCATATATTTAAAGAAATTACAGGATATCTGAAAGAAGGAGACTGTCTTGTCATCAATGATACCAAGGTTATTCCGGCAAGACTGATTGGAGCGAAGGAAGGAACCGGAGCAAAGATTGAGATTTTATTATTAAAGAGAAAAGAGAATAATATCTGGGAGACACTGGTAAAGCCCGGTAAGAAGGCAAAAGTTGGAACAAGAATCGTATTTGGAGAAGGTATTCTTGTTGGAGAGGTCGTTGGAATCGTAGAAGAAGGAAATCGTCTGGTGAAGTTTGAATATGAAGGAATCTTTGAAGAGATTTTAGACCAGCTCGGACAGATGCCGCTGCCTCCGTATATTACACATCAGTTGGAAGATAAGAATCGTTATCAGACTGTTTATGCAAAGCATACCGGATCTGCAGCAGCACCTACAGCGGGACTTCATTTTACACCAGAATTATTAAAAGAGATAGAAGAAAAAGGCATTGACATTGCGAGAGTGACACTTCATGTAGGACTTGGAACATTCCGTCCTGTAAAGGTAGATGAGATTACAGATCATCATATGCATTCTGAGTTCTATCAGGTTGACGAAGAAGCAGCTGAGAAGATCAACCGCGCAAAAGATTCCGGTCACAGAGTTATCTGTGTTGGAACGACAAGCTGCAGAACTATTGAATCGGCAGCGGACGAGACCGTACACTGGAGTCTGCAGCTGGTGAGGATGGGATTGTAAAGGCCGGAAGCGGCTGGACAGAGATTTTTATCTATCCGGGATATAAATTCAAGATTTTAGATGGATTGATCACGAACTTTCATCTGCCGGAGTCAACACTGATTATGTTAGTATCAGCACTGGCAGGAAGAGAACACGTATTGGCAGCATATGAAGAAGCAGTACAGGAAAGATATCGTTTCTTTTCTTTCGGAGACGCCATGTTGATTGTATAAAAACAATACTATAAATATTGGATGAAACATGATATAATAACACTGTTGCTACCCTCTATATAGCGTAGAAAGGGGGTGTTGCCAGTGAAAGAAGTACTCATATCGTTTATTATCACTGTTGTGGCTGGTGTGGTTTGCCACCGCATCAACAAATGGTTAGACGGGGATAAGTAGAGGGCAACTAGCCTGTGGGGTTAAGCCTTCCCATTGCCAAAAGTAGGAATAAAAAAGCTGAAGGTCTGACACACCTTCAGCTTTTTGGTTACCAATGAAAGATAACCTCATATCGTTTTGCCTATTGGCATTATAGCATATGTAATTTGATAATACAATATGTAAATATAAAAACAAATTTGAATCGTTAAATTAACGTTAAATAATATGACATAATGAGGTTACCAGTGAAAGATAACCTCATATCGTTTTGCCTATTGGTTATAATTTAATCTTCATCACATCCACATCAAGATTCCACAGGAACTTATCCAGATCTTTAAAGGAGAGGAATACAGTTGCTGTGTTCTCAAGCGGATGAATTCCCAGACTTTTGCATTTGCTTAAGTTTTTATCAATAAAAAATTCGACTGCATGGTCGGTATCATTCATGAGACCGAATGGAGATACGCTTCCCTGTTTGAGCCCGAGATATTTTTCGAGACGTTCTTCTGAGGCAAAGCTTAAGTTTCCGGCACCGAGCTGTCTGCCAAGAGACTTTAAGTCTACTTTAGCATTTTCATCACAGGTAATGAGAAAATGACGTTTTCCTTTTGCATCTCTGAGAAACAGGTTCTTGCACAGAGTTCCTTTCTCAGGAAGACCGAGGCGGTCCATGTCTTCCATTGTGTGTACGGGTTCGTGTTCTACGACTTCATATTTAATTCCGAGCTTGTTTAAGGCGTCATAGACACGCTGCTTTTGTTCTGACATAAAAAATGGCTCCTTTCTTTGCTTGTTTTATTGTATCACAGAATGTAGATTTCGGCACGCAGATATTGAAAAGTCTGGCATCAATAAAAATCTTGAAAGAAAAAGACAATAGATGGAAGTGGCAAATGATTTGACAACCTTAACACAGATAGGTAGAATGAAGAGAGCGAACGATGATGAATTCAAGAATTTCAGACTGGAAGGGTAAAAACTATGACGAAAAAACTCCGAAGAGGATATACCACAGGAACGTGTGCACAGGCAGCAACAAAGGCCGCGGTCACAATGCTTCTTGGAAATGTCAGCGTAGATCAGGTCACAGTGTCTTTACCAGGAAAAGAAGTGTTGACGCTGAAGATCGCTGAGGCTCAAAAAGAATTGAATATAATAAAAGTAATCCGGATATAGAATCTGTTTCCTGCGCAGTACGAAAAGACAGTGGAGATGATCCGGATATTACAAATGGAATTTTAGTATACAGTAAAGTAAGCAGAATAAAATCTGGTATAGTCCTGGACGGAGGCATTGGAGTTGGCAGGGTGACGAAGCCCGGATTGGATCAGCCTGTAGGAAATGCTGCAATTAATCGAGTGCCGAGACAGATGATTTTAAGAGAAGTCGAAGAGGCGTGTGAAATGTATGGGTACGA
>ERZ857775.3208-NODE-3208-length-13789-cov-23.162516_pt1 | contig 13789 bp, 9 predicted proteins | sample MGYA00519698_ERZ857775 | MGnify/ENA primary metagenome ERZ857775 (study PRJEB31778, sample SAMEA3449363) | human gut metagenome | biome: human gut; feature: human-associated habitat; material: faeces | place: United Kingdom | collected 2010/2012 ...
TCGGGATGCCCGCGCCGGTGCGGCCGAGGTAGTCGATCTCTTCCTTGGAAAGGCCGGCCTTCAAGCGGCCGCCGATGATGGCGATGGTCGCGGGCACGGCGCCCGCGTCGCGAATGATCTGCTCGACCTTGAGCGCGGTCTCCACGTTCTGGGGATAGGGCATGCCGTGGGAAATGATGGTGGATTCGAGCGCCACGACGGGCTTACCGGCGGCAAGGGCCTCGGCAACCTCGGGGGCGATATCCAGATACTTGTTCATCGTTAAAAATCCTCCTGTAAAGTAATAGGTGAAAGTTTCACGTTTACCTTTTGAGGTAAGATTGCATCATAACATACAACTTGTCAAAAGTCAATACAAAGCGGGGCTTGAATTTGCACGGGAAGTGGCATATAATACCTCTATTATCCCGTGAAAACCCACAAAAGGAAGGAAAATTATTATGGAACGAGTGAGAATTGCCGCGCTCTTCGCCGACAAAGAGCAGTACGGCGGCGCAAGCGTCACCGTATGCGGCTGGGCGAAGACCATCCGCGATATGAAGACCTTCGGATTCATCGAGCTGAACGACGGCTCGTGCTTCCGCAATTTGCAGGTCGTGATGGATGCGAATTCTCTTTCTAATTATAAGGAGATCGCCGCGCAGAACGTGGGCGCCGCGCTCATCGTGCGCGGCACCGTCGTGCTGACGCCCGAGGCCAAGCAGCCGCTCGAAGTCAAGGCAACGGAGATCGAGGTCGAGGGCGTGTCCTCCCCCGACTATCCCCTGCAGAAAAAGCGCCACAGCGTCGAATATCTGCGCACCATTCAGCATCTGCGCCCGCGCACGAACCTCTTCTCGGCGGCGTTCCGCGTGAGAAGCGCGGCGGCCTACGCCGTGCACGAGTTCTTCCAGAGCCGCGGCTTCGTCTATGTCAACACCCCCATCATCACCGGCTCTGACTGCGAGGGCGCGGGCGAGATGTTCCAGGTCACGACGCTGGATCTGGAGAACCCGCCGAGAACGCCCGACGGCAAGGTCGATTACAGCAAGGATTTCTTCGGCAAGAAGACGAGCCTGACCGTCTCCGGCCAGCTCAACGCCGAGAACTTCGCCATGGCGTTCGGCGACGTTTACACCTTCGGCCCCACGTTCCGCGCCGAAAATTCCAACACCGCGCGCCACGCCGCCGAGTTCTGGATGATCGAGCCGGAGATGGCGTTCTGCGACCTCGACGGCGACCTTGAGGTCATGGAGGCGATGGTCAAGCACATCATCCGCCGCGTGATGGAGCGCTGCCCGGATGATCTCGCGTTTTTCAACAGCTTTGTCGACAAGGGTCTGCTGGAGCGTCTCCAGCACGTCGAGAGTTCCGACTTTGGCCGCGTGACGTATACCGAGGCCGTCAAGCTCTTAAAGGAGAGCGGCCAGAAGTTCGACTACCCCGTCGAGTGGGGCATCGACCTGCAGACTGAGCATGAGCGTTACCTCACCGAGCAGATCTTCAAGCGCCCCGTGTTCGTCACGGACTATCCGCAGGAGATCAAGGCGTTCTATATGCGCCTCAACGACGACGGCAAGACCGTCGCCGCGGCGGACTGCCTCGTTCCGGGCATCGGCGAGATCATCGGCGGCAGCCAGCGCGAGGAGCGCATCGAGCTGCTCGAAAAGCGCATCCGCGAGCTCGGCATGAATCCCGAGGACTACTGGTGGTACTGCGACCTGCGCCGCTACGGCTCCTGCCGTCACGCGGGCTTCGGCCTCGGCTTCGAGCGCATGGTGATGTATTTAACGGGCATCGGCAACATCCGCGACGTGGAGCTGCATCCGAGAACGGTGGGCAACGCAGACTTCTAATTCTTCAAAAAAGAGGGAGACACAGCGTGTCTCCCTCTTTTTTGAGAATTGCACTCCGCTTCGTGCCTTGCCGCCCAAAGGGCGGCTTCGACACGCGCGGAGCGAGAAGAGTTTTTTGGCACGCGCATGTCGCGCAAAAAAACGATTCGAAATCATTTCGCGTCTGCGGACGCGAAAAGCTGTGACGCTTTAATTATTTGTGGTAAATAGTTACAAATGGGAACAAAAGCTCGAAAAGCGTAGTCAAAAGAAGTGAAGTCTGCTATAATGACCGCGCAGTTTTGAGAGAGGAGATTTTGACATGAAACACTTTTTTGCGCTGCTGCTCAGCGCGCTGATGGTGCTGTCGCTGCTGACTGCCTGCGGCGATAAGACGACGCCGTCCGACGGCGACGATCAGACCGTCACGGACGAGAATGGCAGCGACACCGACAACAATACCGACGATACAACTGACCCCTACGACGCCGTGCGCAGCTACTGGTCCGAGGACCAGCTCACGCAGGCCTGGGGGCCGGATCAGGTGGTGGAGCACCTCTTTTTCCACCCGATCATCGCCTATCCGCAGTGGGCCTTCCACGACTGCAATGCCAGTCAGGACCAGCGCTACGGCCTCGACGACTGGATGGTGACGGTCGACGAATACAACAAAATTTTGCAGTCCGTGTACGACAAGGGCTACATTTTAGTCGCGATGGAAGACGTCTGGAGCGAGGTGACGGACGAGACCGGCACGCATATGGTGCGAAACACCCTGATGCTGCCAGAGGGCAAAAAGCCGCTCGTCATCAGCTTTGACGACGTGAACTACTACCCCTATATGCTTGACGAGGGCTTCACGAGCAAGCTCGTCGTCGGCGACGACGGCGAGATCTGGGCGCAGTGCACCGATCCGTACACAAATGAGACCTTTTTGACCAAGGAACTCGACGCGACGCCCATTCTCGACCAGTTTGTCTACGAGCACCCCGACTTTTCACTCAACGGCGCGAAGGCCATCTTCTCGCTGACGGGCTATCAGGGTATTTTAGGCTACCGCACGCAGGATGACCGCGACATCGCGGCAGATTCGCCCGACCGCCCCGCGTTCGATGCCTACCGCGCGAGCGAGATCGAGGCCGTCAAGCCCGTCATAGCGCGTTTGAAGGAGACCGGTTGGACGTTCGGCAGCCACACCTGGGGCCACATCCGCCTCGACACCAAGCCGCTCCAGACCGTCATCAACGACACCGAGCGCTGGGCGGACGAGGTCGGCTCGCTCGTCGGCCCCACGCAGATTTTGTTCTATCCGCACGGCGGCCGTCCCGACGGTGACGACTGGCACCAGACCGGCGAGCGCTTCCAGTACCTGCAAAGCCAGGGCTTCCGCATCTTCGCGAGCGTCGGCACGAGTTCGTTCAGCTATGTGAAGCCCGACATTTCCGCCGTCATCTGCGACCGTCTGCATCCGGACGGCACCACGCTGCGCCACTCGCGCAGCCGCTATCTGCAATTCTATAACGCCGAGGACATCATGGATACGCAAGTCCGTCCTGATCTCGGCGTAGACTGGTGAGGAGGCGTTATTATGGCAACGTTAGAAGAACTCAAGGCGAAGGCCGTCGCCATGCTGGACATGGCGTATGTGCCGTACTCCCACTTCCCCGTGGGCGCGGCACTCGAATGTGAGGACGGCGCGGTCTTCACCGGCTGCAACATCGAAAATTCGAGCTACGGCCTGACGAACTGCGCCGAGCGCACCGCGGCGTTTAAGGCCGTGAGCGAGGGGCACCGGCGCTTCAAGCGCATCGTCATCGCTGGGCGCAGCGACGACTACTGCTACCCCTGCGGTGCGTGCCGTCAGGTGCTCTACGAGTTCGGGCCCGACATGGAGGTCGTGTGCCTGAACAAGGACAACGAAGAAAAGCACCTGCACATCAAGGAGCTGCTCCCCTACGGCTTCGACCAGACGTGGCTTGCAATCGACGAGAAATAACGAAAAAAAGAGAGCGGCGCTGCCGCTCTCTTTTTTTGCGCTTTAGTTGCTGCCGGAGGAGGCATCGATCGTCAACGTGCCGCTGACCATCGAAATTTCCAGCTCGCTCATCTCACCGCCCTCGAGCGCGGGCACGGTGTAGTACGCTTCGTGGTCGCCGCAGGCGATGAGCGCTCCTTCGCGCTCGGTGAGCGCGGAGCGGAACGCGCCGCTTTTCGTTTCATAGTCGAGAGTAAAGCCATCCTGCGCGGGAAGGGTCAGATAGATGCTGCCGCTCTCCGTTTCGGCATCAAGGCGCAGCGCACGCTCGGTAGCCAAAATCAGGTTGCCGCTGACGCTTTCGAAGTCCAGCGCGCCGAGCGCGCCGGCGATATCCACCTTGCCGCTCGCGGTTTCGATCTCGGCATTTTCCGCTTCGCCCGCAAGCTCGATCGCGCCGGAGACGGTCGAGAGCTCGATTTTCCCCCATGTGCCGTCCACCACGCCCACGCTGCCGTTCACCGTCTCGATCTCCACCTCCGGGCAGTTCGCGCACATCACGCGCGCGTCGCCGCCGACGGTCGAAAGCTTGATGCTGCCGGAAACGTCTGCGCTCACGTAGGCGTAGGCGTCCGTTGTTTCGACTTTTATCTCCTCAAAGTGACCGGCGCTGACCAGTTCCCTCGGAAGTCCCACGTCGAGGTGCTTTTCCCCGTCGTAGCTGCCGCGGTAAGCGTCGCCGAGGAAGTGGATGCGCAGCGTGTCGCCGTCGATCGCGCAGACCATCTTCTCGCTCTCGGCGAGCGGCGCGGTGGATTCCTCCTTCACGCTGATCTGCGCGCTCTGCTCGGCGGTATAGATGTTCACGCTGCCGCTGCGCCACGAAATGTCGATCTTGCGGATGTCTTCGCTCTCGCCGATGCTGAGCACCGCGCCCGGGTGGAGCTCTTCGCTCCCCTCCGCCTGCGTGCAGAAGGTGTAGGTCGCGCTGCTGCCGTCCCAGAGCGCGTCGACGGCGAAAATGCCGTCGCTTTGCGGCAGTTCTGCGCGGAATGTGCCGTTATCCTGCCGCTGGGCGGTCACGGTCTCGGACGGCATGCCGGTGCTGCCCCAGGCGTCGGACGGCCAGCAGCGGAGACTGACGGAATCGGGCGAATTATCGCCGAAATCGAGCGTTACGGTGTAGAAATAGGCGGCTGATACTGCAAAGGGCATTTCCAGTACAGGCGTGATATCGCGGCAGTTTTCGTCCAGCGGGTGCGCGCCGCAGGCAATGTCGGTCATGCTCTGTAGGCCCTGGGTGTAGGTCCAGTCGTAGCTGCTGCTTTTGAGGGTGACGCTGCAAGCGTTTGCACTTGTCACCGTCAGTGTTGGCGGGGTTTGGCGCGCGGCCTCGTCTGCGCTTTTTTCGCCGCAGGCGGTCAGGGAGAGCAGGAGCGCGAGCGGGAGCAGAAGGGAAAGGAGCTTCTTCATCGTTCGTTCCTCGTTTCTTTCGGATACTTCTATAGACGTATGATAGCCGAAAAAGTTCCCACGCACAACGGGGATCGCTGCACGCGGCGGTGCAATTTGTGGTATCGTGAATTCTAATACCGGAGGCGGTACAACTTTTTGCCGCGTTGTGTGCAACGTTTCTTCATGATACGGCGTATCATGAAAAGGCAAATCATGCATCAGTGTTCCCGCGTTTGCAGGGGGGTGTGGGCTGCCTTTTCCAACATTATATTTTGGGGGAAAGCGCATGGACAAGACGACAAATTTCGACCTGCCGCAATGGGTCAAGGCGGATCAGATCAAGATGGACGACTTTAACGGGGCGTTTGCGAGCATCGACGCGGCGCTCAAGGCTGAGGGTGACGCGCGCAGCGAGGCCGACGGCACGGCGGCGGAGCGCATCACGGCATTGGCGCAGACGATCGCAAACGGTAAAATCTGCCGCATAAAATACGGCTCGTATACCGGCAACGGCAAGTACGGCGCGGCGAACGCGGTCAGCATCGAGTGCGGGTTCTACCCGCTGCTGGTGATGGTGAGCAGCTCGAGCAGCAGCCACTACTGGGCGGTGCGCGGGTTCGACAAGTTCTACTACAACAACAACCGCGAAAACGAAATGACGTGGGGCGATACCGGCGTGAGCTGGTACTACCCGCAGGACGACCAGTATTACCCCCCGTCGGGCAACCAGATGAACGCAATCGACACGACCTATTACTATCTGGTGCTGGGCTACAGCAACGACGGAGAGCAGGGAAACTGAATCAAGGCAAAAAACAGCCCCGAGCCGAAAGGCTCGGGGCTGTTCATTTGTTTCTTACAGTCGATATCTAAAAATTAGATATGATAGGTAAGAACGAGCGTGGACGCGGTGAAGCTGGTGTATGCAGTACCATTGTAACCCATCACGGAAACAACCGTGTTGGAAGGCAGCTGATAGTTGTCCACGGTGGAGAGGGTAATGGTGGCACGATAGTAGCTACCGGCGGTGAAATAATCACCATTCCAAGGCTCGTACTTGTCGTTGGCGTTACCCTTTTCCCAAGACACGGTAGCAGTGACCTTGCTCGGGTCGAGCAAGGTAGCAACACCATTGACGGTGGCATAGACCTTCTCGACAACAGCGGTGCTTGCAGGAGCCGCGCTAGCCGAAACCGTCAGGTTGGTGACGTTGATGCCGGTGATCACGGTGCTGTCAGCAGTGCTGTTCTTGTCGTAGGCGTAGGCCTGCGCGCAGAGACGGTTGCTCTGGCCGTTCGCGTTGTTGATGTACACGAAGTAGTAGTCCTGATCAACAGGATTGCCCATCGTGCCGACAACCTTGGTCAGGTCAGCGACCACGCTGTAATACTGGCGGCCGTCAGCGTCATAGTAGAGGGAGTCGCTGAAGTTGTCGCCGATCGTGCCGGAGATCTTATCAACCGTGTAGGTCTTGCCAGACTCGTAGGCGGAGGAAAGAGCGTAGGTTTCCGTAGTGGGCGTGCCGTTAACAGTGGTGGAAACGACCTCAGCATCCAGAGTCTCGCCCGTAGTCACAGCGTGACCCTGCTTCACAACGCCGTCCTCGAGAGCGACGATGTAGAGCGTGTTGGTCTTGGGCTCACCCGCAACGCTGTTCACCGTCAGGGTGCTCTGCAGAGCAGCATAGTTAGCGAACTTGACTTCGCCGGCAACGCCGTCGACATAGCCCTTAACGACCCACGTACCGTCGGCGAGGGTGTAAGCGCCCTGCTGACCGTCGAAGTAGAACAGGCTCGTGACCTTGGAGCTCGTGGTAGCGCCGATGACGTAAACGTAATCAGCAACGTTGTCGCCGTTCAGGTCAACCCAGTCGACCTCAGCCGCATTGTAGTTATCAATGTTGGTGAAGCCGGTGATGGACTTGAAGGTGTAGGGGCTAGCAGAGGTGCCTGCGCCGGAACGAACCAGGAACGTGGTGTTGGCGTTGACAACCAGAGTGCTAGGAGCGGTGTAGATCTGGGTGTTCTTGTACACCGCGAGAGAAGCGATGCTGTGGAGCTTGCCGGAATCAGCAACATTAGCCCCAGCAGGATAGGTGGCCACCTCGACAGCCTTGAGGGTGCCGTTGGACTTGGTGGTGAAGCGGAACAGGTGGCCGTTCAGCAGGTTGTTGGTATCCGCATTGGTGTTGGTGTTGATGTAGGAATCAACATAGAAGTAGTTACCATCAGCCTTCATGACCATGTTATTGATGCCGGTGCTGTGGGTGACCTTGCCGTTCGCAATCTTGGAGCTCACAATGCCGGAAGCATTATCGTCGAAGTAGGTCATCTCGCTCAGGTCGACCTGAGCGGTGGTGCCGTCCACATAGGTGACGTTGGCCTTCGCCACGCCGGAACCGTCAGTGGCGTTGCCCGCCCACCAGATGGAGTTGATGACGCCGTAGCTGTTGGCAGCAGCGATCTCAACCGCACCGATCAGGTTGTTGTAGGAATCGAAGTACCAGGTGTACTTGGCGTCCTTCTGAGCGGCCTGATCGAGGTAGAACTTGACAGCATCGTCATAAACGGTGCCCTCAACGTTGTGCTGCTGGGCGTTCCAGTAGATGACGCTCTGAGCGCCGTCAACAGAAGTGGCCTTGCCGACGATCTCGGCATACTGCTTGGTGTTGTTGAACACCTTGCCGCTGATAGTGGCGGAGTTGGGGTCATTGGTGTAAGCGTTGACGAGGACATACTCATCCTTGGCATAGCCATAGTTGTTGTCGTAGTCCTTGAGCGTCAGAGTGGTGTAAGTAGCCGCCTTCTGAGCGCCAGTGCCATTGGTGCCATCATAGACCTCGAGGGTGATGGTGGCAGGAGTCTTGACGTGACCCTGAGCATCATAGGTGATGTCAGCAACATAGGTGACCTTGGCAAGGAAGGTGTCGATCATCACGATGGTCTTGGCATCCTTGTAGACCTCGAACAGACGGCCCTGAGCGCCCATCTTGGTGACGGTGTCGGTCAGGTTGACGAGGTAGTTCGTGGTCTGGGGCTGGCCGTTGACGATCAGCGTGTAAGCGGTATCAGCGCTCAGGCCGAGGTCGTGAGCGACGTCGCACTCAGCAACAGCCTTGGTGTAGGACAGGTCGGGCTTCTCAACGAAGGTAGTGGCCTTGTCGCCGGTGTTGTAGGTCCACTTGGTGGCGGGACGGCCCCACTTGTCGGCAGCAACAGCGGAAGCGAGCTTGAAGTTCTTCTCGCCGAGGCTGTTGGTCTTGGTGCTGATGACCTTATCGGTCACATAGCCGAAGGCCGGGGTGTAGGTGACCTGAGCCTTCTGGATGCCCTGGAACAGGAGCTCAGCGACCAGCTCACGGGAAGCGGGAGCGTTCAGGTCGGTGGTCTTCGCCACGTTGTCCAGAACGCCGAGCTGCTGCGCGGTCTGCGCAACATGGAGCGCCCAGTCAGCGCCGGAGAACTCGTTGTTCTTGTCGTAGCCAACCGCGCGGAGGATCATGGCGAGGACTTCATAGCCGGTGACCTTGCCGGAGGGCTTGAAGGTGCCGTCGGGATAACCCTTGACGAGAGAGGCGTTGGCGCAGTAGCCGATGTAGCCCTGAGCCCAACCGGCGCCAGCCATGTCGCTGAACTTGTTATAAGTGGCATAGAGGCCGGACTTATCGTTCTTGGCGACGTCGGCAGTGTAGATACGATAGATGATCGTAGCTACCTCAGCGCGGGTGATGTTGCCCTCGGGCTTGAAGGAACCGTCCTCATAACCCTTGAACACACCCATGCCATTCAGAACGGCAACAGCCTCAGCGTAATCATCGCTGATGCTCTTGTCATCCTTGAAGGCTGCGTTGGCGCTGACGGCCAGAGACAGAGTCATGACCAGAGCCAGCACCATTGCGAGTAACTTTTTCATAGATGTTACTCTCCTTTCATAAATTTCCATCCCCTTGGAGCGCTCCGGCAGCGAAAAGCGGGCATTTTGCTGTTCGCGGGCGAAAATGAAAGTTGACCGAAAAAGTTGCAAAACATTTCGATTTTCTTACATTTTTGACCGTTTTGCAGGAAAACGCGCGATTTTAGTTGCTATTGCATCCCCTTAAAGATGGTTCGTTTGTCAGAAAGGAGCAAGTTTCGGCGTTTCTCGGCTTACTTACCGTGGCATGCCGATCCCGTAACTAAGTCGGGAACGCACCGTTCCCCACCCTTTCTGCACTGTCACCTTACCACAAGCAAAATTTCAAGTCAACGCTTTCGCCCCATCTGTAACACACTTGTAACAAACCGCCGCTTCTGTTACAGCTTGACATAAAACCCCCGCTTTCGCCATTATCCGCCACCACATACATATAATATATAAGCACAAATATGAAAAAAGCGGCCTAAGCCGCTTTTTGTGTTCTGATGACCCGCGCAGCGGTCAGGCGGCAAGTAACAGTAGTCCGCGCCGCCGCGCGGGGAGCGAAATTTCCCTTTTCCAGCCGCGGCCCGCCGAAAAAAAGGAAAGCCCGCTCACCTGAGCGGACTTTCGCCAATATTTTTTGCACAACCCCGTACAACCCAAAAAAATTCGCGCCCGCAGGCGCGCAATGATCCTGATCGTTTTTTGTCGCGACAGAAGGTGAATTGCCGCAAAGCGGCAAGAGACGCCGCCCTGGGGCGTGTGCGTGACAAAAAAACACCTCTCACGCCGCAAACGTGCGCGCCTACGGCGCGTGCGCTGCCGCGGCGTGCAATCCAAAATCAAAAAAGGCGGCTTTCGCCGCCTTTTTTGAAGTTCTTTACTGAATCTCGATCTGCTTCGCGTTCACCACCGCGCTCTTCTTCGGCATGTTCAGCTTGAGCACGCCGTCATTGTACTGCGCGGAGATGTCCGCGACCTCGACGCCGCTGATGTCGAACGCGCGCTGGTAGCTGCCGTAGCTGCGCTCGCAGCGGACGTAATTGCCCTTCTTGTCCTGATCCTCGTGCTCGCTGTGGCGCTCGGCGCGAATGGTCATCGTGTCGCCGTCCACGTCGACGTGGATGTCCTCTTTCTTGAAGCCCGGCAGATCGGCTTCCAGCAGGTAGCTGTCGCCCTTGTCCTGAATATCGGTCTTAAACTCGCTCAGCCCGCGGCCCCACGAGCCGTCGCCGAAGAATGCGCGCTCCATCTGATCCCAGGGATCATAAGCCGCAACGTGATTGTTTCTGCGTTCAAAAGGTCTCAGTTCAAACATAATACAAAGCCTCCAAATCTATTCTGGCGAGCCGCTCTTGCAGCCCGCGTGGTTTACATTTCTTTCGTTCCCCTCGGAACAATTTTGAGTATAGTCACGCCCTGTGAACAAAAATACATCTTTTGATGAACAAATCTTTAACTTTAGCACTCTTGCGCCGAGAGTGCTAAAAATCGTGGTAGCTGCGGACCGCTACCAAACCGCTACCCGACCTTTCGCGCCCGCAAACTCTTGCAAAATCAGCCTTTTTTCGCCCCGCCAAACCCCCGTTTTCGGCAAATCGCTACCAAACCGCTACCCGCCGCGTCCGCAAGCCCTTGCGCAGCGGGCTTTTTCCGCGCCGCTAAGGGGATGCAATATCCACCGAATTGAACGATTTTGCGCTGATTCTGCCAAATTTTGCTTATTTTCAATTGTTTCTGCAATAATTTGAGGATTTGCAAATTTTGGCAGCAACCACGGGGAAGCGGGAGAGACGGCGGGTGTTCGGCTGCGAGAAGATGATGACGTTATCGTCATGATCGACACCTTCCTCGCCAAGGTCACCTATGTTGCTCCTGCCGCTTATGACGCTCAGGGCCACCTGCGCACCGAGGCTACCATCAAGCTCGATGTCTATGCCACCAAGGGCTCCACTGCTGCTACCCCGCTCACCCTCACCAACGGCGAGGATGCGTATCCGTATGCTGTCGGCGATTACGTTCTCCTGAACGCCTTCACCAACGCTGCTAACAGCGCTACCGAGAGCGGCAGCATCAAGACCGGCGCTGACAAGTACGGCGAGGTCGTTTCCAAGGCCACTTCCATTGACGGCGCTCAGAGCGTGATCTACTACAACGCCAAGCAGCACAACGTCGAGGGCACTGTCTATGACGATGCTGTCAAGTTCTACTTCGACAACGCGGTGGCCAGCACCAACAAGTTCACCTGGTTCTTCGATCAGTACAACAACCTCATCGGTAACGTTGAGATCGCTGCCGCTACCAGCTACGGCGTCATCAACTCCATCTGGTGGGCGGGCAACGCCACTGACGGTTCCGGCGTGGCGAAGGCCAACGTCACCTATGTGGACGGCACCACCGCCGTTCTCGACATCAGCACCCTCATCTACAATGGTGCTGCCGCCGAGAACCGCAACACTACGTATATCGCTAAGGGCGGCAAACTGTCCCACAGCACCGCTGCCCTTAAGGTCATGTCCGGCGATACCTACAGCACCGCGCCCACGAGCTACTTCTACATCGACGACTATATCGATCAGAACGCCCGCGCCGACAAGACCGGCGCTCAGATTCTGAACGACGATATGTTCCAGTTCACCACTCAGCCCAACGGCACTGTCAAGGCTGTTGAGGTCAGTGGTGCCGGCACTGCCGCCGCTTACAAGAATCTCCACAGCGAGAACCTGGCTATTTACAAGGACACCCAGATCACCAGCGGCCTTGTTGCCAACTCCAACACTGTGTACCTGATCCGCTCCGGTGATGACACCACTGCCAGCCCGTATACCTTCAAGTCTGTTACCGGCTTCGACAAGATAGACCGTTATCAGAATGATGAGGTCGACTACGTCATGAGCGACGACTTCGCCAAGTATGTCTTCATCAAGGCTGATCCCACCGAGTCCAAGGTCACCAGCGTGTTCTTCTATGCTGGCGAGCAGGCTTCCTTCAACAACGAGACCGGCGTTTGGACCACCCCCGGCTACCTCGACGGTGAGAAGACCGCCATCTATGCTGTCGGCTGGAACAACAGCAACGTGAACACCATCATCGACACGGCCACCGGTCGCGGCAATGCCAACACCATTTACAGTGTCGCTCTGAGCAACGGCTACCTCGACAAGGATTACACGAGCGCTTGGGTGTACACTTCCACCGACCCGATTCGCGCTGCGTCTGTCAACGGTGTCACCTACCCGCTCGCTGCCGCCTATATGAACCGCAACGACGTTAAGGTCCTCACCATTCAGGGTTCCTCTTCCGATACCTTTGAGGGCAATGTCTACACGCACAACGACGCCAAGTACTCCTTTGTCAGCAACGCAGACTTCGCCTCCAAGATCAACAGCGAGTTCACCAACCTCGGTGATAAGGTGATCTACCTCGCTTACATCTCCGGTTCCGGCGAGTACAGCGGCTCTATCCTCCATGCCAACATTGTTGACAGAGCTACCACCGCTGATGAACTGCGTGAGATCAGCGCTGTTAAGCCCAACGGCACTGTTACCGCTGCCTCTTCCCAGTCCTTCAAGGATATCACCATCTCCAACTGGGATGTTACGTACACTGATGGTCTCACCTCGGGCAGCACTGCTACCGTTAAGACTGTCAACATCGAGTGGTATAAGCTGAACGAGGCTGGTACCGAGTACAATGTTAAGGTCGTTGATACCAACGCCCCCTTCATCGCTGGTAACAGCTGCAAGTTCGTTGCTACTGTTGAGCTCACCGGCAGCAATGCTGATGACTTCACCTTTGCTGATGGCGCCAATGTTTACACTGGCTACGTCAACAACGTTCAGTAATTGAACGAAAAAAACTACCCCAAAAATAGTTTCAGCCTCGAGCCGAAAGGCTCGGGGCTGTTTTTTGCTTTATCCAGTCCGCGTCATAACCGAGGACAAGATAGCAATATTCTTTCCCGCTGCTGTTGAACTGCGAGGATGCCGTATATCCGCCAGAGTCGCTGTCTAACGTCTGCGATACCCGGCTCACGCCGCTGTCACCCCATGTATAGTAATTGTTCATGGAGCCGATGCCGGACGAGCAGCCGGTCACGCCGCGTATGACCGTCGTTTTCTGTCCGCCGTCCGCGCGGAACAGCACCAGCACCGCGGGGCAAAAGCCGCATTCGACGCTGTTCGGGTGATTTTGGCCCGATAGACCGGTGCCGGTGTATGTGCCGAACTTCGCGTGGCAAATCTTGCTGCTGGCAATCGTCTGCGCAATGGCGGTCACGGTCTCCGCCTCCGCCTTGGCCGCCACCGCGTCGGCGTTGGCCTTGAGCGTTTCGTCGATCTTGCCAAACGCCGCATTGAAGTCATCCATCTTGATGAAGTCCGATTTTTTCCCACTTGGGCAGGCCGTAATTGGCTGTTTTTCCCATCGCGTCCTCCCCTTTCACCACGCGCGGCGCACGACGCTCAGCACGCCGATGGTCTCGTCGATGCTCGAAAAGCGGTAGACGCGCTCGTCGCGCTCGCGCTGCGCCCTTTCGATTGGGTTTTCGAATTTCATCCGCGCCAAGTGCTCGCATTTTTCGATCTGGGTTCTGGGTCGTTCATAGGTGTTGTTGTACATGTTTTTCCTCCTCATTTTGTGCAGCCCA
>ERZ857775.3209-NODE-3209-length-13784-cov-5.337534_pt1 | contig 13784 bp, 8 predicted proteins | sample MGYA00519698_ERZ857775 | MGnify/ENA primary metagenome ERZ857775 (study PRJEB31778, sample SAMEA3449363) | human gut metagenome | biome: human gut; feature: human-associated habitat; material: faeces | place: United Kingdom | collected 2010/2012 ...
CGGGCATAACTGCGATCTTCAAAGTTTCTGACAGCACTGGAAATATTGTTTGCCGCATACAGTGCCATCTTCTCTCCGGATGTAACGATCAGAACCTTATCCGCATATCCCTCACGAATCGGTGCTGCAAATCCACCGCACACAACATCACCTAATACATCATACAAAACCACATCGGGTTTATAATGTTCGAATAGTTCCATATCTTCAAGAAGCTGAAAAGTCGCAATAATTCCACGCCCCGCACAGCCAAGTCCCGGTGTCGGTCCGCCCGTCTCAATGCAGAGGATTCCTCCATAGCCTTCCTTTGAAATCTGCGCCAGCTCATCCGGCTCCTCGTCCTCTTCCCTCATATAATTCATTACCGGACGAAGTGGCTCACCACCAAGTAAATTAATGGTGGAATCCGCTTTCGGATCGCATCCGATCTGAATGACACGTTTTCCCATATTTGCAAAAGCTGCTGCAAGATTGGAAGTCACTGTGGATTTTCCAATACCGCCCTTTCCGTATACTGCTACCTTTAACATGCTATCCTCCTGTTATTTTCAACGCAAAAAACCATCTTTCGGGCAATCTGTCAGAAAGATGGTTCTGTAAATCCTTATTTCTTAACTATTCCTGCTCGGATCATCCTTGCCGTCAGAGTTTTTATTCATTTATATTAAAATTGTTCAACACAATTACCGTCGTATCTTTTTCACCAAATGCTCTGCAGATGAATGAATCAGATGCCGTAATTTTCCCAATCATTTTATCAGCTGTTATACAAATTAGTCAACACGAACTGCATGCTTCACTCCCCTACACCTGCATATTCTAACATATTTAAGCCTATGGCCTGTCCTGTTTTTCATAGGTATACTCTCACGTCATTTTATTTTCTACAGACAGTATACCATAAAAATCAGAAATTGCATCCTCTTCCTTTGCACCAAATAGAAAAAATGACTCTGTGGAATTTGCCCACAGAGCCATTTTTTCTATATGCCTTTTATTTCAGATATCCGTTTGTAACCATATCTACAATCTCACCTGTCGGAATGGAAAATTCGACCATTCCCATATATCCCGGTGCTACTTCATACTTATCAAATACAAGAGTAAGTTTTCCCTTCTCATTGACATAGAAATTCGTCTTATTGCTGATGGACTTGAAATTGAACTTATTGTTTTCATCGTCCACAAAATAGGTAACATCTGCATTCTCTTTCATCTGTGCCCGCATCTGTTCTTTGATATTGTCGGAAATCCGGTCAATATAGCCGCTTCCTTTTTTGAACAGATTTTTCAGAGTGATTTGTTTTCCGGATTTTTTATCCACACTGAAAATCTTTGCATAACTCTGGGAGCCGCCCATAGCAATTACCGTATCAATCCGCAGGCAAAACAGCTTGTCGTTGTCGGTTACAACCTTATATCCGGAAGTAAGGCTCTCATTTCCCTTCTCTCCCTTCTTTATGGCTGCCACATCTTTTTTATAATCTTTGATAAATTTATTCTGATAACTGGATATTGCAGCATTCAGTTTTTCACTTTCGCTTTTCATAACTTTTCCGTCTGTACCTGTAATTTTCACTTTCGGAATCTTTACACTGGCTTCCATCTGTTTGCCCTTCTGGTTGTTGGTATACTTCTTTGCCAGCGATACTTTATAAACCGGCAGACTTGTTTTTGCCTGTGTAACCACCGTTCCTGCTCCCATTGTCACCAGCATTGCCGCAGCAGCTACTGCAATACCTGTCTTTTTTAATACACTACTCAGTTTACTCATTTTATTTTCCTCCTTTTTTGTTTCTATCTATTAGACCATTCATCACACATAAAAGTTTCAGAAATACAAAAATTTCCATTTTATTTTTCTGCTGCCAGGCTTCATTGAAAAAAAAAAGGAAAAAAGCTATAATAATATAAGTTTGCCATATAAAAGCAAATACAGATATTAACATAAGAAAGGGCGAAACATATGACTTCAGAACAACAAAATCCACTTGCCGTGGACAAAATTTCTTCGCTGATTCTGCGCTTTTCCGTACCGAGCATTATCGCCATGCTTGTCAGTGCGGTATACAACATTGCAGACCAGCTTTTTATCGGAAATGCAGTCGGCACACTCGGCAATGCCGCTACCAACATTGCATTCCCACTTGCCATGATGTGCACAGGACTTGGACTTCTGTTTGGAATCGGCGGTGCGGCAAGCTTCAACCTTCACATGGGTGCCGGCAAAAAAGAAAAAGCTCCCTATTTTGTCGGAAACGCCATCACAATGCTTCTTACCGTTGGCATCCTTCTTTTTGCCATAACCGAATTATTTTTGAATCCTCTGCTGGTCGGATTTGGTTCCCCAGCAGATGTTCTCCCTCTTGCCCGGCAATACGTCCGTGTGACGGCGATCGGTTTTCCTTTTTTAATTCTTACGATCGGAAGCGGACACTTAATCCGTGCAGACGGCAGCCCAAAGATGGCGATGTTTGTAAACATTTCCGGCGCCATCATCAACATTGTATTGGATGCCGTGTTTGTTCTGGGATTCCACTGGGGCATGTACGGTGCTGCAGCGGCAACCGTGATCGGTCAGGTCATCTCTGCGATTATTGCGGTCTGCTATCTGTCACACTACCGCACAGTAACCCTGCACTCCGGGCATTTCCGGCCGAATGCTTCCCATCTGGCACAGATCTGCTCACTTGGCATGGCTTCTGCCATCAACCAGGTTGCCATGATGATCGTGCAGATTACGATGAACAACCTACTAAAGCATTACGGTGCACAGTCCGTTTACGGAGAGTCAATTCCGATTGCCTGTTCCGGAATTGTCATGAAAGTCAACCAGCTTTACTTTTCCGTGATTATCGGCCTGTCACAGGGCAGCCAGCCGATCCAGAGTTTTAACTACGGTGCGAAACAGTACAACCGGGTAAAGGAATCGTATCGTCTGGCGATTACGGTCGGTGCCATTGTATCCATTGTATCCTTTCTGCTGTTTCAGATTTTTCCGCGACAGATCCTCGGTCTGTTTGGCAGCGGAAGCAAAGAATATTTTGATTTCGGTGTAAACTATTTCCGGATTTTCCTGCTGTTTACATGGCTTAATTTTATGCAGCCGATTTCCTCGACGTTTTTCAGTTCGATCGGAAAAGCATATAAGGGAACGTTTCTTTCTCTGACAAGACAGATTTTATTCCTGCTTCCTCTGCTTTTGCTTTTCCCGCGTTTCTGGGGAATTAAGGGAATTCTTTATGCGAGTCCGGTTGCGGATGTGTTATCTTTTGCAGTTGGACTGGCAATGGTTATACATGAATTCCAGTTGATCCGGAAGTTGGAAGTTTCTGAACAGAATACAACGACTTTCTAACATGAAAGTAAAAATATATTTTCCTGCAAAAAAGCGCGCAGCAAAAGGGGGGCACCACTTTTTGCTGCGCGCATTTTTTACTGTTTCAAATCGGCTTTTATTTATTTTTGAGCCCCGATATGAGTTCTCAGCTTATTTTTGATCTCATTCTCAAGCTTCTCCACAAACTCATCCAGTGGAAGAACTGTGGTATCTTTTTCTCCATGCAGACGGAAGGATACGGTTCTGTCTTCTTTCTCATTGAAGCCGACAACCAGAAGATACGGCACCTTCTGCACCTGTCCTTCACGCATACGATAGCCAAGCTTCTCGGATCTGTCATCGAGTTCTACACGGACATCCTTTGCCTCTAATGCATCGCAGATTTCCTTTGCATAAGCAGTCAGTTCCTCGTTGTCTGTCTTAACCGGCATCACACGAACCTGAACCGGAGCCAGCCATGTCGGCAGATTTCCCTTGGTCTCCTCAAGAATATATGCCATGAAACGATCGAGGGAACCAAGAATTGCACGGTGCAGAACAACCGGTGTCTTCTTCTCACCATCACGGTCTACATAAGACAGATTGAATTTTGCCGGGAGACAGAAATCAAGCTGGCAGGTAGAAAGTGTGATCTCATTGCCGACTGCAGGCTGTACGTTTACATCCAGCTTTGGTCCATAGAAAGCAGCCTCTCCAATTTCCTCTGTATAATCAATTTTCAGATCATTCAATACCGTGCGGAGTGCATCCTCTGCCTTGTTCCACATAGCATCATCATCATGATACTTTTCTTTGTTTGCCGGATCACGCAGAGACAGTACACAACGGTAATTGGTAATTCCGAAATCCTTGTAGGTACTAAAAATCAAGTCTACAACCTTGGTAAACTCATCCTCAATCTGCTCCGGTGTTACAAACAGATGCGCATCGTTCTGACAAAAATGTCTGCCTCGCTCGATACCCTTTAACGTTCCGCTGGATTCGTAACGGAAATCATGTGCGATCTCACCGATACGGATCGGCAGATCCTTATAGGAATGTCTTCTGTTTGCATAGATCATCATATGATGCGGGCAGTTCATCGGACGAAGAACGAAAGACTCTCCCTCCATCTCCATTGGTGGGAACATGTTTTCTTTGTAGTGATCCCAGTGACCGGATGTCTTGTACAGATTTACGGTACCGACACAAGGAGTCATAACATGCAGATAGCCCAGCTTTCTTTCCTTGTTCTTGATATAATTCTCCAGCTCCTGCCAGATCACATATCCTTTCGGAAGGAACATCGGAAGTCCACGGCCAACCAGATCATCAACCATAAACAGGTTCATGTCCTTTCCGATTTTTCTGTGATCTCTTTCCTTTGCTTCCTCTAAAAGCTTAAGGTGTGCCTCCAGCTCCTCTGCGGTCGGGAAACATACACCATAAATTCTCTGCAGCACTTTGTTTTTGCTGTCACCTTTCCAGTATGCACCAGAGTGACGGATCAGCTTGAAGTTTCTGCAAAGTTTTACATTGTCTACGTGCGGTCCACGGCACAGATCCGTAAAATCGCCCTGATCATATACGGTAATATTTCCATCTTCCAGATCGGAGATCAGATCCAGTTTATACTCATCATTCTGGAACATTTCCATAGCCTCTGCCTTAGAAACTTCACGTCGCATGATTTTCTTTCCGGATTTTGCAATCTTTTTCATCTCTTTTTCGATCTTTTCGATATCCTCATCACGGATTACATCTTCCCCAAGATCTACATCATAGTAAAATCCCTCTGCAACAACCGGTCCAACCCAGAATTTTGCCTGTGGGTACAGATGCTTGATTGCCTGTGCCATCAGATGTGCACAGGAATGATTCAGTGTTTTTAATTCTTCATTTTCCTTAAAGTTTACCATTTTACGTTAACTCTCCTTCTTTTGGTATGGAAATAAAAAAGCACCCCGGATATGCATGACATATCTAAGGGTGCTTTATACACGGTTCCACCTTAATTCTTTTACTCTTTGGCTTATAACGCAGCTACACGGTGACGCTTCTTTCGCGCACAGCTCAGGAGTGGTCTTCATGAAATCTTTCCATAAACGGCTCACACCATCTACCGTTCTCTCTGTATGTTTCAATTTCACTACTTGTTCCGTCAATGCTTTTTTCTATTCTTATGCATTGTACCACGTTCTGATTTCTAATACAATAGGGTAATTTTGCTAATCTGCTTTTTCATCCATATAAGTAATTTTCAGATCGAACGACCATGGAATATCGGAAAGATACTGTTCCTTATAATAATTGTTTCCGTTTGTTATTTTTTTCCGGAAGCGGAAGGAATCCGGCGTAAAAATTACAAGCAGATATGTATTTCCTTTCTTTAAGCGATACGTATTTTTTTCAGATTCCATACTGTATCTGGAAATACTGTCTTTTTTCTTCTGCAGTTCCCTCTGGATAGCGCTTGTATACCCTGCCGAATTTTTTATTGCACGCTTCGCACTTCTCGTAAGTTTTTTCGATGCGTTGACATCATACCATACTTTGCCATAACCACTTGCAAAAGTTCTGGAAAGAAACTGATAGTAGGTACTGTTCCATGGGTCATAAATCTCATACCCGCTTTTTAACTCTTTTGGCAGAAACATGAGATAATTGTTATCATTATAGATCACTTCATTCTTGGATTTTCCCTTAAAATCACTTTCCGTAAACTGGTATTTACCGCTCTTTCTACATTGAAATTTTACAAACGAGACATTTTCACCAACACCATCATCATCCACATAACTGGTATTTGCTTTTCCGGTCATACCGGACACATTAATGACGTTCCTGCCCTCATACAATGCCGGGACCTGCTGCATCGTGTAATTATACACACTTTTTGAAATCAGTTTTCTCTCATAGGCGCTTGTCTCCAGCTGTCTGTAAGTCAGCTTGTCCGCATTGGACTTGTTTACCAGATTTCCCGTCATCAATGCTGTTACCGAATGTACCATTGCTGCATCTGTGTGCTCCATTTCCATTGGTGTCACAGCAATTACTGCCAGAATCACAGCCAGAACAAAACAAACCCTCTTTTTCCACATTTGTCTGAGCATAAATAAATAATCCTTTTTTGTTATTATTTTATTCTATCTTTCCGATTCCTTCAAGTACTTTCTGCTCTATTTTCATTATCTCATAAATAAAACCATCAGCCACCTTACCGCAAATGCTGCCACCCAGGCGATCATACACTGCCAGATCACCATGCCAACTGCCCATTTTCGTCCAAGTTCCCGGCGAATGGAAGCAATTGCTGCAATACACGGCGTGTACAACAGACTAAATACCAGAAGTGAAGCTGCCGCTACCGGTGTCAATGCATCCTTTACTGCTCCTCCAAATAAAATTTCCAGAGTTGAGATCACGCTCTCCTTTGCCATAACGCCGCTGATCAATGAAGTACAGATCCTCCAGTCTCCCAGTCCAAGCGGTGCAAAAATTGGAACCAGGCAGTTTGAAATCATCGCAAGAATACTGTCTTTAGAATCCGCCACCAGATTAAAATGCAAATCAAATTTCTGTAAGAACCAGATACAGATCGTTGCTACAAAAATAACGGTAAATGCTTTCTGCAGGAAATCTTTTGCTTTCTCCCACAAAAGCTGCATAACATTTTTCAGCCCCGGCAGACGATAATTTGGCAGCTCCATGACAAACGGAACCGCATCTCCACGGAACAGTGTTTTCCGATACAACAACGCAACCAGGATTCCAATCACAATTCCGGTCAGATACAAAGCACACATCACGAGTGCTCCATACTCCGGGAAAAATGCGCTGGTAAAAAATGCATAAATCGGAAGTTTTGCCGAACAGCTCATAAACGGAGTCAGCAAAATCGTCATCTTCCGGTCTCTCTCACTCGGCAGCGTGCGGGTCGACATCACCGCCGGAACTGTACATCCAAATCCGATGAGCATCGGTACAATGCTTCGTCCGGAAAGTCCGATTTTTCGCAGAAGTTTATCCATAAAAAATGCAACTCGCGCAATGTAACCACTGTCTTCCATCAATGACAGAAAGAAAAATAATGTTACGATAATTGGCAGGAAACTCAGTACACTTCCGACTCCGGCAAAAATACCGTCAATGATCAGTCCGTGAAGCACTTCATTGACTCCCGCTGCCGTCAGCGCACGGTCTGTCACATTAGACAGTGCGTCAATCCCCATGGCAAGCAGGTTCTGTAAAAAAGCGCCGATCACATGGAACGTAAGGAAGAACACCAACAGCATAATACCGATAAAACATGGAATTGCTGTATATTTTCCGGTCAGAATCCGATCGATTTTCTCACTGCGGATGCGCTCCCGGCTTGCCTTCGGCTTTACTACCGTTTTCTCGCACACCTTTTCGATGAAATTAAAACGCATATCCGCAATCGCCGCACTGCGATCGAGCCCACGCTCTTTTTCCATCTGTACAATCAGATGTTCAATTGCTTCGTGCTCATTCTCGTCCAGTTCCAGTTTCTGCAGAATCAGATGATCCCCTTCAATGATCTTAGAAGCTGCAAAACGCAGAGGAATTCCCGCATGCTCTGCGTGATCCTCGATCAGATGGCTGACTGCATGAATACAGCGGTGCACGGCTCCACCAAACTCATTTTCACTACAGAAATCCTGTCGTCCCGGCCGCTCCTGATATTTTGCGATATGCAGTGCATGCCTTACCAGTTCATCCACTCCCTCATTTTTTGCAGCAGAAATCGGGACCACCGGCACACCCAGCATCGCTTCCATCCCGTTTACATCCACCGATCCTGAATTTCCGGTCATCTCATCCATCATATTGAGTGCCACAACCATCGGGATATCCATTTCCAGCAGCTGCATCGTCAGATACAGATTCCGCTCGATATTGGTTGCATCAATAATATTGATGATCGCCTTTGGTTTATCCTCCAGCACAAAATTTCTTGAAACAATCTCCTCACTGCTGTAAGGGGACATCGAATAGATTCCCGGCAGATCTGTCACCAGAGTGTCTGGGTATCCTTTGATCGGTCCATCCTTGCGGTCAACCGTAACCCCCGGAAAGTTTCCGATATGCTGGTTTGAACCGGTCAGCTGGTTAAACAGCGTCGTCTTTCCACAATTCTGATTTCCCACCAGCGCATATGTAAGCCTCGTCTTTTCCGGCAAAGGGTTTCCATCCCCTTTTACATGATACTTTCCTTCTTCGCCCAGTCCCGGATGAACCGACTGATTAATGTTTCTGGCTCCTTCATGCTTTCTGGTACGGGAAGAAATCTGCTCAATTGTAATCTGATCTGCATCTGCCAGCCGAAGAGTCAGCTCATACCCATGGATCTGCAGTTCCATCGGGTCGCCCATTGGGGCAAACTTAATCACCGTCACTTCCGCTCCCGGAATCACTCCCATATCCAGGAAATGCTGGCGTAGCGCACCCTCGCCGCCTACCGCTTTGATAACGGCACTTTTTCCGATTTCCAAATCTTTTAACGTCATTCTCTTTTGTCCTTCGTTTTTTCTGTACTTATTGATATTTATTTTCAATTATACACTGTCCGATATAAAAGAGAAAGTTTTTCAAGAAAGAAATCGGCAAAAACCTGCCATTTTGTAAATTATGAATTTAATTTTTTATACAAAGCTATGGTTTTTTCGTTATTTCCACCATAAATAAAATAGTAATCAATCTGTCCGTCCCCCTGCGTGCTGATATAGGGACCATAGGTTTTGATATTACAAAGAAGAACGGATTGTGTCGCAGCGACACCGATTCCGTATCCTTTCCCCGATAAAACAAGTGGCATCCGCATCGGTTTTCCGCCAAAGGAAATATACTTCGTCTTGGAGCGCAACACCAGAAGATCTGTGGAAAGCACTCCTTTTGCATTGATTTTTTCGGAAAACTCCCAGTCGAAAAATTCCCAGGTCTGATTTCCCATAATCAGGCGCGGTTCTGTTGTGCGCTCCTTTAAAAGCAAGGTTCCGTCTGCTGTTTCAAAGCGCATGGCTCCCGTCTTTTTGTCGATGATAACCACTACTTTTTCTGTGGCAACTCTTAACGCGGACTTTGACTCTTTGGCACTCCAGAGAACCGTTTCCTCTGCTTTTGGCTTCCAGTAAGTATTTTTTATCTTTGTTGTTACTCCTTTGACATAGCTGACACGGATGATTTCCGGTGTGATCGGTGTCAGTCGAAGAAGTCCTGCCGCGCTTGCAATATCAATATGTTCCTTTGTCTTTTTGGCCGATTTCACGGCGCCACTGATTTTTGCGTGGCTGCGCACCGGAAGACTCCGGTTATCCGGCAGTTCTCCAAAGGCATAGGGAGACATATTCATTTGTTCGATTGCCGGCTTTTTTGATATTTTTGATATTTTAGAAGCGGGAGGAATGGCATGCGTGTGCACAGTCTTCTCCTCTGGCACACATGCTTCTATTTTTTTCGGCCCGATATATCCCCGGATGTTGTGCTCTTTATCTCCTTTTGCACGGCGCTCCTGCTCGATCTCTTTCTGTGTAAATAGTTTCCTGTCGTACTCTTTTGCTTTCGTCAGTGTCTCCGAAGAAAATTCCTGCATTTTTTTGTTTTCCGGAACCGGATCTGCCAGAATTTTACTCAGGGATTCCTGATAAACTACCGCCAGTTCATGCAATGCGCGCGTTGCTGCGACATACAAAAGCTTTACATGCCCATTGTCCAGCGGATAATTTTTCTCCGATGGATCATATAAAAGGACGGCATCAAACTCAAGGCCTTTGGTATAAGCAACCGGAAGCACCATAACGCCTTCTCCAAATTCGGTTGTCTCCAGATCGCAGTCTGTCACCTCAATATACTGTTTCAGCTGTGCAGCAATCTTGGCCGCTTCTATCGCGTCACGGCAGATTACGGCAATGGTTTCATATCCATCCTGCTGCCACTGACGGATCGTATGTACTACTTGTGCCAGTAACTCCTGCAGATCCTGCTTTTTTTCTACACGCACCTTCGCCCCATGGCGGATAATCGGCTCCACCGGATACACGGCAAAATCTCCGTGCCGTAAGATATCATTTGCATATTCCGAAATCTCGACGGTGTTCCGATAACTTTTCTGCAACAGACCAAATGCGTCATAGGTGCCGGTCAACACCAGTTTTTTCAATTCTTCCCAATCATTTAATCCGTATTGAAAGTGAATGTTCTGGGACGTATCTCCCATGATCGTATAAGTGCACCCCCGCAGACAATAATGCAGACAGCAATACGCCATCATTCCAAAATCCTGTGCCTCGTCGATGACGACATGGCTGGCCTCCCGCACCGGGTCCGTCTCTTTCATCCTCTTATAAATATATGCAAGTGCTGCCAGATCATACACATCAAAAGAGTTTTCCGGTATATCCACCTCTTTTCCCGCAACAGCCTGCACCTGTAAAAATTCCCGGTAAAAATCATAAATGGATGTCTTCCATTTTCCATCGCCAAAATAAGAAGTGTATTTCTTATCCAATGCCTTTTTCACCTTTGCCGGATAAGAGATCTGTTTTCCCAATACTTCATTTTCATATCTGGCGTACAGGATTTCATTGAGCATAAGGATTTTACTCTGCATCGACAGCTCCGGATGCTCCCGCAAGTAGGTATTGATCAGTACCGGCCCGGCCAGAAGTGTTTCTGTGTCTTCCAGATAGATTTTCTCATGTGAAATCTCCCTCTGCTCATAGGCTGCACAGTATAATTCCAGATCATGAAACCATTCTCTGTTTCCTTTCTGGGCATTTTGGGCATCGTCTTTTTCCAGAGGATGCACGCTGTAATTTTGTTCATCCCAATCCTCGTACAACAGACGGATAAACAACTGTTCCATGGTCATCTGCCGAATACCATACACATCCAGTTCCGGAAGCACGCCTGTGATATAATTCAGCAAAATCCGGTTGCTTCCTATAATATAGAAGTCTTCCGGTCGGAAATCGTCTCTGTAATTGTATAGAATATAGGAAATCCGGTGCATGGCAACTGTTGTCTTTCCGGAACCGGCTACTCCCTGCACAATGATATTGGTCTTGGGAGAACGCCGGATGATCTGGTTTTGCTCTTTCTGGATCGTCGCAACGATCTCCCCAAGCACTGCTTTTTTGTTTTTCGCCAGATACTTTGTCAAAAGTTCATCGTTTGCCACAACATCCGAATCAAAAAAATCTTTCAGATGATCGTTTTCAATTTCGTATGTGCGCTTCCGTTTCAAATCGATCGTAAATGTTCCTTCTGAACTGACGACATACTGGCAGGGGTCCAGACTGCTCTCGTAGTAAACGGAGGCTATCGGCGCTCTCCAGTCCAGCACTACCGGCTCGGAAACGTCCCTGGCAATGCCAACTCTCCCTATATAATAAGACTCTGCTTCTTTTGCATTTGGATCTTTAAAATCAATACGACCAAAATAGGGTTTCTTTCGTGCTTTCTCATAACGCACCAGATTATGCTCGTTTTCGTGCAGCCGCACTGTTGCATTGTTCCAGAGTGCAAGTCCTTCCTTATCCTGCGCATCGTACACATCCAGCAGGTCTTCCAGATCCGCATTGAGTTTTCGTATGTCCGCTTTTGCATGATCCAGGTTATTCTGTGCAATCTGTATGATTTCCTGCAGATTTTGTTCTTCTGCTTCACGTGTCAGGCCTGGAAGGTTGCGTCTTTTTTCCAAGTTGTTCACCTCCTATTGAAAATGAGAACCTCTGTTATACTATTTATCCACCTTTTTTCACATAAAATATTCAAATTTTTTGGCATTATTTTTCTTTCATTTTTTCACAACAAATATAATACCCAAAATATAAAAAATGGAAAAGAGCTTTCCTATGAAATCAAAAAACAATTTTGATAAAATCTCCTAACCAAAGTTTGAATACCATACATCGTTATGTCATTCTCTTTTTAATCCACGCTCCCGCGAAGGGAGCGACGTTAACCTGGATCATGTTTCTGTATTTAAAGAAGTATTTCAATCCACGCTCTCGCGAAGGGAGCGACCTGTTCGTAGCTGTCAAGGTGTGGTATCCCATGAAAATTTCAATCCACGCTCCCGCGAAGGGAGCGACGTGCAAGAACAGCACATTTGCCCGAAAGATTAAATTTCAATCCACGCTCCCGCGAAGGGAGCGACCAAGCCCTGCAAATACATCCCCACCACCAGAGTTATTTCAATCCACGCTCCCGCGAAGGGAGCGACTATTCCCGATGAGTTTCGTATTGTTAAGCCAGGTATTTCAATCCACGCTCCCGCGAAGGGAGCGACGCAGCAATCCGGAATATCCATTACATGCACTTATGATTTCAATCCACGCTCCCGCGAAGGGAGCGACTTTCCGGCGCGTCAATGGTTTATCCAAAACTACGATTTCAATCCACGCTCCCGCGAAGGGAGCGACAAGTGCGCACCCTCGAAACGTTTTTTCATGGTACTATTTCAATCCACGCTCCCGCGAAGGGAGCGACTACTTCATGAGTGGGATGTTTTACCCGACTGACGATTTCAATCCACGCTCCCGCGAAGGGAGCGACCTCTACAAGCAATGGAACGAAAGAGTGCAACAGATTTCAATCCACGCTCCCGCGAAGGGAGCGACTCAAGTAGGATTTTTAAAAAGTTTCTACAGTGTATCATTTCAATCCACGCTCCCGCGAAGGGAGCGACGATAAGGCGGTGAAAGTATGGCAAAATTTACTGACATTTCAATCCACGCTCCCGCGAAGGGAGCGACAGCGATCATCGTAGCGGTGCTTATCATGTTTGCACTTATTTCAATCCACGCTCCCGCGAAGGGAGCGACTTACTATGGCACTTTTGATATGTCGATACTCAACTCATTTCAATCCACGCTCCCGCGAAGGGAGCGACCCTTTGGCATTTACCACCGTGTCACCGGCTTTTACAATTTCAATCCACGCTCCCGCGAAGGGAGCGACGATATTTAAAAGGGTCAATTCCATGGTCACGTAAATTTCAATCCACGCTCCCGCGAAGGGAGCGACACCAAGGGGAACGAAACTTTGTTACAAAAATTTTAATTTCAATCCACGCTCCCGCGAAGGGAGCGACGAAGAAGTAATGACAAGGGTGAAAAGGATAAGAATTTCAATCCACGCTCCCGCGAAGGGAGCGACCATAGACGGCTAAAAAAGCAACACACGCAATAGATTTCAATCCACGCTCCCGCGAAGGGAGCGACGTTTCATCAACTCTATCTAATAATTCATTTACGTGAATTTCAATCCACGCTCCCGCGAAGGGAGCGACAATGACATTGTAATCTTTTTATCAAATGCATCTTTATTTCAATCCACGCTCCCGCGAAGGGAGCGACTATTACCGACTGATTATTCATCAATTATGTTTTGTATTTCAATCCACGCTCCCGCGAAGGGAGCGACATTTCTTTACTTTGTA
>ERZ857775.3213-NODE-3213-length-13764-cov-7.863958_pt1 | contig 13764 bp, 18 predicted proteins | sample MGYA00519698_ERZ857775 | MGnify/ENA primary metagenome ERZ857775 (study PRJEB31778, sample SAMEA3449363) | human gut metagenome | biome: human gut; feature: human-associated habitat; material: faeces | place: United Kingdom | collected 2010/2012 ...
ACGTAGTACTCACCAATAAATAAGCGTCAATACGGTGCTCCGTTGACGCTTACACTCCGATGAGCCGTCCCTGCGGGATGATGCGAAAATGGTGGTGCTGGAGCTGGGCGGACTGGAAGACCGTCCGTCCCTGCTGGTTGCGGTGATGTTCAGCCTTATCATTTACATTGAGAACCGGATGTACCGCACGCCGCGTAACCTCAAGAAACTGAACGTCATTGATGAAGGCTGGCGTCTGCTGGACTTCAAAAATCACAAGGTCGGTGAATTTATTGAGAAAGGCTACCGTACCGCCCGCCGTCATACCGGTGCCTATATCACCATCACACAGAACATCGTCGACTTTGACTCTGACAAGGCCTCCAGTGCGGCCCGTGCAGCATGGGGTAACTCCTCCTACAAAATTATCCTCAAACAGAGTGCGAAGGAGTTCGCGAAATACAACCAACTGTATCCGGACCAGTTCCTGCCACTGCAGCGCGACATGATTGGTAAGTTTGGTGCGGCCAAAGACCAGTGGTTCAGTTCCTTCCTGCTGCAGGTGGAAAACCATTCCTCCTGGCACCGTCTGTTTGTGGACCCGTTAAGCCGCGCCATGTACAGCTCTGACGGCCCGGATTTTGAGTTTGTGCAGCAGAAACGTAAAGAGGGGCTGAGTATTCATGAGGCAGTGTGGCAGCTGGCGTGGAAGAAGTCAGGGCCGGAGATGGCTTCGCTGGAAGCCTGGCTGGAAGAACATGAGAAATACAGGAGTGTTGCATGACCACAACGCAAAAAACGACTGACGTTACAGCCCCCCGACGCAGCCACTGGTGGTGGACGGTGCCGGGATGCCTGGCAATGGTGTTACTGAACGCAGCCATCAGTTACGGCATTGTCAGACTGAACGCACCGGTGACTGCCGCCTTCAACATGAAACAGACCGTGGATGCGTTTTTTGACAGCGCCAGTCAGAAACAACTGTCAGAAGCACAGTCAAAAGCCCTTTCAGCGCGTTTTAACACGGCACTGGAAGCCAGCCTGCAGGCGTGGCAGCAGAAACACCACGCGGTCATTCTGGTGTCGCCTGCCGTGGTACAGGGGGCTCCGGATATCACCCGGGAAATCCAGCAGGATATTGCCCGGCGAATGAGGGCGGAACCATGAGATGCCGGGGGCTGATTGCCCTGCTGATATGGGGGCAGAGTGTGGCCGCCGCCGATCTTGGTACCTGGGGCGATCTGTGGCCGGTAAAGGAGCCGGACATGCTGACGGTGATCATGCAGCGCCTGACGGCACTGGAGCAGTCCGGTGAGATGGGCCGGAAAATGGATGCCTTTAAGGAGCGGGTGATCCGCAACAGTCTGCGGCCCCCTGCCGTGCCCGGTATCGGACGCACGGAGAAATACGGCAGCCGGTTGTTTGACCCGTCCGTCAGACTGGCTGCGGATATCCGGGATAACGAAGGGCGGGTGTTTGCCCGTCAGGGTGAAGTGATGAATCCGCTGCAGTATGTTCCTTTTAACCAGACGCTGTATTTCATCAATGGCGATGATCCGGCGCAGGTGGCCTGGATGAAACGCCAGACGCCGCCCACACTGGAGAGCAAAATTATCCTCGTGCAGGGCAGTATCCCGGAGATGCAGAAGTCTCTGGACAGCCGTGTTTACTTTGACCAGAACGGTGTGCTCTGCCAGCGCCTCGGCATTGATCAGGTCCCGGCACGGGTGAGCGCCGTTCCCGGCGATCGCTTCCTGAAGGTGGAATTTATTCCGGCAGAGGAGGGCAGAAAATGAAGCGAAGCCTGTGGCTGCTGATGTTATTCCTTCTCGCCGGTCATGTCCCTGCGGCGTCTGCGGATTCTGCCTGTGAGGGGCGTTTTGTAAACCCGATCACGGATATCTGCTGGAGCTGTATTTTCCCGCTCTCGCTGGGCAGTATCAAAGTCAGTCAGGGTAAGGTCCCCGACACGGCGAACCCGTCGATGCCCATTCAGATTTGTCCGGCACCGCCGCCGCTGTTCAGGCGTATCGGGCTGGCCATTGGTTACTGGGAGCCGATGGCGCTGACGGACGTCACCCGATCACCGGGATGCATGGTTAACCTGGGCTTCAGCCTGCCGGCTTTTGGTAAAACGGCACAGGGAACGGCGAAAAAGGATGAGAAGCAGGTGAACGGGGCGTTCTATCACGTTCACTGGTACAAATACCCGCTGACGTACTGGCTTAACATCATCACATCGCTGGGCTGTCTGGAAGGTGGTGACCTGGATATCGCTTATCTTTCTGAAATCGACCCCACCTGGACGGACAGCAGCCTGACCACCATTCTCAATCCGGAAGCTGTCATCTTTGCCAATCCGATAGCACAGGGGGCCTGTGCAGCAGATGCCATTGCCAGCGCCTTTAATATGCCTCTCGATGTTCTGTTCTGGTGTGCCGGTTCGCAGGGCAGTATGTACCCGTTCAATGGCTGGGTGAGTAATGAGTCCAGTCCGTTGCAGTCCTCCCTGCTGGTCAGTGAACGCATGGCGTTCAAGCTGCACCGTCAGGGCATGATTATGGAAACCATCGGGAAAAATAACGCCGTCTGTAATGAATATCCGTCCCCAATCCTGCCCAAAGAACGCTGGCGTTATCAGATGGTGAATATGTATCCGGACAGCGGACAGTGCCATCCGTTCGGGCGCAGTGTGATGCGCTGGGAGACGGGAAAAAATCCGCCCAACACAAAGAAAAACTTCGGCTACCTGATGTGGCGTAAACGTAACTGTGTCTTCCTGTGAGGTGAATGATGAAGCTGAGTATGAAATCTCTGGCAGCACTGCTGATGATGCTGAACGGGGCGGTTATGGCGTCAGAAAATGTGAACACTCCTGAAAACCGCCAGTTCCTGAAGCAGCAGGAAAATTTAAGCAGACAACTGCGTGAAAAACCTGACCATCAGCTGAAAGCCTGGGCGGAGAAGCAGGTGCTGGAAAACCCCCTTCAGCGTTCAGATAACCATTTCCTGGATGAGCTGGTTCGTAAACAGCAGGCTTCGCAGGACGGGAAACCCCGGCAGGGTGCCCTGTATTTTGTGTCGTTTTCCATTCCCGAAGAGGGGCTGAAACGAATGCTGGGCGAAACCCGGCACTACGGTATTCCGGCCACACTGCGGGGCATGGTGAACAATGACCTGAAGACCACCGCTGAAGCCGTGCTGTCCCTGGTGAAAGACGGCGCGACTGATGGTGTTCAGATCGACCCGACGCTGTTTTCACAGTACGGCATTCGCAGCGTACCGGCCCTGGTGGTGTTTTGCAGCCAGGGGCACGACATCATCCGGGGAAATCTGCGCGTCAGACAGGCGCTGGAGAAAGTGGCCGCCACAGGAGACTGCCGGCAGGTGGCTCAGGGACTGCTGGACGGCACCGGGGATAAGTCGCAATGAGTTTACCTGCAGGCTATTACCGGATTGACCCGGACATCCGTGCACTGGTGGCCGCGATGAACGTTCACGGATTTCGTACATATGCGTCCTGTCAGGGGCATGGTTTCCCTGTTACGAAACTGCCGCCTTATATTGCCTTTGTCTGTCCGGTAAAAAAGGCGGCTCTTCTTGAGCAGCGACTGCGGCAGGATGCGGAGTCCATGATGCCCCGGTTGCTGTGGGGCTGGTCCGTCGGGGCTTCTTTTAACAGTGACCTTCAGCTCTGTTTCCGGCTTCAGCCTGAAGGCCCTCATCACTGGTATCACCGGTACTGTCGCCGCTCACTGCGTGCAGACTTCAGGACGCTGGTCCGCTTACTGAATCCGTAAATCTGTTCCCGTAAGGAGGCATTGATGGCGCTGACAAAGAAGCAGCGGGAAAAACTGCGTATGAAATTCGGCGGTCGTTGTGCGTACTGCGGCTGTGAACTGCCGGAAAAAGGCTGGCATGCCGACCATGTTCAGGCGGTGCTCCGCAAGTCAGAGCAGTGCATGAAGGCTGCAGAAAAGCGCATTTTCAGGCTGAAATCCACCGGTGATGTTTTCAGACCGGAGGCCGACTGTCCGGAAAACCTCGTCCCGGCCTGTGCGCCGTGCAACCTGCTGAAAACAACATATTCGCTGGAGATGTTCAGAACGCAGGTGTCCCTGCAGGTTGAACGGGGGCGCAGAAGCAGCGTGAATTTCAGGACCGCAGAACGGTTCGGGCTGATTCAGGTGGTGAACAAACCAGTCGTGTTCTGGTTTGAGCAATATCAGAGGGAGAGTGAGGTATGAAACGTCTTCTGTCATTGCTGCTGGGGCTGGCAGTCAGTGTGGCACAGGCTGACAGCAACAGTGATTACCGTGCGGGTTCTGATTTTGCCCGTCAGATTCAGGGGCAGGGTACAGGCAGTATTCAGAGCTTTAAGCCACAGGAGAGTATCCCCGGCTATAACGCGAATCCGGACGAGACAAAATATTACGGTGGCGTGACTGCCGGCGGGGATGGCGGCCTGAAAAATGACGGCACCACGGAATGGGCGACCGGTGAAACCGGAAAAACCATCACAGAGTCATTCATGAACAAGCCGAAAGACATTCTTTCACCGGATGCACCGTTTATCCAGACCGGCAGGGATGTGGTGAACCGGGCTGACAGCATTGTGGGAAACACCGGGCAGCAGTGCAGTGCGCAGGAGATTAGCCGGAGTGAATACACGAATTACACCTGTGAGCGGGATTTACAGGTGGAGCAGTACTGCACACGAACTGCCCGTATGGAGCTGCAGGGGAGTACCACATGGGAAACCCGGACGCTGGAGTATGAAATGAGTCAGCTACCTGCACGTGAAGTGAATAGTCAGTATGTTGTCTCCATTACCTCTCCCGTTACCGGTGAAATTGTCGATGCGCATTACAGCTGGAGTCGTACTTACCTGCAGAAGAGTGTACCTATGACAATTACAGTACTGGGAACCCCACTGAGCTGGAATGCCAAATACTCAGCAGATGCCTCATTTACACCAGTACAGAAAACACTGACTGCCGGTGTTGCTTTTACGTCATCTCACCCCGTCCGGGTCGGGAATACAAAATTCAGACGTCATACGGCAATGAAGCTGCGTCTGGTTGTCAGGGTAAAAAAAGCCTCGTACACCCCGTATGTTGTCTGGTCTGAAAGCTGCCCGTTCAGCAAGGAGCTGGGGAAACTGACAAAAACAGAATGTACGGAGGCTGGCGGGAACAGGACGCTGGTGAAAGACGGTCAGTCATACAGCATGTACCAGAGCTGCTGGGCATACCGGGACACGTATGTCACACAGTCAGCAGACAAGGGAACCTGTCAGACCTACGCCGACAATCCTGCCTGTACCCTGGTGTCACACCAGTGTGCCTTTTACTCCGAAGAAGGTGCCTGTCTGCATGAATATGCCACGTACTCCTGTGAGTCAAAAACATCCGGGAAAGTGATGGTCTGTGGGGGAGACGTCTTCTGTCTCGATGGCGAATGTGATAAGGCTCAGAGCGGGCAGAGTAATGATTTTGCCGAAGCCGTTTCTCAGCTGGCGGCACTGGCCGCAGCAGGTAAGGATGTTGCGGCGCTGAACGGGGTGGATGTCCGTGCTTTCACCGGTCAGGCGAAATTTTGTAAGAAGGCTGCAGCCGGATACAGCAACTGCTGTAAGGACAGCGGCTGGGGACAGGATATCGGGCTGGCCAAATGCAGCAGTGATGAAAAGGCCCTGGCTAAAGCAAAATCAAACAAACTGACCGTCAGTGTCGGAGAGTTCTGTTCGAAGAAAGTGCTGGGTGTCTGCCTGGAGAAAAAACGCAGTTACTGTCAGTTTGATTCGAAGCTGGCGCAGATAGTCCAGCAGCAGGGGCGCAACGGACAGCTGCGTATCAGTTTTGGCAGTGCGAAGCATCCTGACTGTCGGGGGATTACGGTTGATGAGCTGCAGAAAATTCAGTTCGACAGACTGGATTTCACTAACTTCTACGAAGACCTGATGAATAACCAGAAAATCCCGGACAGTGGCGTTCTGACGCAGAAAGTGAAAGAGCAGATTGCTGACCAGCTGAAACAGGCAGGACAGTAAGGTAGGGAAAATAACCGGGGAAAATGATGAAAGTCATATTCACGTCGAACCGTTTTATTGATTTTCTTATCCGGCTTTTGATTACAGCGATTGTCATTTCCCCGGTAATTATCTGGTCGTGGGATACGGTAAAAGAAACCACTGCAGGTGAGATACTTGCTGCTGCTTTCGTTATTTTTTACTCCGGTGTGCTCCTGTTTATTCTGTATTTTTGTTTTTCTGCCCTGACTGACCTGCAGAAAACTGATGAAAGAAAAAATGATGAAAGGAATGAAGATGAATAAAGCATTACTGCCACTGTTACTCTGCTGCTTTATTTTTCCGGCGTCAGGAAAAGATGCAGGCTGGCAGTGGTATAACGAGAAAATAAATCCGAAGGAAAAAGAAAATAAACCAGTACCTGCAGCCCCCCGTCAGGAGCCGGACATTATGCAGAAACTGGCCGCACTGCAGACGGCAACAAAGCGGGCGCTGTACGAAGCTATTCTGTATCCCGGCGTGGATAATTTTGTGAAATATTTCCGGCTGCAGAATTACTGGACTCAGCAGGCCGGGCTTTTCACCATGAGCGCCAAAAAAGCCATGCTGGCGCATCCCGAACTGGACTATAACCTGCAGTACAGCCATTACAACGGCACGGTACGGAACCAGCTGGCGGCAGACCAGGCGCAGCAGCGACAGGCCATTGCGAAACTGGCTGAACACTACGGCATCATGTTCTTTTACCGGGGGCAGGGCCCCATCGACGGGCAGCTGGCGCAGGTCATTAATGGCTTCCGGGATACGTATGGTCTGAGTGTTATTCCCGTTTCCGTGGATGGCGTGATTAATCCGCTGTTGCCGGATTCCCGGACTGACCAGGGGCAGGCGCAGCGCCTCGGCGTGAAATATTTCCCGGCCATGATGCTGGTTGACCCGAAACAGGGCAGTGTTCGCCCGTTATCATACGGCTTTATTTCGCAGGACGACCTGGCAAAACAATTCCTGAACGTTTCTGAAGATTTTAAACCCAATTTTTAATCGCGGATTTGATTTATGAGTGAAGATTATTTGAAAATGTTTACAGGTGTTGTTCTGTTAATATTTGTCATTATTGCCGGTTATTTCTTTTCTGAGCGTAATGACAGGAAAATGTTTCTCCTGAGCTCACTGGTTTTCCTTGTTATTAATATCGCGTGTTTATATGTGCTTACCGCCAGTCTCTGGTTTCTGTGTGGTGCAATTATGAATCAGGGCGCAGCAATGGTTGTTCCAATGGCTATTGGTTCATTACCGAACGTTACGAGCTTCGACAGGTTCAGAAGAATATTTATCTGTATTATGTTGTCATCAGTATGGTCCGGAGTGATGTGGTTTTTTATAAGGGGGCTTATGACAGGCTAAGTCATATAAAACGGTAATAAAAACCATACAAAATAATGAGGTTGATCTGATTAATATCACACAAACGCGAATATTACAGACATAAATACTCTCATGTAAATAATAACCGGAGTTTAACATGATAAGTAAATGCAGATTCTCTTTACCCCGGCTTGATATTACGGGAATGTGGGTATTTTCCCTGGGTGTCTGGTTTCATATCGTCGCCCGTCTTGTTTACAGCAAACCCTGGATGGCTTTTTTTCTGGCGGAGTTGATTGCGGCCATCCTTGTGCTGTTCGGCGCATACCAGGTGCTGGATGCATGGATTGCCCGTGTCAGCCGGGAAGAGCGTGAGGCACTGGAAGCCAGGCAACAGGCCATGATGGAAGGGCAGCAGGAGGGCGGACATGTCTCTCACTAAATTACTGCCGGTCATTTTGTTGATGATGGCCACAGGTGTGCAGGCCTCCACCCGGGATGAAATTGAACGACTCTGGAATCCGCAGGGCATGGCCGCGCAGCCTGCACAACCGGCAGCAGGCACGTCAGCCAGGACAGAAAAGCCGGCTCCCCGCTGGTTCCGCCTCAGCAACGGCAGGCAGGTTAACCTGGCCGACTGGAAGGTGGTGCTGTTTATGCAGGGGCATTGCCCTTACTGTCACCAGTTTGACCCGGTACTGAAACAGCTGGCACAGCAGTACGGCTTTTCCGTTTTTCCCTACACCCTGGATGGTCAGGGGGATACCGCCTTTCCGGAAGCATTACCGGTGCCACCGGACGTGATGCAGACCTTCTTCCCGAATATCCCGGTGGCCACACCGACCACCTTCCTGGTCAACGTCAACACGCTTGAGGCATTACCGCTTTTACAGGGGGCAACGGATGCCGCCGGTTTTATGGCGCGGATGGATACCGTTCTGCAGATGTACGGAGGAAAAAAAGGTGCGAAATAAGCAGGTGGTGTTACTCATTGCCGGAATATCCGGCATCGCGACGGGAATAATCGTCAGCCTGAATATCCCCTTTATCCATCAGGGGCTTTTTTATCCCGCCAGCCCTGTAGAAATTGTCGTTTCGCTGTGTCTTACCTTTTCTGTTTCTGTTGTGTTTTTTGTGGGGGCAATTGTGGGATGGATTTCGGTGTCTGAAATATATTACAGCCGCATGACCGGTCTGAATGAATCATCAGAAACATCAGAGGGAACTTATGATGACAGAAAATAAAAAGAATCAGGAATTCAAAATCAGAAAAATTAAGCGGGATATTGAGCGCAGCTGTGATAATGCCAAAAAATATTTCTGGCTTTTTGTGGTTTTCTTTGTTGCTGGGTTGATTGTAAGGAACGTTATGCATGATTTTTTCAGTGCCAGTATTGATTCGTGGAAAGCTGACCCAGCATTAAATAATTTTCGTTATATGTGGAACATCCTGATGTATGTCATTCCGATTATGTTATATGCGCTTGCAGCTGGTTTTCTTGCTGTGGCTTCTCTGTTGCCGTTGTGCGAAATAATATTCGGGGGGGTCCGGATATTCCTGCTGAAACGCTGTATGCGCCGGGAGAACAGTTTCAGGGAGGGTAATAACGATGCCACGCATTAAACCTCTTCTGGTTCTTTGTGCCGCTTTACTGACGGTCACACCCGCAGCGTCAGCGGATGTGAACAGCGACATGAATCAGTTCTTTAACAAGCTGGGCTTCGCCTCCAATACCACACAGCCGGGCGTCTGGCAGGGGCAGGCCGCCGGGTATGCCTATGGTGGCTCCCTGTATGCCCGCACCCAGGTCAAAAATATCCAGCTGATTTCCATGACGCTGCCGGATATCAATGCCGGATGTGGCGGCATCGACGCCTATCTCGGCTCGTTCAGTTTTATTAATGGCGATCAGTTGCAGCGTTTTGTTAAGCAGATTATGAGCAATGCTGCCGGTTACTTTTTTGACCTTGCCCTGCAGACAACGGTGCCGGAAATCAAAACCGCAAAAGACTTCCTGCAGAAAATGGCAAGCGACATTAACAGTATGAACCTCAGTTCCTGCCAGGCTGCACAGGGGATTATCGGCGGGCTCTTCCCCCGGACGCAGGTGTCCCAGCAGAAAGTCTGTCAGGACATTGCCGGTGAGAGCAATATTTTTGCTGACTGGGCGGCTTCCCGGCAGGGATGTACCGTTGGCGGGAAATCTGACAGTGTCAGGGATAAAGCCAGCGACAAGGATAAGGAGCGGGTGACCAAAAACATCAACATCATGTGGAATGCGCTTTCCAAAAACAGAATGTTTGACGGCAACAAAGAGCTGAAAGAGTTTGTGATGACGCTGACCGGCTCACTGGTGTTTGGTCCCAACGGCGAAATCACACCGCTGTCAGCCAGAACCACTGACCGCTCAATTATCCGGGCCATGATGGAAGGCGGCACAGCAAAAATTTATCACTGCAACGATTCTGATAAATGCCTGAAAGTGGTGGCAGACACACCGGTGACCATCAGCCGGGATAATGCACTGAAGTCTCAGATTACTAAACTTCTGGCCAGCATTCAGAACAAGGCTGTCAGTGACACGCCTCTGGATGACAAGGAAAAAGGCTTTATTTCCAGTACCACCATCCCCGTCTTCAAATACCTGGTTGACCCGCAGATGCTCGGTGTTTCCAACAGCATGATTTACCAGCTGACGGACTATATCGGTTACGACATCCTGCTGCAGTACATTCAGGAGCTGATACAGCAGGCCAGGGCGATGGTGGCCACAGGAAATTATGACGAAGCAGTTATCGAACATATTAACGACAACATGAATGATGCCACCCGGCAGATTGCGGCGTTTCAGTCACAGGTGCAGGTACAGCAGGATGCGCTGCTGGTTGTCGATCGTCAGATGAGCTACATGCGTCAGCAGCTTTCCGCCCGCATGCTCAGTCGTTACCAGAACAACTATCACTTCGGAGGGAGCACGCTGTGAATGAAGTTTATGTGATTGCCGGTGGTGAGTGGTTGCGGAATAACCTGAACGCCATTGCCGCCTTTATGGGAACCAGGACGTGGGATTCCATTGAAAAAATTGCGCTCACATTGTCTGTTCTCGCGGTGGCCGTGATGTGGGTACAGCGGCACAACGTGATGGATTTGCTGGGCTGGGTGGCCGTGTTTGTGCTTATCAGCCTGCTGGTTAATGTCCGCACATCGGTGCAGGTTATTGATAACAGTGACCTGGTCAAAGTTCACCGGGTGGATAATGTGCCGGTCGGACTGGCGATGCCACTTTCACTGACGACCCGTATCGGGCATGCAATGGTGGCCAGTTACGAGATGATCTTCACGCAACCGGACAGCGTCACCTACAGCAAAACGGGGATGCTGTTTGGCGCAGAACTGGTATCAAAAAGCACCGACTTTTTGTCCCGGAATCCGGAAATCACCAATCTTTTCCAGGATTATGTGCAGAACTGCGTGATGGGGGATATTTACCTGAACCACAAATATACGCTGGAGGAGCTGATGGCCTCCGCTGATCCCTACACGCTGATTTTTTCCCGCCCCAGCCCGCTGCGGGGCGTTTATGACAGCAATAATAATTTCGTAACCTGTAAGGACGCTTCGGTTTCGCTGAAAGACAAGCTGAATCTGGACACACAGAGTGGCGGAAAAACCTGGCATTATTATGCCCAGCAGCTATTTGGCGGACGCCCTGATCCTAACCTGCTGTTCAGTACGCTGATTGGCGACAGTTACAGTTACTTCTATGGCTCAAGTAAATCAGCCAGCCAGATCATCCGCCAGAATGTCACCATCAATGCGCTGAAGGAGGGGATCACCAGTTATGCCGCACGTAATGGTGATTCGGCCAGCCTGGTGAATCTGGCCACCACGTCATCGATGGAGAAACAACGTCTGGCACATGTCTCCATCGGTCATGTGGCGATGCGGACACTGCCCATGACGCAGACCATCCTGACGGGGATCGCCATCGGTATTTTCCCGCTCCTGGTACTGGCGGCTGTCTTCAACAAACTGACGCTGTCCGTCCTGAAAGGCTATGTGTTTGCCCTGATGTGGCTGCAGACCTGGCCGTTGTTGTATGCCATTCTGAACAGTGCCATGACATTCTATGCAAAGCAGAATGGTGCACCGGTGGTGCTCTCGGAAATTTCACAGATACAGCTGAAATACTCCGATCTGGCTTCCACTGCCGGGTATCTTTCCATGATGATCCCGCCATTATCCTGGATGATGGTCAGGGGGCTCGGGGCAGGATTTTCCAGTGTGTACAGCCATTTCGCTTCCTCTGCTATCAGCCCGACCGCCAGTGCAGCAGGCAGTGTGGTTGACGGTAATTACTCCTACGGCAACATGCAGACGGAAAACGTGAACGGCTTCAGCTGGAGCACCAACAGCACCACGTCGTTTGGTCAGATGATGTACCAGACCGGCAGTGGCGCAACCGCCACACAGACCCGTGACGGTAATATGGTGATGGATGCAAGCGGAGCGATGTCCCGGTTACCGGTTGGTATCAATGCAACGCGTCAGATTGCAGCGGCACAACAGGAAATGGCCCGGGAAGCATCGAACAGAGCAGAAAGTGCCCTGCATGGTTTCAGCAGCAGTATTGCCAGTGCCTGGAACACGCTCAGTCAGTTTGGTTCTAACCGGGGGAGCAGTGATTCTGTCACCGGTGGTGCTGACAGCACGATGAGTGCACAGGACTCCATGATGGCCAGCCGTATGCGCAGTGCAGTGGAAAGCTATGCGAAGGCGCATAATATCAGTAATGAGCAGGCGACTCAGGAACTGGCATCAACAAGTACCAGGCTATCTGGTGGAATGTATGCTGATGCTCATGCTGAATGGGGGGTTAAACCTAAAATTCTTGGTGTTGGTGGTGGGGTAGGCATCAGAGGTGGATTTAAGGGGAGCCTGGATGCAACGGATGATGACTCACATTCAGCAAGTAGTGGCAGCAGGGCTACCCATGATGCTCGCCATGATATCGATGCTAAAGCCAGTAAGGACTTTAAAGAGGCCAGCGATTACTTTACCAGTCGCAAAGTCAGTGAATCCGGCAGCCATACTGACAATAATGCCGATTCCCGCGTGGACCAGTTGTCTGCAGCCCTGAACTCAGCGAAACAGAGTTACGACCAGTACACGACGAATATGACCCGCAGCCATGAATATGCTGAAATGGCATCCCGTACTGAAAGCATGAGTGGGCAGATGAGCGAAGATTTGTCGCAACAGTTTGCACTGTATGTGATGAAACACGCACCGCAGGATGCCGAAGCTATTCTGACAAACACCAGTTCACCGGAGATTGCAGAACGCCGTCGGGCGATGGCATGGTCTTTTGTTCAGGAACAGGTGCAGCCTGGTGTTGATAATGCCTGGCGTGAATCCCGTGGGGATATTGGTAAAGGAATGGAGAGCGTACCTTCGGGTGGTGGCAGCCAGGATATTATTGCTGACCATCAGGGGCATCAGGCCATTATTGATCAAAGAACGCAGGACAGTAATATCCGTAATGATGTAAAACATCAGGTTGATAATATGGTCACAGAATATAAAGGGAATATCGGAGATACTCAGAATAGTATTCATGGCGAAGAAAATATTGTAGACAGACAATATTCAGAGTTAAAAAATAATCACAAACAGGAAGAAATTCAACAAAACAACAGATATAATGAAGAAAATAAACGACAGAAATTAATGCCAACACCGTCTGAAGATGCATTAAAACAGATGGTGGATGATAAGAAAGAACGATTGAAGGGGCCATTATGATCACTCACTATGATATAAAAATGGAGATGCAAAAACTAAAGGAGGTACTCTCTGTAGAGGGTGTTAATATCCCATCATTATTACAAGTCATAAAGCCGGGAACTTATGTGTTTTTATGGGTTTTATTATGGCCAACTTTTCTGCGTTTAGTATCGGTTAAAAGTGATGTCAGGGATGTTGGCTTTGATATATGTGCTAGTGGAATGATGGGGTTCCTGCTTTTTGTGGCTATTACAAATGGAATGATGTTATACCTTGCGATTCCTGATAGTTTCAGAAAGGATTCAAAAATAATAAATTTTATGTATTCTAAGAGTAAGACATATATTTTGTTGTTTTTGATTGTTTTTTCTATGGTTTCGTTTATGCATTCTATCTTATATGTTTTTGCACTAATGATTACATTCATATTATTTTTCTTGGTGTATACCATAGATATAAATCGTTATAATCTCTCAGCTATAGCCTCAGTAATAGGACTGTTCAAAAAAGAGTCTGTTAGTTAAAAGGATATTTTGGATGAAAACAAAAAAATTGATGATGGTTGCACTGGTCAGTTCCACTCTGGCCCTTTCAGGGTGTG
>ERZ857775.3214-NODE-3214-length-13761-cov-4.859332_pt1 | contig 13761 bp, 8 predicted proteins | sample MGYA00519698_ERZ857775 | MGnify/ENA primary metagenome ERZ857775 (study PRJEB31778, sample SAMEA3449363) | human gut metagenome | biome: human gut; feature: human-associated habitat; material: faeces | place: United Kingdom | collected 2010/2012 ...
GACGACGCCGCAGGCGAAGCGTTCGACAAATGCGCGAAGGTGATGGGCCTGCCCTATCCCGGCGGCCCGGTGATCGATCGGCTGGCCAAAGAGGGCGACCCGCAACGCTTCAAATTCGCCAAACCGTCGGTCGACGGCCTCGATTACAGCTTCAGCGGGCTCAAAACCTCGTTCCTCTACTTCCTGCGCGACGAGATGCGTGACAATCCGGATTTCATCGAACAGAACAAGGCCGACCTCTGCGCCTCTCTCCAGAGCACGATCATCGACACGTTGCTGAACAAACTGGTCAAGGCGGCGAAACAGTACGACATCGACGAGATCGCGATCGCCGGCGGCGTATCGGCCAATTCAGGCCTGCGGAACGCCGTAGCCGCCGAGGGAAGCAAGCGCGGTTGGAATACCTACCTTCCCGAGTTCAAATTCACGACGGACAACGCGGCGATGATCGCCATCACGGGCTACTTCAAGTACCAGCGCGGCGAATTCGCACCGATGGACATCGCACCGGTCTCACGCATCGGCGATTTTTCAAAAACTGAATAGTCGGGCCAGACCGGACACAACGATTCATCAAAGCATACCCGGGTAATCACCCCCGGACACGAAGAGAAACGCATCCGGTTAGGATGCGTTTCTCGTATTCCCCTTATCGAGCCAGCGCGCGAAACCGTCACGCGCAAAGCGACGCTATTTCTCCGTCAGTTTCCGCAGCATTTCGTAGGTTTTCGGATCGGAAGGATCGGTTGCGGATTCCGACACGAAGTCGCCGTTCTCGCCGATGATCCAATAGTGCGGAGTTCCGCTGACTCCAAAATAGTGTCGCAATATCCTACTTTCATCTTCGTTCAACCAAATATTCTTCCCGGTATCGGCAATTCCCAATTTGACGATCTCCCGGTCGAAATCCCCTTTATCGCTGGAGGTACAGAGATAGACGAACTCGACAGGACGCCCCTGCAATTTTTCATGCAGTTCGACCGAATAGGGCATCTCTTGACGACATGGCCCGCACCACACTCCCCAGATATCTACATACAGCACCTTACCGCTGTTGCGGTACGGTGCGAACAGATCGGCGATAAACTGTTCGGTCGGACGCAGTTCGAGTTTGTACACATTCCGTTTCGGCGCGGCGGCAGCCAGGTAAGGAGCGACAATTTCCTCCCACGCTTCGCGCATGACCGGGCTTTGGAGATAACGGTCCGTAGCGGAATAGACGTCCGACAGAGCATCGCGGATCTCTTTGTGTTTGTAATGCCGTTGCAGCGCAATCAGCAACAACGCATCACGCGACAATCCGGCCGGATAACGGGCCAGAAGCGTATCGAAGTTGTTGCGGAGAACCTGTATCTTCTCCGTCTCCGGTTTGCCGACCGTATCCGCCCCCCCAGATATCGACCTGCCCCAATTGATCCAGGTAATACAGGTACGGCATCAAGAAAGTAAAATTCCGGTCATCCAACGACGATTCGCTGCCTGCGAAGAGAGCGGGGGCCTCTTTGGCAGGAAGCGGGCCACCACCACTGACCTCTATCGCATACCAGGTATACAGCTGCTTCGCAGTAGTAATCTCCCGATCCGCCAGATCGAAGAATTTCGGATCGCACTGCCGCTTAACTGTGAATGCCTGCAATTGATCCCGATAGGTTCTGTACAACGCATCAGTCCCGGCCCTGAAATCCTCCGCTGTCTTCCCCTCGCGAAACGGATCGTAACTTGTATTCCCCCTATGTACAGCAAAGGCCAACAGGTCGGCATTTACCGCGGCATTCGATCCGCTGTACCGAACCGAAGAGAATTTGCCGTCACTGTTTTTCATAAAGTCGCTGGAGGCGAATTCGACATGAAGCGTATCGCCAGGTTCGAGATAAACAGGAATGCCGTTGCCGCTATAAATCAGGCGCTCCCTTTGCGGACCATAAATCTCCGCTTCCAAAGTAAATGTACCGTCGCTTTCGTTCAGATAGGCCAGCTCCGTATGGAACATGCCGGACAGCGATAAAGTAGGTGCGGTAAGTGTAACGGATTTGGCATAGCCGCTGTCGAGCGCGATGCGTCCGGTGACCCATGCCTTCGATTTTTCCAGTTTCCAGGCGGAAGCCGGTCGCTGCACCGGTGCCGGCGTTATATTTTTCTTCGCAAAAAGAACAAACGCCATCAGCAGGCATGCCGCGATGCCGAATATAGAAACGACAAGTATTTTTTTCATAACGGTAAAGGTTTCTGTTAGTGTATATTAATGTTTAGGTTAGTTTATATTCAGGTCAGGGTCAGATAACACGATTCCATTCCGGGACACACGCCTCACCGCATATCGGCCGGCTGCAATACTTTTTCCACCTCTTTCCGGAAAGTTCCGGGCCCATATCCGCCCCACAAGGCTACGACCCGTCCCTCCGGCGAAATCATCACATAACGCGGGGTCCCGTTCACCTTGTATTTTGCGGCCAATCCCACTTTGCCTTCGGCCGTACGCAATCCGGGCCAGGAGACCCGGTGCCCGGCAAGCGTGCGCTTCCATACCTCCGGACTGCGGTCGAGCGTAATGCCGACAATAACCAACTTGTCTTTGTACTGTTCTCCCACCTCATTCATCTCGGGGATCGCCTCCAGACAGGCCCGGCAGGCCGAATGCCAGAAATCGAGTACCATGTATTTGCCCTCGGAGCGGAAATCGGCCAGGTACCGCACAGCCCCGGTAGTATCGAACAACTCGCCGTCGGCAAATTCATCGCCGATTCCGACCGCTTTCGGCGGAAAGAGTTTCAGCGCAATATACCGGCCCGGTTCGCTCTGCTTCCAACCGTCGCCGAGCCGGTCATAAAGGGTCAGAACGGTATCGCGCCCCTGAGATTTCGTAGAAGAAGAGACCCGTTGTACTTGACTCACAAATCGGTCCATCCACACGGTCGAAACCGGCGATACGGCCAGTAACTCCAACTCGCGGCTGGCAGCGATCCGGGCTGCGGAATCCCGGCTTGTCTGCAGGGAAAAGAGGCGCGGCGGCACCGAATCCTTACTCAGGTCAAGTTTATTGTAAATGGACATGAATTCGGCGTGGTATTGCTGCCGCAACAACGACATCTCCCGGGAGACCTCATCGTAACGGTTCGACTCGGTTTGCTCAGGCAGGTCGCTTTCGATCTTCCACGCTGCAGGAAACGGCCCTTCTCCGGTAATGGCAGTGGTCGCACCCGGGCCGATCCAACACTCCAACATCGTAGATATAGCTTGGGATGACAATCCTATTTTAACAGGTGCCTCGACGGATCCGGTAAACCTGAATGTTCCGTCACGCAGAGTATCCCGCGCGATCGACGAGCCCCCTTCGAAATCCAGGTCCATCAGAAAAAATACGGCTCCGGCGGCAATGCCTGTGACATGCCCCTCGATCACATAAGTTCCGGCCTGTTTTACCGGGCTTATGTCGTCGTAGTTCCCGGCAACATCCGCCTCCGTGGACATAAGCCCGGACGCCGCATCGGCCTTCGCGAACGCTTCTGCGACGTTCTTTTTGAGAAGTCCCGGTCCATACCCGCTCCAAATTGCGGACACTTTGCCGGCGGGGGAAATCAGCACATAAGTCGGGACCGCGAACACATCGTAATAAAAGGGCAACCCTTCGAAACCTTGCGGGTCGTTCAGGTTCGTCCATGTTATACCGTCCTTTGCCGCTGCTTTCAGCCATTGGTCCCGTATTCCGTCGAGGTTGACCGCCACCACCGTCAGCCGGTCGCGGTACTCCTCGACCACTTCTTTCATTTCCGGCACCGATTTGTGGCAAGGAGCGCAAGCCACTCTCCAGAAATCGAGTAGCATATATTTGTCCGGTGTACGGAAATCGGCCAGCCGGCATGATTTACCCAACGGATCGGCCAACACGCCGTCCGGCGCCATATCGCCGGGTTTCAGACTTCGTGGATAGAGCCTGTGTCCGATCTCGATCCCTTCCGGAGAGCCTTTCTGGCTGTCGCTCAACGCCTCATACAACCCCACGACGACATCCCGGTATGGATAATCCTTTGCATAACGGGCGTTACTTGCCTGCGTCGAGAGTTTATCCATCCAGACTGCGGAAGGAGTAACGCCTTCGGGCAGCGTTTGCAGGATCGCGATTTCAACACTGTCCACCAATCGCTGCAATGCCTGGTATTCGGCCCAAAGCGAATCGGTCTGCGGGGTTTGGACCCGTCCGGCCTGCCTAATTTCGATCATGCACTGTTGCTGGCGGTGGACGGCATCCCGGCAGGCATCCGCATAACGGTTCTGTTCGGTCTGTTCGGGCAGATCGCTCTCTGCACGCCACGACCGGATCATCTTGTCGTCACCGGCAACGGTCGTCCGCCCCGGCCCGGCCCAGAAATCGAGCCGTGTAAATGAAAATCCCTGCCGGGGATCGCCCATCAGCACCATGTGCGTCGGTCCATTCAGCAAACCGCTGAAGCGAAATTTTCCTCCCCGGATCGTATCCTGTCCGATTTGAGGGATGCCTCCCAGTTCAACCCGGCCCAAGCCGATGCCCAAGCCGTCTTCAACACCCTGCAGGTTTCCCTCGATTACAAAAGGTCTGCCCACCGAATCGGGCAACAGTTCATCGAGCTTCTTTTCGAGCTGCCCCGCAGCATAACCCGTCCACGATGTAATCACTTTTCCTTCGGGCGAAATCAGGACATAATGGGGAATCCCCTTGACACCGTAATAAACCGACAGTCCGGTCAGGCTCTCCGGATCCCGCAGGTTCACCCCCTCGATCCCCTGCTCTGCGGAATACTTTTTCCAACTGGTTTCCCCGTCCTGGGTAATGCTGATCACCGTCAGCACATCCCGATAGACCTCTCCCATTCGTCTCATCTCCGGCATGGCCATCCTGCAAGGGCCGCAACCGATGCTCCAGAAATCGAGCAGCAGGTATTTGCCTTTGTAATCAGCTAATCGGTGTACGTGGCCCAGCGTGTCGAGCAGGTCGGCGTCGGCCATCTCGTCACCGGGTTGCACTACGGGCGGCGGAAACAGGTTGAGCCGTATCGAGCGTCCCCGGGAAGTTTCCCGCTGTTGCTGCGGCAATTTTTCATAAAGGGCCAGCACCTCCTCACGATACGGATAATCTTTCATAATCCGTGCGGCAACAGCCTGATTACGGAGTTTGTCCAGCCATATCTCCGAAACCGGTGTCTGTTGCAAAATTTCGATCTCCGCCTTCCTGATCAGCATCTGGAGGGAATCCATCCGCTTCAGCAACCGGCTCCGCCGGGCACGATCCGCCTCACCGGCCAGCGCGCTAAATTCAACCGCCGCCTGCTGCATCTGCACGTATTTGCTGCGACTCGCATCGATATAGCGATTCGCTTCAGCCTGCTGAGGTATCTTACTTGCCACCTTCCAGGTCACCAGCAATTTATCGCGCCCGCTGACCGACACGACCGCATCCGGCTCCACCCAGACATTCAGTCCCATCGACGGAAAACCTTCGCCCTGCACCGCGATCGACAGCATTTCAAGTTGTTCCACTTCGCCGCACAGCATGAAACGACCGTTGCGCAGCGTATCCGCCGCCACGGCAGCTCCCATGCTGCCGTCCGGCCGGAACAGCCTCACTACCGCGCCATCTTCGACTCCCGCCAGCTTACCGTTAATGACAAATGGGCCTCCGGCCAGTGCCGGCCACGCGATGCCCAGCCACAAAGCCAGCATCAGACGACTTTTGTTTGTTTTTTTCCTCATCTCTTCATTCAGGTTAGTAATTTATGGTCAGTAAGAGACGCGGAGGAGAGAAGGAGAGCTGTTGCCCCGCAGAATAAAATTAACAAAAAAAAGCCTAAATGTTATACATTCGAACAAAAAAAGCTTCCCCGGCAACTGTCGGGAAAGCTTCTGTCTTATATTTTTGATACCGGTACCGAACGAAACCAGATACCCGGCGGGATGCGGGAAACCGCGTCAGGCAAGCGCTACTTGCGGGCCACTTCGACCTGTTCGTAACCTTCGATGATGTCTCCTACCTTAATGTCGTTGTAGTTGTCGATGTTCAAACCGCACTCCAGGTTCGGGCCGACCTCCTTGACATCGTCCTTGAAACGTTTGAGCGAACCTAGCTTGCCGGTATAGACTACAATGCCGTCGCGGATCACGCGGATCGGGGTATTGCGCGTAATCTTGCCTTCGCGCACGATACAGCCCGCCACAGTGCCCACCTTCGTAATCTTGAAGGTTTCGAGCACCTCCACCGAGCAGACGATCTCCTCTTTCATCACCGGCGCGAGCATGCCTTCGATCGCGTCCTTGATATCATTAATCGCATCATAGATGATCGAATAGAGACGTATTTCGATCTCCTCCTTCTCAGCCAGGCGGCGCGCCGAAGTGGACGGACGCACCTGGAAGCCGACGATCACGGCGTTCGACGCCGCAGCCAGCAGTACGTCCGATTCGGAAATCGGACCGACCGCCTTGTGGATTACATTGACCTGCACCTCCTCTTTCGAGAGTTTGATCAGCGAGTCGGCCAACGCTTCGATCGAACCGTCCACATCGCCCTTGATGATGATATTCAGCTCCTTGAAGTTGCCGATTGCAATACGGCGCCCGATCTCGTCGAGCGTAATGTGTTTCTGTGTGCGGAGCCCCTGCATGCGCTGCAACTGCTCGCGCTTGTTGGCGATATCGCGCGCCGAACGTTCGTCGTCCATCACGTTGAACGTATCGCCCGCCTGCGGGGCGCCGTTGAGACCCAGTACCAGCACCGGCGTCGAAGGCGGCGCCTCGGTGATGCGCGTACCGCGCTCGTTGAACATCGCCTTCACACGGCCCGAATAGGTACCCGAAAGCATCACGTCGCCCACGCGGAGCGTACCGTTCTGCACCAATACCGTCGCCACATAACCGCGCCCCTTGTCAAGCGTTGACTCGATCACGACGCCCTGAGCCATACGGTTCGGATTCGCCTTCAGGTCGAGCATCTCGGCTTCCAACAACACCTTCTCGAGCAATTTGTCGAGGTTGATACCTTTTTTAGCCGAAATCTCCTGCGACTGGTATTTACCGCCCCAATCCTCGACCAGGTAATTCATCGCCGAAAGCTCCTCGCGGATTTTATCGGTATTGGCCCCCGGCTTGTCGATTTTATTGATCGCAAAAACCATCGGCACCTGGGCGGCGGCGGCGTGATTGATCGCCTCGACCGTCTGCGGCATCACGCTGTCATCGGCCGCGACGATAATGATCGCCACGTCGGTCACCTGCGCACCGCGGGCACGCATGGCAGTAAACGCTTCATGGCCCGGAGTGTCGAGGAAAGTGATACGGCGGCCGTTTACATTCACGCTGTAAGCGCCGATATGCTGCGTAATACCTCCGGCTTCGCCGGCGATCACGTTGGTTTTGCGGATATTGTCCAACAACGAAGTCTTACCGTGGTCGACGTGGCCCATCACGGTCACGATCGGCGGACGCGGTACCAGGTCTTCAGGTTTATCCTCTTCGGTGTCGATAGCCTCCTGCGTATCGACGGTGACGAATTCGATCTTATAGCCGAACTCTTCGGCCACCACCACCAATGCTTCTGCATCGAGACGCTGGTTGATCGACACCATCAGGCCGAGGTTCATGCAGGCCGTAATGACGTCGGTAACGCCGACATCCATCATCGAGGCGAGCTCGCTGACGGTAACGAACTCGGTTACCTTCAGGATACTCTTTTCGCGTTCTTCGCGTGCCTGTTCCTCCTGTATACGAGCCGATACCGCATCGCGCTTGTCGCGGCGGTGCTTGGCCGTCTTGAATTTGGATCCTTTGGAAGTCAGGCGGGCCAGTGTATCCTTGATCTGCTTCTGTACCTCTTCCTCACTCACTTCGGTGTGCACCGGAGCGGGTTTCGGAGCACCCTTCGGCCCCCTCTTCTTGTTGTTATCACGGAACGATCCGCGGCCGGAGCCTCCGCCCGAACCGGGACCACCCGCTGCGGAACGGCCGTCGGTACGCGGTGCGCCCGGAGCCGGTTTCTGGTTCAGGTCGACTTTATCCTTGGTAATGCGCTTGCGTTTCTCGCGGCGGCCGAAGTCGCCCTTTTTCTCAAGCAGGTTCACGTCGATCTTGCCGAGCACCTTCGGTCCCGACAAGCGGTTCTCCTCCGAATTGGGGCGAAACAGGTTCGTCTGGTCGGCAGCCACACGCTCGTCATACGTTTGGGTCTGCGCCGCAGCATCGGCCGTACGGGTCGAAACAACGGGCACGGGCTGTGCCGCTGGTTTTGCAACTGCAGCCGGTTTGGATGCGGGCGCAGGCGCAACGGCCTTGGGCGCAGCTTTAGCGGCAGGCGCAGCGGCTGTTGCCTCCGGTGCGGCGGTTGACACAGGCGCAGCGGCCGAAGGGGCAACGGATGTCGCCGCCGGGGCTTTAGGCGCCGCGGCGGCAGGCTGTGAAACCGGTTCGCTTTTGACGGCCGGGGCCGGAGCGGGTTTCTGCTCTGCGGCGGGTGCAACCGCCGGGACGCTCTTCTCCGAAGGAAGCTCAGGTTTCTTCGCTTCGGCAGGCGCTGCAGCGGGTTTCTTGCCCGACAGGTCTATCTTGCCCAATATTTTCGGGGTGCTCATCGCAGCCACCTCGTCCTTCACGCTGATCACACCGCTCTTGATGATCACCTCTTTCTTGAAGTCGGCGTCATCCTCGGCCGGAGCGCCGTCCTTGCGATTGCCGAGGGATACCGCCTCGAGCTTCTGATTGATCTTCTCGCGGATGTTGACCGTCTCGGCCTTGTTGGCGCCGAACTCCTTGTCGAGCACCTCATAGACGTGCGGCTCGATCAGCGTACTGGGGGCGTTTTCCACCTTAATCCCCTTCTTCTCGAGATATTCGACAATCGTGGTCTGTCCTACTTTCAACTCTCTTGCAACCTGATGGAGTCTCAGTCTTCGTACATTTGGCATATGCTATTGTTTTTCGGCGTTACGCTTTGCGGAGCCTCGGGCGCCTCCCGGCATCGGGGCCCCCGACCGGGAATCATTCCCGCGGGTATCACTAACTAAAGGATTCGATAAGGGCTTCGATAGCTATATTTTGTGTAAAAATAGTTCAAATTTTTCAATTCTGCACGCACCATACCGCACAACCGCCCCCTATCGGGGTCCATATCCGGTGGGAAACAGGGCTTTCCCGCTATTTCCCATGGGCACAGCCGCCGTCTCCGGCCGCCCGGTGCGACAGACTGCAGAGCGGCACGCCATCCGCAGCGCCCTGCAAAGTCTCCCCGTCCGACTCCGACTCTATTCGAACTCGGATTTGAGGATACGCATCACCTCGTCGACGGTCTCCACCTCGAGGTCGGTACGCTTGGCCAGCTCCTCGACGGAAAGTTCGAGCACGCTTTTAGCCGTATCGCAACCGATGCTTTTGAGCTGGTCGATGATCCACTGATCGATCTCATCCGAGAAATCGTCGAGTGCCACGTCTTCTTCCTCGACTTCGCGGTACACATCGAGGTCGTAACCGGTCAGCATGCTGGCCAGGCGAATGTTCAGGCCGCCCTTACCGATGGCGAGTGACACTTCGCTCGGTTTGAGGTAAACGGCAGCCGTTTTGGTCTCCTCGTTGAGCTGGATCGACGACACCTTGGCCGGGTTCAGCGCGCGCTGGATCATCAACTGCGAATTCGACGTATAATTCACTACGTCGATATTTTCGTTACGCAGCTCTTTGACGATCGAATAGATACGCGAGCCCTTCATGCCGACGCAGGCGCCGACCGGATCGATGCGGTCGTCGTACGATTCGACGGCCACCTTCGCGCGCTCGCCGGGAATGCGCACGATCTTCTTGATCGTAATCAGCCCGTCGTAAATCTCGGGAACCTCCATTTCGAACAGCCTTTCGAGGAATTCGGGCGCCGTACGCGAAAGCACGATCAGCGGCGAGTTGTTGCGCATTTCGACGCGGGCAACGATCGCCTTGATCGTATCTCCCTTGCGGAAAAAATCGCTCGGGATCTGCTCGGCCTTGGGCATCACCAGTTCGTTGTCCTCGTCGTCGAGGATCAACACCTCTTTTTTCCACACCTGATAAACCTCGCCGGTGATAATTTCGCCCACCTTGTCCTTGTACTTTTCGTACAGGTTGGCCTTCTCCAGCTCCATGATGCGCGAAGCGAGGTTCTGGCGCAGCGACAGTACCGAACGCCGGCCGAAGTCGGCCAGTTTGATCTCGTCGGCAACCTCCTCGCCCACCTCGTAGGTCGGGTCGATCTTGCGGGCGTCGGTCAGCGAAATCTGCTGGTTGGGATTCTCCACCTCGCCGTCCTCGACGATCGTGCGGTTCCGCCAGATTTCGAGGTCGCCTTTCTCGGGGTTGATGATCACGTCGAAATTCTCGTCGGTCTCATAGGTCTTGATCAACAAGTGGCGGAACACGTCCTCCAACACACCGATCATCGTGCTCTTGTCGATATTCTTAAGCTCTTTGAACTCCGCAAAAGTGCTTATCAGATTGAGGTTGTCCATAACTGTAACTTATTCTGAATTTGTATGTTTTCACTTAAAGCTAAGATGTTCGCAGGTCGATTTGACCTCGGCGAGCGGCAACTCGCGCCGGCGGGTAACGAGCTCCTTACGCTTTTTACCCTCGACAGCCGCCTTCTCCTGGTACTCCACCGTAATCGCCTCACCGGTCGCATCGGTCAGGGTGGCCACCAGCTTACCGCCCTCCTTGAGCACCACTTCGACCTCGCGGCCGATCAGTTTGCGGTACTGGCGCAGCATTCTCAGCGGCTGCCCGATTCCGGCCGAAGTGACCGTCAGTTCGAAATCCTCCTGCTCGCGGTCGAGCGACGCCTCGATCGCCCGGCTCAGCGCGACGCAACGGTCGATGCCCACCTGCGTATCGCTGTCGACGACCACTTCGATCCCGTTCCCCGGCGCAACGCGTACGTCGACCACAAAGAGGTCGGTACCGTCCATCTGCGCCTCGGCGATTTCGCGTATCCGTACAGCGTCAATCATAATCGATTCGTTTTCATATAGTTAACAAAACGGGGGACTTACCGTCCCCCATCCCATCGCGTAGAATATGGTGCAAATATAGCTATTTCCCCATAAAAAACAATACTCCGCCCCGATTTTATTCCACTTTTTCCGGTTCCTACGAACCTGAGGCGAGTTTCTATCCGGACGCCCCTTACGAACCGTCCCTGGCGAACCGCCCCGATCCCGCCATGGATTCGCCGACCTTGTACAGTTCCGGCCCCGGCTCACATCCCTTGTCCGCCGCACGGGTCCAGTTAGCCGCGCCGCACTCACCACCCCCAACGCCGCACGGCCGGAATCCGCCGGATCAGATGGGCGGCACCGAATCCGGTAACGATCGCAGCGACACAGACGAATGCCGCTCCTACCCACGGCCCCATTCCCCGGCACTGGGCCAGGAATGTGGCTCCCACGACGAAAAACGGATGCAACACATAAGTCATGTAACTATCGGCGGCCAAAGCCCGGAAGAACCGGTCGGCCTCATTCCCCCAGCGTTTGAATGCTGCCAGCAGAAAATACGAAAACCCGACACACAGAATCGGCTCCCACATGGCATAAGCAAAAGCCATCCGGTTCCAACCTCCCGAATCGGAATCTCCGGACGAACGGTTCACGAAATAAAACGCTACAAACGCGACAATGGCGCCCCATGCCAGCCCGAACCAACCCAGGGCGTTGCGCACCTGCATCCGTTCGAGCCACCCGTCGCGCCAGGCAACGATACCGGCACAAAACATGCCCACATACAACGGGAAATATCCGAATTGCAACCCGAACCAGCTCTTCCCGGCCGGACATACCAACCGGATAGCAAACGCAACCAATCCCATCACCACAATAAATGCGACGACCGTCCAGACGGACGGCAACTTAGTTGCAGCGGAGATCTTCGGAACGGTTTTGCGACAGGAGCGGTACACGACATACAACAATTCGAAAACGAGTAACGTCAGCACGAACCACATCGGGCCCGGGCAATGGTTGTGCAAGAACACCTGCACCCAATCCACCGGCACTCCCTTATAGAACCGAATGATACCGACCAACGCAGGATTCAGCACCAGGATAAAAACCAGCAGAGGAACACCCAGCCGCACCAGCCGGTCCCTGACAAATGCCATCGCTCCTTTCCGCTCGTACGATGCGGGCATCAACCAGGCGGAAATAAAGAAAAAGAGGGCCATAAAATAGGACTGATCGATCCCCATGACCAGCGACATCAGTCTCTCGCTCCAGCCGCTCCAAAGGTCGGGCGATTTATAGTACCAGCCGCCGGAAGCCCCGAACGCAATAGCTGTATGATGAAAGATAACCAGACAGGTCAAAAAGACCCGCAATTTATCCAGATAGGGGTAGTAGGTTTTCGCAGCAGGGGACATGAGTCAAATTTTTCCGGTAAAATAACAAAAATATTCCCGGCGAACGTCCGATCGCCGGGAATATTAGCGGAAATATTACAAGCTTATAACCTGTCTGGATCTTCTTCATCCGGCGAACGAACCACTCCGGACCCCACCATGCAGAAATATCTGCACACGCACGGGAGATTAAGAACGCAGCCCATAGCAATACCAGCCGCCCCGGAAAGGATTTAGCCGATATCCTCGTTTTTTTTGCGCGGATTGTACGGTTTGATGATGCCGCGCTTCGAATTACGGATAAAACTCAGCATCATATCCCGCTCAGGACCCTGCGGCATCTCTCTCTCGACCAACTCGCACCCTTTCGTGTAGGAGTACCCCGATTGGAACAAGATGCGGCACATCTCCTGGATCTGCTCGATCTGCTCGTTGGTAAAGTCGCGCCGGCGCAGGCCGATCGAATTGATGCCCACGAACGAAAGCGGATTGTGCGCCGCCGTCACGAACGGGGGGATATCCTTGCTGATGAGTGAGCCTCCGCTCACCATCACGTGCGCGCCGATACGCGAGAATTGGTGCACGGCGCAATGGCCGCCCAGAATCGCCCAGTCGTCGATCTCGACCTCACCGCCCAGCGATACGCGATTGGCGAGGATGCAGCGGTCGCCCACCACACAATCGTGTCCCACATGCACATAAGCCATCAGCAACACATTGCTGCCTACCACGGTCTTTCCTTTAGCCGCCGTTCCCCGGCTGATCGTCACACTCTCGCGGATCATCGTATTGTCCCCTACTTCGGCTGTCGTATATTCGCCTTTGAACTTGAGGTCCTGCGGTATGCCGGCCACCACGGCGGCAGTATGTACCTGACAGTTCCTGCCCAACCGGGCTCCGTCCATCAATACGGCCCCGGGGCCGATCCAGCAACCGTCGCCTACGATTACGTCGTCGGCAATATAGGCGAAAGGTTCTACGGTAACGTTCGCTCCGAGCTGAGCCTTGCCGGAAACGTAAGCCAATTTGCTAATCATGCTTGCGGATAAGGATATATGAATGTATTCGTAACTCTGTGCTATTATGCTTTATTGCGGGCCACCTGCGCCATCATCAGCGCCTCGGTTTTGAGCTGGTCGCCGACGAACGCCTTGGCTTCCATCAGCACGATACCGCGCCGGATCGGTTCCACCAGCCTCAGTTCGAACTGCAGCGTGTCGCCCGGAACCACCTTGCCGCGGAACTTCACGCCGTCAATCTTCATGAAATAGGTCGAATAGTTCTCCGGATCGGGAATATCGTGCAGCGCCAGGATTCCCCCGCACTGGGCCATCGCTTCGATGATCAGCACGCCCGGCATCACCGGCTCCTGCGGAAAGTGTCCCACG
>ERZ857775.3222-NODE-3222-length-13730-cov-4.164095_pt1 | contig 13730 bp, 30 predicted proteins | sample MGYA00519698_ERZ857775 | MGnify/ENA primary metagenome ERZ857775 (study PRJEB31778, sample SAMEA3449363) | human gut metagenome | biome: human gut; feature: human-associated habitat; material: faeces | place: United Kingdom | collected 2010/2012 ...
CGAGTAAGTCCGTTATCAAGCGGATTTTTAATGAATAATTCGATACGTTCTTTGGTAATAGTGGTCATAGCTATTTCACCTTAATCTCAACATTTCGCAGCGTTAGCTCTACTGTCAGGTCTGACTTTCCTGTTAATGCTAATGCGATATTTTCTGGGGTAATGAGAGCAGTTATTGCTTACCCCATTGCCAGACGAATAATTATTCGTATTTCGCGATCGTCACATGCTCCTGGTCGAACGATTGATATTTGTCCGTCCATCTCACTCCCCTTTGATGCGAATGCCAGCGGCGCGGATTGCATCGATGACTTCAGAAACTTTGTATGCCATTACCGTTTGGTAATCATCGTGAAAATCTGTTCGATGAAGCATGCTGCTACGTTCCGGGAGCAGTATTTCCCGCTCCTCCAGTTCTGCAATGCGTTTGCTTTGAGCTTCCAGTTCACCCAGTAGTGCCAGCACGGTAGCCGGATTAGCCTTGGCAATAAAATCCCGGACTGGCTTACAATCAATCTCCGCACTACCGTGACGAATAACGAAAAAATCACCGTTTATTTTTTTAGCTTGCCACTTATCTTTACCGGCTTTCACTGCCACATCACGCAGTGCCTGATAGTCAATCTCGCTCACTGGTTACCTCCTTCATAAAAATAATCCAGTGGGTCTTGTCACCCTTTCCTGTTCGTTGACCGATAACAGGCTTTCTGTCGGTCAGTGCCAATATCTGGCGAACAGGTATTTGCGTTTCATTCCATTTAAAAATCAGAACGCCGTATGGCCACAACACACGAAAGGCTTCTTTGAATCCCTGCCGTAAATCATCACGCCAGGTATCTTTATTCAGCCGTCCATATTTCTTTCCCATCCAGGCGTTATCACCAACACGCTCAAGATGCGGAGGGTCGAATACAACCATCGAAAAGGATGCGTCTGCAAATGGTAGTGCACGAAAATCAGCCATCAGGTCAGGACTGATAATCAGGCGTCGTCCATCACACAATGTGTGCTCTTCCTTTCTGATATCGCTAAATATCGCCCGGTCGTCATTCTTATCGAACCAGAACATGCGACTACCACAGCACATGTCGAGGATTGCTGCATGTCCAGTCACTGGTTGCCTCCTTTGCGAAGCTGGGCATCGGTATTGATGCGACTAAAATAGAATCCGAATACTTTCTTCCATGGCTTAACAACAGCGTCCCTGATTGAGTTTGGGTTAAATCCAGCCTCGATGGCCTGTTTGCTGTCAAAGAACACATACCCAAAACCTTCCTCGTTCTCAGCGCAGACTGGACCTTTATACGAACCGTGTTTTCTTCCCCCGGCCAGACCTGTTCTATATGCGTGCTGAGTGTTGCCCGCTACCGTCGTCCACTCCAGGTTTGAAACATCATTGTTTTGTTTATTCCCGTCTATATGGTTAATTACGTGCTCATCAGAAGGCTTAGGGCCGAGAAAGTTTTCAGCAACTAATCGGTGGATGTTCACGCCTTTTAGTTTTCCTTCAAGCTCCAGCCTAACGAATAAATACTGATTTCTGTTCTTGCCGCGCATGGTTGGGTTTAATTGCTTTAGTTCGCCAGAGGCCAATGAGAAAATGAGTCCCTTTGAGGTGATGAAATAGCGATACTTAAAACCAAAAATCTCTTTCACATCGCCAAATAAGTCAGCCAGCGCCGCGCACTTGGCCTCCGCTTCAGCAAATTTACGCACCAGATATTCAGCGTTTGTTTCGTTAACCTTTAAATCACTTGGGATGCATTTACCTTTCAGAAATCCATCCATCTCAATTAGTGTCATTTGTTCCATTTCTTCCCACTCCGCCACATTGCATTCAGATATTTGTTGTCATTAACAGAACCGAAACTATTTCTCTTAAGCAATTCCTCTCTCGATGGCATTGGCTTTACGCGTTGGCGAATAATCATTTCTGCCGGAAGAATGCCGGGATTGTATGCAAGTCCTCTCATTGTAAATTCCTCAGTCATTACTGATAGCGCCATAGCGTGAGCGGTAATTACGCAGGCGCGGGTCAATTTCAGGGAAGTGGGTATATGTGGCTTTGCGGAATGGTCGGATTGATGTCTGGTAAATTCGCTCGCGTTCTTCTTTCTCTGCAAGCCATATACAGTGGCGAAATTCCTTTTCCTCTTTCGTTTCCTGCGGTAGAGACATTATTCGATCGTAGTTTTTTCTGAATTTATCCAGCACCTCCGATACGGAATTGCCGGAACAGCGGCGCGGGTCATCCGCACCATACAAAGGCGCTGGCATAATTAAATCCTTATTTTTCTAAATCAGAATGGGATGGAATCGTCGTATACAGGAGTGTTCTGCTGGTTACTACTTTGCTGCTGCGGGCCATTTCCTGAAGCTGCAAATCCAATCTTTGCATTCAGTAATTCAAGAGTGATTGATTGACCATTTTGCCCCTGATAAATATCAACCCTGATGTTTTCTCCGGTAATTTCAACAATGCCACCTTCAACAAGAACACTACGGTAGTAATCCGCTTGCGCTCCCGGCTTGGCAAATACAACGGAGCTGTAGTTTGTCCATTCTTTCTTTTTTGTCTGGCGATCGTAATACTGAACGCCAGCACGGATGTTGAATCCGATATTTTCCCCGGTATGAAACTCTCTTGCGGGCTTGTTTAGTCTTACGGTAATCGAATGTGCCATTAAGCAGCAGCTCCTTCTAATTCGTCTCGTCTGATGTTGTAAACGTCCTGCGCTTTGTGCTGCTCCGGTGTGCCTTCGAGCATCTTCCACGCTTTGGCGAACGCCTGTTTAAGCTCTTCTACGGTGTTTTTCTGCATTGCTGCGTCAGTGAATGCTTTTAGAACCTGTTCAGGTGTAGGTGATGGTTTTGATTGCTTTGCTGCTGCGTTCTGCTGATGTTTATGCTCGTCGGTATCTGCATCTTTCGCATCATCAATGCCGAACAAACCATTGAGGCAATACTTGCGTGCATAAGAGCTTGTAGCTCCCGTAACTTGTGCAGAATCCATTCCTTTCTTGCTTTCTTCCTCTCGTGCAAGAGCGGTTGCCGTATGACTGTTTTCGCCATCGGTAATAGTTGCCGTGGCTTTCACGTAATACCGATCACCAATCAACACAACTTCATCGCTGATTGATAAAAACAGACCATTCAGTAACGGCTTAACGCCTTCAAGAATGTCTTCGCAGCTTCTGTATTTATATTTACCGAATGAGTTGTACTGATTCTTTGGCGCGTTCAGATTCTCCTGAATGGCTGCCAGCCTTGCATAAAATTCTTTGCTCATATGTTTGATCTCAGAATGGACACGGCCCAAGGAAATAACGCTGATTTAATACTTCGACTCGGGACAAATTAAGGCATACCCGCATTCCTTCGCGGTCGCCATTATGGCGATACCAGAGAGCTTTCTGCGTGTACATGCGTCTCTGTAACTTGCTCTCCTTCACTGTGGTTGCAAGTGACATGAATATCTCCTTCGTTACCGATTAATTCTTTCATCTGACGAATGAATTCTTCGTCTGACCAGTTATCTGTAAAACTCATTTCCTGCGATACCACGGAAGGTTGATAGCTGATTTCATCGCTTTATTTGCTTCAATCCACATTTTTGAATCACCAATAAATCTGGCTATTACTGCTTTGTTCTGTGCTGCACGAAGCATCTGGTGATTGATGGCTATTTCATTGCGCATAATAAGACCTCAACTCTTTTCCATCCGTCACGTAATTTACGGGTGATTCGTTCAAGTAAAGATTCATTTAGTTGGAAGGCACCCATGCGAGCGCCTCCCGCGATTGCGTAAATCATGGGTGGTTCCTTATGTTGGTTTTATTAGTAGGTTATTTTTGTTGCGAATACTTCGCCTTTTACGATGGCTGTTATGATATTTTTAGCAACATCTTCTGATGCGCCAACCTTGATAAGGTCAGCAAGTATTTTGTTATTTACTTCTTTCCGGTGAGCTTTATCCTTTGCTCTACGCTCTTCTTCGTCCTTGATTCTTTTTCCTTCTGCTATTCTGGCTTGCTCTTTTGCTTCAGCCTCGCGCCGGATTCGTTCAGCCTCCTCCTGTGCTTTTCGGCGTTCTGCTTCAATTGCCGCCTGCTTTTCTCTTTCAGCTCGTTCTGCTGCCTCTTTTGCTTCGCGCTGTGCTCGTTGCTCGGCTTCAATGCGTTCACGCTCTGCACGTTCCGCTGCGGCCTTAGCTTCTGCTTCTCGCCTTGCTGCTGCTTCAATTTCGGCTTTTGCCTTTGCTTCGGCTTCTGCTCTGGCTTTCTCTTCAGCTTCTCTTTTTAAGCGTTCTTCATACTCTCGCTTTTCCTGCTCCGCTTTGAGTCTTGCCTCTTCTCTTTGGCGGTCAAATTCGCGATCCATCAAAATAGCTATTTCATGGTCAGACTCAATTTGCTTTGCGAGAGCTTCAGCTGCTGCCTTAGCTTCTTCTTCGGCTTTAATCCGTGCCTGTTCCTCCTCATAATCAGTAAGAGGCTGGCGCGCCTTGGCTTTCAGTTCATCAAGGCGATCGCGCACTGTCTTGCGGTTGGCATCAATTAGCTTTGGAATTTCCTTCAGTTCAGCAACAAGGTCTTTGCCAAGACCATCGAGATATGTTTTCGTCTGCGCAACTTTATACGCCAGAGAAGCGATCTCCTTTCTGCCCTTTGCCGTTGTGATATCAGGCACAAAGGACATAACTTCACGTTCAACCCTTTGAAGGATTTCTTCAATCTGGTCGGCAGACTGAAATACAGTCATTGCATTTGCTTTTTCAATAACAACTAAATCTGTTACTTCACTCATATATCCTCCGTCAAAAAATTGCCCTCACACTGGAGGGCAAAGAAGATTTCCAATAATCAGAACAAGTCGGCTCCTGTTTAGTTACGAGCGACATTGCCCACATAGCAGACTCGCAAATCTGCTATATGTGCTTATTCGCATCGCATGACAACATCAAATTTTTCGAGATTACTTTGTCGCAACAATCCCTCTTCTACGCGGTCAGCTTTTCTATAATTATCAAATTCGAAATGTTTAATTACTTCTTTCGTTTCTCGCTCTATAACTTCAACGATGTATTTCTTATTCATCATTCTTCCCCAAGAGCTTTGCTGATTGCTGACTGTGCTTTCGATACTTCATCAGGATAATGGTCATTCCAGTTTTGCTTGTATGCCTTGTTTAGCATCGCTTGCAGGGCATTTAAAAGGTCTGGTGCTGCCGCTATCAGATTCATATCTTCTTTGCTAACGATTAGTGATGAGTGACCATCCTTCATGACATAAGAGTCGATGACACCACCATCTTTACCTGTTGCTTGACTGCTTAATCGCAGAAAGCTGTTACTTGTCCACCATTTCCATGGGCCGGGTGTATAATTCATATTCACCTCTGTTGTTTACGCCAAAAATAAAGGCCACCATCAGGCAGCCTTGTTATTCTGTTTACCAAGTTCTCTGGCAATCATTGCCGTCGTTCGTATTGCCCATTTATCGACATATTTCCCATCTTCCATTACAGGAAACATTTCTTCAGGCTTAACCATGCATTCCGATTGCAGCTTGCATCCATTGCATCGCTTGAATTGTCCACACCATTGATTTTTATCAATAGTCGTAGTCATACGGATAGTCCTGGTATTGTTCCATCACATCCTGAGGATGCTCTTCGAACTCTTCAAATTCTTCTTCCATATCTCACCTCAAATAAGTGGTTTGCTGCGAAAGTAAATACGCTTAAGTTACCTGTTATTTATCCCACCAAGTTCCGTATCTATCTATCCAGTTACACCAATCGTCAAACCCCAGCGATTTTTGTTTGCCGCTTCGATATTTGGTCAGCGTACCTCTACTCCTGATGCGCCTCCATCGGGGTCAGGCGACCCATTAAAAGACTTTCTGTGCTGAATTTCGTAACGAAGCGTCTTAATCGAAACGTCCACGGCATCGGCAAAACTGATGCCTTCTTCATTGGCCAGTTCCTGAACTACTCTTTTCAGTTCATTGTCCAAATTTTCCATACCCTCACCCCTTTGTTTATTCACCGCAGGCCACTCGACCCGCTCGATTCGTTCTGTGCGTAATGCTTGCGCCGATCAGACACCCCAAACTCTGAACCACCAACGAAGAAACATGACGACTGGCGGGGTAGACAGAAGAATGGCCGCATTGATAAGAAGAATGGCCGCAGTGATAAGCAGACCCAAAATGACCCCCTGCACTACGACCGGGAGTTTTTCATACAGTTTTTTCATGGCTACTCCTTAAGAAGGCGCTCAAGGAATGCGCCATTACAGTCAATTACATCGATGATCTCTTTGGCTAATGAATCGATATCGTCGCTCGATTCGAAGTCATCCTGTGGGATGTAAAAGCCACCCTCAGTTTTAAACATAATTTCCTTGACGGTTAATGCTGCAACCTCATACATAAAGCCATAAACAATGCGTCGAGGGGTGTTATACCTGAGTCCGAGGATCTTTAATTTTTCTGACTCCTGAGTCAGCTGGTCGTATGCCTTTACCAGCTCCGCTATCAGTCCCTTTTTCAGCTCACCACGCAGTACGTACATCCCGTTAGCCGTTTTATTTTCCATCACCGAACCTCACTCGCTGTTACTTTGAAATATTGCCGCCGGGCATCGCGTATCTTCTCCAGCTCGCAGTTCTTCGCTGACTGGTGATACTTGCTGATGTGGCAGACCGGAGTGCGTGGATCGAAGTCACGACCGCATACCGGGCACTTGATGCTGTTCTTCATGGGCCACCTCAGATTAATGCGATGGATTTGCCCTTCGTTTTCTGGCGACCAACACAAGTCACACCCATTTCACTACGTGGCTTGCGGTAGTAAATTATATTTGTTCAGACAATAAAAAACCCACCGAAGTGGGCTATGACCATTTTTTATTTGGATTTCGTTGGTGAGCGTGATTAACAACTCTGTGCATTACATCCTCATATTTTTCATCTTCAATTTTTTCGACATCGCGAGGAAATGGTGTTGCTAATGCTTTGTCAACTTTGTCCATTGGTTCTTCATTAATCTTATATTCAGGACCGTCATCTATAGCATTAAATCCAGGTGTTACACCGTTTTTTAATGCATATGCTATCCTTTTTTCCCATCTCGCTATTCTCCTCCTGTCTCGAGATGTAAGACCTCTATCAGATACTTTTCTGTTTTGTCCGCGGTCAGGATTAACATAAATAGTCTTTTTCACCATAAGCATACTCAATAAGCACCGTACGGTAGTTTACTGTACAATTTTATTTTTTGGACTGCATGTATTTTGTTTCCTAACGGGTTTGAATCTTTGTAATAAATACTTCTATTTTTTCGAACGACTTCTTCTTTCTTCTTGCAGCAAAGGCTTCCTAGTGATGCTGCTTTGTCTGCTCTGACGCAACCAGAGAGCTTTAGCGCAATTTTTCGCGCCAGTGCTTCATTACTGCGTCGCTCGGCAATAAGTTCTGCTCTGCGAGCTTTGTAGCGGCTTTTTGCCGTACCTTTGGATTCTTTCCAGACAATGGTTACCATAATGGTCTCCTTTAAGTGGCTTTGGCGCATGACGCGTCGAGGTGCTTATCTTCTCGATCGCTGTCTTGCAGCTGCAATTCGCGCCATCCCCAAAACCACTCAAGTTCTGGTCTCAACGGTTAGGTTGAGAGTCCGCCGATGTTAAAGAGCCTGCCAATCTGTTCCGTTTGGCTTCCAGCGTCCTGCTGATGGCTTAAATTTAAGACTTCTTAATTTATTGGTCAAGTGCATTTTTGAAGAAAACTTAATTTTATGGGCGTGAATTTAGTTTGTCTTTGATTTTTAACGGGAAATAAAAAAGGGGCGAAAGCCCCTTAAGGAAGGTTTGCTAGCTTGGCATCAACGACAACGCCAATGATTTTACAGTTCCCATTGATTTCAATCATTGGGTATTGTGGATTGAGTGGTTTCAGGAATTTTCTACCGGCATCAATAACTAACTTTTTGAATGTCGCCTCGTTTTCCCCTTCAAGTTTGGCGACTACCAGCTTTCCATTACGTGGTTCGACTTCTGGGTCGACGAGAATAATCATCCCCTCAGGAATACTCAGTCCTGCCGGGGCAGTCATTGAATCGCCTTTAACGTCGAGCCAAAAAGAGTCTTCAGAACAATCTACCGTTGTGTCGTACCAGTTATCTATTGCACGCCTATGATATGGCTCTACAGCTTCCATCCAACATCCTGCGCTTACCCAACTAATTAGAGGATACGAACCTCTTGGATCATGCCTGCTGTGATAGGCAATGTTTGAAAGACTATCCTCTCCTTTCAACAGGTAATCAGGGGAGCACTGCAAAGCCTTGGCTAAGGCCAATAGGTTTTCGCCATTGGGCTCAGTTTCAGATCGCTCCCATTGGGAAATAGCAACATTAGACACGCCAACCATCTTGCCAAGGGCAGCCTGCCTAATCTTGAGTTCTTTTCTGCGAGCGCGAATACGCTCACCCATCAGTTGTGTATTCATAGTTAAGACATCTTAAATAAACTTGACTTAAGATTCCTTTGGTGGATAATTTAAGTGTTCTTTAACTTCGGAGCGAGTCTATGTACAAAAAAGATGTTATTGACCACTTCGGAACCCAGCGTGCTGTTGCTAAAGCACTAGGCATTAGCGATGCAGCAGTCTCTCAGTGGAAAGAAGTTATCCCAGAGAAAGACGCCTATCGATTGGAAATCGTTACAGCTGGCGCCCTGAAGTATCAAGAAAGTGCTTACCGCCAAGCGGCATAAGCAAATTGCTCTTTAACAGTTCTGGCCTTTCACCTCTAACCGGGTGAGCAAACATCAGCGGCAAATCCATTGGGTGTGCCGCTATAACTCAATATCAATATAGGAAAATTAACAAATGGCACAAGCAAGCTACAGCAAGCCAACACAGCGAGAAATTGATCGCGCTGAAACTGATTTACTCATCAACCTGTCAACGCTTACCCAGCGCGGTCTGGCAAAGATGATTGGCTGTCATGAATCGAAGATAAGCAGAACGGACTGGCGGTTTATTGCTTCGGTCCTGTGTGCTTTCGGAATGGCATCAGACATCAGTCCGATTAGCAGGGCTTTTAAGTATGCGCTTGATGAAATCACAAAGAAAAAATCCCCGGCCGCCACCGAGGATTTTAAGCAAATTGATATGCAATTCTGAGTGAATTACTGGATCAATCCACAGGAGTAATTATGACAAAACGTCGTAAGAAATACCAGGAAAAAGAAGAGATTCGACACCCTGATTCACCTGAGGGATTAGTGGTAGCCGCAGCAAATAACAGGGCGTTCGCAGAGCGCCTTGTTGGTGTTTACAGACTAGCCAAAGCAGGAGTGAAACATGGGCGTCGTTAAGTTAGCTGATTACAGGCCTCAACTGGAGGTCGTGGAGCATCGCGTGGCAGAACTCGAAGATGGCTACACTCGGACTGCAAACACACTGTTAGAAGCCGCCATGCTTTCTGGACTTACTCTACATCAGTTACTGATTGTTATGGCTGTGTGGCGCAAGACATACGGTTACAACAAAAAAATAGATTGGATCGGAAACGAACAGTTCGCTGAACTCACTGGCATGGCACCAACCAAATGCTCTACCGCCAAAAACGAGCTTATCAGAATGGGAGTTCTCATTCAGGTTGGGCGTCAAGTTGGTATGAATACAAACATTTCCGAGTGGAAAACGAAAGTTAACGGATTCGGTAAAACATTTACCAATTCGGTAAAACAAACCTTCACCAAATCGGTAAAAAGCAATTTACCGAATCAGTCAAACACAAAAGACAATATACAAAAGACAATAAATACAAATACCCCCTTACCCCCTAACGGGGATGGCGATGGGCAGGTTAAACCTGAACGTCGCAAGGCAGAACGAATCGACTACGAATCCTTCCTGAACGCCTACAACACCGAAGTCGGTGACAGACTTCCACACGCTGTTGCGGTCAACGAGAAACGAAAACGCCGCCTGAAGAAAATCATCCCGCAACTGAAAACGCCAAACGTGGACGGTTTCAGGGCGTATGTCAGGGCTTTTGTGCATCAGGCCAAGCCGTTTTACTTCGGAGACAACGACACGGGCTGGACGGCTGATTTTGATTACCTGCTTAGGGAAGACTCGTTAACGGGAGTTCGGGAAGGGAAGTTTGCAGACAGGGGGATTGCATGAAACAGGATATCGAAGCGAGCGTTATCGGTGGCCTGCTGATTGGTGGATTAACACCAACCGCCAGCGACGTTCTGGCAACGCTGGATCCGGAAGCGTTTTCAATTCCACTCTACCGGAAAGCCTTCGAGGTTATCCGCAAGCAGGCGAGAAACAGAAACCTAATCGATGCGCTGATGGTTGCCGAGGCGTGCGGAGAGGAGCATTTCACGTCAATCCTGATGACCAGCAAAAACTGCCCGAGTGCCGCAAACCTGAAGGGATATGCCGGAATGGTCGCGGATAACTATCACCGCCGTCTGGTTCTGGAAATCATGGATGAAATGCGTGAACCAATTCAGAGCGGAACCATCGACGCATCGAGTCAGGCGATGGATGAGCTTGTAAAGCGTCTTTCAGCCATCAGAAAGCCCCGTGACGAGGTTAAACCTGTACGGTTAGGGGAAATCATCACTGACTACACTGACACGCTTGACAGGCGCCTGAGGAACGGAGAAGAGTCAGATACCCTGAAGACCGGAATCGAAGAACTTGACGCCATCACCGGAGGGATGAACGCAGAAGACCTGGTGATAATCGCTGCTCGTCCTGGTATGGGGAAAACCGAGCTGGCGCTGAAGATTGCCGAAGGCGTTGCAAGCCGAGTTATTCCTGGTTCTGACGTCCGGCGCGGAGTGTTGATTTTCTCGATGGAAATGAGCGCATTGCAGATTGCAGAGCGAAGCATTGCCAACGCCGGGAGGATGTCGGTTAGCGTGCTGCGAAATCCTGCATCGATGGATGACGAAGGCTGGGCGCGCGTTGCTAACGGCATGAGTCAGCTTGCAGATTTGGATGTATGGGTAGTCGATGCCTCGCGGTTATCGGTCGAAGAAATACGCTCAATCGCAGAACGGCACAAACAGGAAAATCCAAACCTGTCACTCATCATGGCGGATTATCTTGGCCTGATTGAGAAGCCGAAAGCAGACCGCAACGACCTCGCAATTGCTCACATCTCCGGAAGCCTGAAGGCGATGGCGAAAGACCTGAAAACGCCAGTTATCTCCCTGAGTCAGCTTTCGCGCGATGTTGAGAAGCGACCAAACAAACGTCCGACAAACGCAGATTTGCGTGATTCTGGAAGCATTGAGCAGGACGCAGACTCAATCATCATGCTCTATCGGGAAGCTGTATATGACGAGAACAGTAGCGCCGCGCCATTTGCTGAAATCATTGTGACGAAAAACCGTTTTGGCTCACTTGGTACGGTTTACCAGCGGTTCTGCAACGGACACTTTGTTGCATGTGACCAGGATGAAGCCAGACAGATTTGCACAGCATCAAATGCACCTGCTGCGCGTGGCAGACGATATGCACAAGGGGCTGACGTATGACCATCTACATCACTGAGCTGATAGCAGGCCTGCTGGTAATCGCAGGCCTTTTTATTTGGGGGAGGGTAAATCGTGGCTGAGTTAATTTTCTCTGCATTGAGGATTCTCGGTGCTATGTGGATGGTGGCGACGTTCATTGTTGTTGCCAGCAGTTTTGTCCGGTTGGTAGGCGAAGGTAAAGACCTGGTGGGTGTGCTTTTCGGTAGCATTTTCCTGTGGGTGATTATCGGTGTTATGCCTGTCGCTGTAGCAAAAATGGCGTGGCGTTTTGTGAGTTGAACTGAGGGTAAGTATCGATGGACGAATCAAGAAAGCAGTTTGAAGAAAGTTGGTTGCGACGTGGAGGCGAATCCTCAGACCTTATCCGTTACCCTGAAAATCACCATGAAATTGGCAGTGGTAATATTGGTGGTCAATATGTGATGGACGATGTTCAAGGCCACTGGCAAACGTGGCAGGCATCGCGATCAGCTATTGAAATAACCGCGCCAAAGTTCATCGACAGCAGAGAAGCATTAGCCAAAGGGTTTACTGTTGATTATTCCAATGGCTTCGGCGATGGAATGGATGCTTATGAGGAAAACATCCGCGCCGTTGGAGTCAAAGTGAAGGAGTGACGATGAAGCAAACAATCTTCCTCCGTGGTAAACAACAACAGCAAGCCGCAATCAACGCCATCCTCGCAACACCACTCGATAAAGACAAGCCAGTTACCATCCGCATTACTGACTACAAGCGCAACCTTGACCAGAACGCAAAATTTCACGCGATGCTGGCGGATATCGCACGTCAGGTTCAATGGTGCGGAAAATGGTTAAAACCGGAACAATGGAAGGTTTTGTTGATCAGCGGTCATGCAGTGGCAACAAAACAGGAAGCTGATGTTTTGCCCGGGCTTGAAGGCGAATACGTCAACATTCGCGAAAGTAGCGCGCAGATGAGTGTGAAGCGTATGGCAAGTCTGATTGAGTACACGACAGCATGGGCTATTGGTCAGGGTGTCAGATTTACCGACAGGAGGTACGAATGAGACGACAGCGACGAAGCATCACCGACATCATCTGCGAAAACTGCAAATACCTTCCAACGAAACGCTCCAGAAATAAACGCAAGCCAATCCCAAAAGAATCTGACGTAAAAACCTTCAATTACACGGCTCACCTGTGGGATATCCGGTGGCTAAGACATCGTGCGAGGAAATGACAATGGATTATTCACAGTTAAGTGATTTTGAAATTAACAGAATGGTAGGAGACATAATTTTTAAAGGCCTTTGGGCATGTAAACCGGAAACGTCAGGGAATAACACCAACAAATGGTATTACGGAAATGCTGATACAACTTTTGAGCCATTAAACCCTTTACCTGACTACTGCAATGATCCTAGCGCCTCATGGCCGATTATTGAGAAATACAGGATTAGCATTATCAATCTCGATGAAGACGAGTGGGGTGCACGTGGTGTGGCCTACTGTAAATCTAAGCGAGCTATACATGAAAATTCCCTCCGCGCCGCCATGATTGTCTTTCTCATGATGCAGGACGCCAATAATGCTTAGCCCATCCCAATCCCTCCAATACCAGAAAGAAAGCGTCGAGCGGGCTTTAACGTGCGCTAACTGCGGTCAGAAGCTGCATGTGCTGGAAGTTCACGTGTGTGAGCACTGCTGCGCAGAACTGATGAGCGATCCGAATAGCTCAATGTACGAGGAAGAAGACGATGAATGAGTTAATAAATGGCAATGCCATCAAAATGACAAGCATTGAAATCGCTGAGTTGGTGGGTAAGCGTCATGACAATGTGAAACGTACCATCGAAACGCTGGCTAAAAATGGTGTTATCCGGCTTCCTCAAATTGAGGTTTCCGAAAGAATCAATAACTTAGGGTTCAATGTTCAGTACGAGCATTACGTCTTCGAAGGCGAACAAGGTAAGCGAGATAGTATTGTTGTTGTTGCCCAGTTGTCGCCAGAGTTCACCGCTCGCCTTGTTGACCGCTGGCGAGAGCTTGAAGAAGCTGCGGTTAATATCCCCAAAACGCTACCGGAAGCGTTGCGCCTTGCTGCTGATCTTGCTGAGCAGAAAATGCAACTGGAAAACCAGCTCGCAATTGCCGCACCTAAAGTTGAGTTTGCCGATCGCGTTGGCGAGGCCAGCG
>ERZ857775.3237-NODE-3237-length-13641-cov-3.972545_pt1 | contig 13641 bp, 9 predicted proteins | sample MGYA00519698_ERZ857775 | MGnify/ENA primary metagenome ERZ857775 (study PRJEB31778, sample SAMEA3449363) | human gut metagenome | biome: human gut; feature: human-associated habitat; material: faeces | place: United Kingdom | collected 2010/2012 ...
CTGAATAAGGGGGAAGAAGTGTCCCTCTCTATTTTGCTGCGCATCTGCGGCTATTTGAATTGCGACATCGGAGATATTTGTGAGGCTGTGCGGACGGACAACTGATAGGTCCTTTTTCCGTGCGGCTTTTTTATATACCAGTGGAGACGAATTAAATGTTTATGCGTAGCAGGACTGTTACAAAAAAAGGAGGATAACAGATGGACATTGGCGTAACGATAAGCAAAGTCCGAAAAGAATACAGAGAATACTTACGGGAAACTCACCCGGACTGGGCTGACACGACTATCAGCACCCATGTTTCCGATGCGTTCTATCTGTATCAAAACACTATTGCGCTGTCCTTCTGGAAGTGTTTTGAAAGTGATGCCTCTATGGAGAAAGCGAAGGGCGAAATCTTCGACTACCTAAAACAAGAAGTAATGTCTGATCGAGCAGACGAACGCACCGCACAGTATTATAGAGATTTGAAGCGGCTGAAAGAATTTATTGATTCTAAGGGCGGCGTCAAGACGTATATCGGTTATGAATATGACTGCGAAGTCATTGTCTACAAATATGCTAAGATGGTTTATGATGGCACAATGGAGATGGACGCTGCTGTAAAAGCCATGTGTCAGGAGGTCCCGTGCTTTGGAGAAACCTCGCACAAGCTGACGATCATGCTCTTTGCGTCCATGATGAAGGGCATAAAATACACTCGCAGGTCCAACACTGAAACTACGGTTTACTTCATCGTCCACATTGGGAAAGACTACGGACAGGAGCAAATGGTCAATGCTCTAAAAGCCACTCAGGAGAACATTAAATATTACTACGAGCAAACCGGCAACAAGTCTAACAGCATTCGTAGAGGATGCAAAAAGATCGTCGAAGAGAACAACATTGATATATCCTTCGACGATGAAATCTTTGATGGAATCATTCCGAAGGAGAACACAGATACAGCTCTTTCATCCGACGCTACTGCAACACACTATTGGCTGTACGCAGCGGGTGATGGCTCCGCAAATTGGGAGAATGATTATGCCGAAGGGATTATGGCTATCGGCTGGTCTGACCTTGGCGATCTAATGGAATATAGCTCCAAGGAAGAAATGCGGGCAAAGATGAAAGAGGTCTACGGGGATACTGGCTCATATAAGAATCAGGTTCTTGCTACATGGCAATTTGCAAACGAGCTGAAACCCGGTGATGTTGTCTTTGTTAAAAAAGGCAGAAAACAGATCCTCGGTCGCGGGTTGGTCGAAGGCGAATATGTTTTTGATCCTGAACGCGGTCAATATGCCAATACCCGAAAGGTACGCTGGACAGATAAGGGCGAGTGGGAATTATCAGATCAGGGTGCTATCAAAACGTTGACGGATATTACGTCCTACACAGATTACGTCAAGAAGCTGCAAAACATAATTGACGGAGACAAGCACGAAGACAGCTTCGACGATGCCGCTGATGAGGAAATCACTTTCGAGCCATACACCGCTGATGATTTTCTGACTGATGTGTATATGGACGAAGATCGGTATAAGGTTCTCAAGTCGCTGCTTCTAACCAAAAAGAATGTAATTCTGCAAGGCGCACCGGGCGTGGGAAAAACCTTCGCAGCAAAGAGACTGGCATTTTCTATCATGGGAGAAAAGGACACCAACCGTGTGAAAATGGTTCAGTTTCATCAGAGTTATAGCTATGAAGATTTCATCATGGGTTTCCGCCCGACGGAGACAGGATTTGAACTGCGAAAGGGCGTATTCTACGAGTTTTGCAGGCAAGCTGCTGAGGATGATCGTCCATACTTTTTCATTATCGACGAGATCAACAGAGGCAATCTCAGCAAGATTTTTGGCGAACTCTTCATGTTGATTGAGAGTGATAAACGCGGTGTCGAATTGCAGCTTCTATATGCAGATGAGCAGTTCTCCATTCCGAGTAACGTCTATATCATTGGCATGATGAACACTGCTGACCGTAGCCTCGCCATGCTGGACTACGCACTTAGACGTCGTTTTGCTTTCTTTGAGCTTACTCCGGCATTTTCGTCTGCTGGATTCAGAGCATACAGAACGAAAGTCAATAATCCGAAGTTTGACCGGCTCATTGCAACAGTTGAGCAGCTTAACGACGTAATTGCAAACGATGACTCGCTTGGCGAGGGGTTCTGTATCGGACATAGCTATTTCTGTACAAACGCAACCATCAACGATGAATGGATGCGGTCTGTTGTCGAATATGAACTGATACCTCTTTTGAAAGAATACTGGTTTGACGAGGCAGTTAAAGTGAAGGATTGGAGCCGCACATTACGCGAGGTAGTCAAATGATCCGTGTCCAGAACGTTTATTATATGCTGGCTTATGCGTTCCAAGTGCTGCATGAGCAAGGGTATAAAAATGTCGCCACCGAAGAGTTTGATAATGTGGCTGAACTTCTGGCTGCTATTCTCTGCCGTGGAGTATCTGTCCAGATAAAGAGAGGCTTAATCAGACAATACCTTTCGAGAGAGGAAGCACTTGCGTCTCCCCGTGGGAAACTTGAAATTGGTGAATCCATAAAGACACAAGTTATTCGTAAGAAACAGCTCGTTTGCAATTATGATGAGTTTTCGGTTGATGCCTACCCAAACCGAATCATCAAAACAACAATGGATTTGCTGCTTCGTGGAAGTATTTCAAAAGCCAGAAAAAAGGAGATCAGGAAGTTGATGATTTTCTTTGATGGCATCAGCATATTGGACATCCATAGTATCAACTGGGACATTCAATATGATCGCAATAATCAAACATATCGGATGTTGATAGCCGTTTGCCGATTTGTGATAAAAGGGCTTTTGCAAACGACAGCCGATGGCTCAACAAAGATTATGGATTATGCAGATGATCAAACAATGGCGAAGCTATATGAGAAGTTTATTCTCGGATACTATCAGCGTGAGCATCCAGAGTTAAAAGCATACTCTCCACAGATTGCGTGGCAAGTCACAGATGGGTACAGAACGCTCTTGCCGACGATGCAGTCCGACATTGTGATTACGAATAAGGCAGCAAAGAAAACGCTCATCATCGACGCCAAATACTACACGCACAATATGCAAATGAAGGCATCGTACATGACGCAGACACTTCATTCCGGAAATCTGTATCAGATTTTCACCTATGTGAAGAACTGGTCTGCCGCGCCGGATGAGGTCGTTTCCGGTATGCTTTTATATGCGGGAACAGACGATGCGATTCAGCCAAACAATGATTATCAAATGAGCGGGAATCAGATCAGTGTGAAGACATTGGACATGGACTGCGACTTTTCTAAAATTGCAGCGCAGCTCGACAGCATTGCTGATCGGATAAAGTAGAGCGTAGGCACTGGACAGCCGTTCTTCTAATCTCACCGCTTCTTAAATAAGCAGATACGCTCTCCGTGGAAAGGAGCAATCATGAGTATACTTGAAAATCCCATACCGAATGAGGTGTTGGATAATGCAACAAGCCCTCTCACCGATGACAGGGCAGCGTACAAAGACAGCACCTACGAGATCGTTTCAAAGGTGGCTTACCTGATTGGTGTGCCAAAACGCATCTTTGACAACGAACATGAAGCCCCAAAAGTTGAAGTATACAATCGGTTGGACAGCGATAAAACAGCTCGGATTATAAGACATCTTTGCATTGTACGAACTGCGATTGAGCGCAATTTCAAGCGCATCAATGAACGCATGAGATTCCAGTATGAGACCATTCTGAGTATGCCGGAATATGTTCCGCAGGAAAGCATAAACCAGCTAAGTCTTGACGGAGTGAACTTCATCAAAAACACCAGCAAAAAACTGTGCCAACACGTTGTCGAGATTAACAGGTTGATTTGCGATAGAATCAACAACTGCAAGAAGCTCTTTCCCCTCTGGATAAATTGGGATTACATTAAAGCACTTTTCGTCATGCCTGATGGTTTGAAGGAAGATGGTACAAGAGAGGCTGCCGACATTTATTACTCTCATTTGCTTTTTTATCCCTATCAGATGTACATAAACTGGCAGCCGGAGGAAGTCGGCAACATTCTTTACAATGATAAGAAGTTCGTTACCTTGCTGTACAGTTGGAACAACGACTATTTCACCGAATATAGCAAAGTCTCAGATGCGGGGAGTTATATCAAAGGAAGTATTTATGAGTTTATTGAGAGCAGCGAAAAGACTGTTATCGTTGTCGATTGTGAAAACTCTGATCCCTACAAGCTGTGTGCTACCTTAAAAAACCTCGATCACGAGTATACACAAAAAATTGCGTCGATCATTCTCTTTGATGATGTGCATACCGCCTCCGCATGGAGGATATTAGACAGCTTCACCGCAATTCATGTTGAACACATGATGATTGAACGGGTGAAGCAAAGCAAGTCACTCGTTGATGTCATGCTTATTGCCCGAACTTGTCAGGAACACTACAAGAATAACGTCGATTCCTTTATTCTTGTTTCCAGCGACTCCGACTACTGGGGGTTAATCTCGTCTCTGCCGGAAGCACGCTTTTTAGTTATGATTGAACGAGAGAACTGCGGACAGGACTTGAAGAATGCACTTCTGAATGCAGGGATATTTTATTGCTATATTGATGACTTCTACTCTGGGAATGCCGAGGACATCAAGCTCGGCGCACTTTTCAAAGAAATGGAGCGTTATATTGACCAAACCGTCAGGCTCAATATCAACGAGATGTTCAGTGCCGCTTTGAAGGCAACGCGCATTGAGATGAGTTCGTCTGAGAAAAAACAGTTCATCGCAAAGTACCTAAAAACAATGCAAATGGAAATTACAGATGATGGTGACGTGGTTTTGCAGTTGAAACGAAAATAAGTCCGGTATTTGGGACACTTGCTATGATAAAATAGAAATGAGGACAGGCTGGCAACCAACAAATGATCCTCAAGTATTGGAGATGAAGATATGGCATACCAAAGCGAAGCGGCTCTTGAACAGCAGTTTATTGAGCAACTGACCAAGCAGGAATATACCACAGTCGCAATTCCTGATTATGACGCGCTGGTGGAGAACTTCAAAGTTCAGTTTGAAGCCTTCAATGCGCCAAAGCTGGATACGCCTATCACCGATAAAGAGTGGGAGCGTATCTTCAACCTCATGCTCGGAAAGTCTGTTTTCCAGAGCGCAAAAATCTTGAGGGATAAGTTTGTCCTTGAGCGTGAAGATGGTACAAAGGTATATCTGTCCTTCTTTGATCAGGACCACACGAAGAACATTTTCCAAGTCACTCATCAAACAACCGTGGTTGGAAAATACGTCAATCGTTACGACGTTACGATTCTCGTAAACGGCTTGCCCCTGATCCAAGTAGAATTAAAGCGCCGTGGCATTGACATCCGCGAGGCAGTCAATCAGGTCATGCGTTATAAGAAACACTCCTACAACGGGCTGTATCATTTCATTCAGCTCTTCATTGTCTCCAATGGTGTTGACACAAAGTATTTCGCCAATTCCGACAGAGACTTGATGTATAGTCTTGCTTTCTTCTGGACTGATTTCAATAACGTCCGCATCACCAATTTGAAGGACTTTTCGATTTCTTTCCTTGCAAGGGATCACATCATTAAAATGCTGACACGCTACACCATCCTAAATGATACCGATAAGATTTTGATGGTCATGCGTCCCTATCAGGTTTATGCCGTAGAAGCGCTGATCCGTCAAGCAACGCTTACAAACCGGAATGCGTATATCTGGCACACAACCGGCGCGGGCAAGACGCTTACATCCTTTAAGACGGCGCAAATCCTCGCAGCAAATCCGAACATCAAGAAAGTCATTTTCCTTGTTGACCGAAAAGACTTGGATTCTCAGACAACCGAAGAGTTTAACAAGTTTGAGGCTGGCTCCGTTGATGTGACAGATCGCACCGATGTCCTTGTCCGCCAGATGAAGGACAAGAACAGGCAGCTTATCGTCACCACGATGCAGAAGATGGCAAACGCTGTAAAGCGCCCTCAGTACGAGAAAGTAATGGACGCATACAAAGACGAGAAGGTTGTCTTTATCATCGACGAGTGCCACCGCAGCCAGTTTGGGGATATGCACAAGGACATTGTGCGGCATTTCAGAAAGGCACAGTTTTTCGGCTTCACGGGGACACCTCGGTTTGAAGTCAACGGTAAAACTGAGGGTAAAATCACGCAAACAACAGAAATGCTCTTTGGTGAGTGTCTTCACAATTACCTGATTAAAGACGCCATCTTCGATAATAATGTTCTGGGCTTCCACATCGAATACATAAAAACAATGGAGGGTGATTTCGACTGGGATGACCCGACACTCGCGGACGCGATTGATATAGGCGAACTCTATATGTCCGATGAGCGAATGTCTCTGATCGCCAATCACATCATCCAGAACCACAAGGCAAAAACCCGAAATGGACAGTATACGGCTATTTTTGCCGTGTCCTCTATTGATGCCCTTGTTAAGTATTACGACATTTTCAAGAAGATCAAGCATGACCTGAATATCAGCGGCATCTTCTCCTACGGGCAGAATGAGGATGCCGAGGGCAAGGACGAGCATAGCCGTGATTCGTTGGAGCGTATCATCAAGGACTATAACGAGATGTACGGAACCAATTTCTCCACGGATACGTTCTCAGCTTATCACAAGGACATCTCTGACCGAGTAAAGGGAAAGAAAACAAAGTCGCTTGATATTCTCATCGTCGTGAATATGTTCCTGACCGGATTTGACAGCAAGCAACTCTCTGTCCTTTATGTGGACAAGGACTTGAAGTATCATGATCTCCTGCAAGCCTATTCCCGCACAAACCGCGTTGAGAAGGAAACAAAGCCCTTTGGCATTATCATTTGCTACCGCAACCTCAAAAAACGCACCGACGACGCGCTGACACTTTTCTCTAAGAGTCAAGATACATCCGGCATTGTTGTTCCGGGTTATCAATACTTCGTGGAGAAGTTCAACGAAATGGTGATGAAGCTCAAGGAAATCGCACTGTTCCCTGAGTCCGTGGATACAATGCAGAACGAGGACGATCAGAAAAAGTTCGTCGTGACCTTCCGTGAGCTGACAAAGTACCTCCAATCGTTGCAGACTTTTATCGAGTTCAGCTTCGATCAGGATGCTCTTATCATGTCCGAGCAGGAATACCAGGACTACAAGAGCAAATACCTCATGCTCTACTCAAGGCAAAAAACAGACCGCGAGGTTGTTTCCGTCCTGAACGACGTTGACTTCTGCATCGAATTGATGGAGAGTGACAGGATCAATGTGGCGTACATCATGAACCTGATTCGCAACATCCATTTCGACGATCCCAAACAGAAGGATTACGATATTAAACACATTAAGGACGAGCTGGGCAGAACCGACAATCCGCAGTTGCTTCGGAAAGTCGAAATCCTGCAAGCGTTCTTGGATCGTGTTGTTGTCGGCTTGGAAAGTGCGGATGAAATTGATGCAGCATATAATGACTTTGAAAATGAAGCAAAGCGCGAAGAGATCGTTGCCTTTGCGAAGACTGAGGACATTGACGCATCTATGTTGACGGATATTATTTCGGAATATGAGTTTTCTGGCACAATGGATGCAGGAAATATCCGAGATAGGATTGAGAAGCCCTTGCCGCTTTTGAAGAAGCGCTCCCTTGTAAATAGGATTGTTGACTTCATCCGGCAGCACACAGAGAAATACCAATAAGGAGAGAGACAAATGGATAATTCGATTCAGGCTCATCAGAAAGAGCTTTGCAATAAGCTATGGGCAATGGCAAATGCCTTGCGCGGAAACATGGAGGCGTATGAGTTCAAGAACTATATCTTGGGCATGATCTTCTACTACTACCTTTCCGACAGGACGGAGAAGTATATGGCGAATCTTCTCAAGGATGACGGTATCGGTTATGAAGAGGCGTGGGCAGACGAAGAATATAAGACCGCCGTTATCGAAGAGGCACTGCGCGATCTCGGCTATGTCATCGAGCCGCAGTATTTGTTCCGCAAGATGGTCAAGATGGTAGAAAACCGCTCCTTCGACATTGAGTTCTTGCAGAGTGCAATCAACGCCCTAATGGAGTCCACAATCGGAAACGATTCTCAGGAAGACTTTGACGGACTGTTTTCTGATATGCAGCTTGATTCATCAAAGCTCGGTCATACTGTCAAAGATAGAAGTGCTGTTATGGCAAAGATCATCGCTTCGCTGGACGAAATCAACTTCGGCGTGGATGATACCAAAATTGACGTTCTTGGTAACGCCTATGAATATCTGATCGGTCAGTTTGCTGCAACTGCTGGCAAGAAAGCCGGTGAGTTCTATACGCCATCCGGTCCTGCCGAATTGCTTTGCCGTCTGGCTTGCCTCGGTCTCACGGATGTCAAGGATGCAGCCGACCCCACTTGTGGCTCTGGTTCACTGCTGCTGCGCCTCAAGAACTATGCCAACGTGAGAAACTACTATGGACAGGAATTGACCTCCACGACTTATAACCTCGCCAGAATGAACATGATTCTGCGTGGAATCCCGTATCGCAACTTTAACATATACAACGGTGATACCTTAGAGCATGACTGCTTCGGAGACATGAAGTTCCGTGTTCAGGTTGCCAATCCGCCTTATTCTGCAAACTGGTCTGCCGATATGCACTTCATGGAGGACGAGCGTTTCAATGAGTATGGCAAACTTGCTCCGAAGAGCAAGGCTGACTTTGCCTTTGTTCAGCACATGGTTTACCACATGGATGAGGACGGACGAGCTGTTGTTCTCCTGCCGCATGGTGTCCTGTTCCGTGGTGCTGCGGAGGAAGTAATTCGCAAGCACCTTATTCAGAAATTAAATGTTCTGGACGCGGTAATCGGTTTGCCTGCAAATCTGTTCTTTGGTACGGGCATCCCTGTCTGCGTTCTTGTCCTCAAGAGAGAGCGCAACGGTAACTCTGACAACATCCTTTTCATCGACGCTTCCAGTGACTTTGAAGCTGGAAAGAACCAGAACATCCTTCGGGAGTGCGACATTGACAAGATTGTTGAGACCTACGAGCGCCGTCAAGATGTTGATAAATACGCTCACGTTGCAACAATGCAGGAGATTGAAGAGAACGGCTTCAACCTGAATATCCCTCGCTATGTTGATACCTTTGAGCCGGAAGAGGAAATCGACCTCAATGCTGTTGCAGCAGAAATCCGCAATATTCAGGCTGAGATCAAGGGCATCGACGCACAACTGAAACCGTTTTTCGATGAGCTGGGACTTGATTTTCCCTTTGATGTGGAGGGCAAATAATTATGGCAAATGTATCCTCAAGTAACGGTCTCGAAAAGCGTCCGAAACTTCGGTTCCCGGGCTTTGATGAGCCGTGGCAGTCTACTTTACTATCATCCGTATTTACAAAGAACACCAAGAAGAATACGGATGGACAAATAACGAATGTTATCTGTAATTCTGCAAAACAAGGTTTGATACCGCAGCGCGAATACTTTGACAAGGATATTGCCAACAGTGACAACACCAGCGGATATTACATCATTGAGGAAAATGACTTCGTATATAATCCGCGAAAATCAGCAGACGCTCCATACGGTCCTATAAGCAGATATAAATACGCGGAAGCCGGTATTGTATCACCGCTGTACCTTTGCTTTAGAGCTAAGAAGGAGATCAATCCTTCGTTCTTTGAATGGTATTTTCGATCTTCTGCGTGGCATAGGTATGTTTATATGTCCGGTGACAGCGGAGCGAGACATGACAGAGTGAGTATAAAGGACGACACTTTCTTTGCAATGCCAATCAATCTACCGTCAGCTCACGAGCAAGAGCATATCGCCTCATTCCTTGAGAGAATTGACCAGAGAATTGAAAAACAACGAGCGTTAGTCGAATCCCTCAAGAAGTATAAAAGAGGTGTCATGAGAGCCATTTTCAGAGGCAAGGCTATCCTTTTCTCTGAAACAACAAAATGGAAATCTGTTCGTTTGGGTGACGAATGCACCTTCTTTTCGGGAGGTACGCCCAGATCAACCGACAGCAGTTTTTATGGAGGTGAAATTCCGTTTATTCGTTCCGGTGAAATACACGGAGCAAAAACAGAACTCTTTTTGACCAATGACGGTTTGAAATATTCATCTGCTAAGTTGGTTTCCAAAGGCGATTTGATTGTTGCTTTATATGGTGCAACAAGTGGCGAAGTCGATATATCCCAAATTGACGGAGCGATCAATCAGGCAATTTTGTGTATTCGCCCCAAGCTGGTAAATCGAACTTTCTTAAAATACCTTCTCGAAGATAGCAAAGATGACATCTTGAATACTTATCTTCAAGGAGGACAAGGAAATCTTTCAGCAGAAATAATCAAAAACCTTGTTTTCGACATACCGGATGATCGCTCACAGTCAGCAGTTGTTGATTTCCTTGATATGATTGATCAGCGTATCAGCAAGTCTCTCATGAAATTAGAGAGTATTGCTACGCTTCGTTCTGCTCTAATGCAGCAACTTTTTATATGAAAAGCTGCTGCATAATGCCTCTGCGATGTTCTATAAGTGCATTAAGTTCCTGCTGTGTATGCTCAATTCTTCTGTCCATTGCTGCTAAATGGCTACTTATTTTATGTTGGACATCAAGATCAGGCACTTTGATCATCAGCTTCTCAAACTCCGATTTACTCAGAATTGGAAGAGTTTGCATTGAAACCTTGCTTCGGTATTCTGGGAAGAAGTTCTCGAAAGCGTAATAAATAAACTCATGATCGAAGCCCTCTGATACAACAAGAGCGTTAATCTGTTGATTGGTAATCATGCTGGTTTTCGCTATACCAAGTTTTCCAATAAGTCCGATACAAGTTACGATAACAGAATTTGGTGGTAGTGGTCTACCTAAAGCAAACCCCTTCGGTGATACCCTCTTTTCAGTAGATGAGATATACTTCTGTTCGCCAACATCCCCCGGCGCACAGAACAAGAGATCACCGTCATAGTTGCTTCTATCATTAGTTGGAGGCGTACTTCCGGTTATGACTTTGCCTATTTGCGAAACTGAGCATTGTGTCCATAGCTGAGTTTTGTCATCGGAGAAATAGTGCATTAGCAGTCCTCTTTTATACTTCTTGAGGGATGCAAGGAGTTTTTCTTGTGCAGCGATGCGTTCATCTATTTTTTTGAGAAAGTCGGCTATGTGCTTCTGTTCAGTGGACGAAGGGAGATGAAGTGTCACGCTCATATAATCTTCAAAGGAGATATTGAGCAGCCCATCCATACGAACGCTTGACGATACGAGCCGTTTTAGTTGCTTATCCATTTTTGCGTTATTGAGTGCCATCGCAATAAACGGTGTATATTCGTGATCATTGATCTTGAAACAATGATACACATAGGGGATTCGTGCTTCTGGCTCAGTCAGCTCATAACAACAGCCAAACTGTTTAGCCTTAGATGCGCCGTGATTATACGCCAATTCTCCTTGTTTCAAGAGAATGTATTTTTTGAGGCTCTGTCCTGCATTGTCTCTGGAATACTTTTCGGACTGCATAATAAAGCCATTTCCAGCACTAAGCATCATAATAGGCGCGTTAGATTTCGGATCGGTGCGATTCACTAGAGACGCTATTTCTCCTAATGGAGTAGTTCTGTACGGCTCATCAAAGCCCGGAAACCGGAGTTTCGGACGCTTTTCGAGACCGTTACTTGAGGTCTATTTTATAGGCTGATCTGCACTTCAACTCAAAGTAAAATCCCTTGCAGTAGCAGAGATTTTCCGCTATTGCAAGGGATTTCGTCTGTCATATAGCTATTTCTGCGTACTTGATCAGAAGTATAAAAGAGGTGTCGTGAAGGCAATATTATCCAAGCGAATACGCTTTGCTGACGATAGGGGAAATTATTATCCTGAATGGTCAGAATGTACACTTCAAGAGGTAGTTGACTTTCTTGATGGACAGCGCAAGCCTCTTGAAAGTGCTGATCGAGCCAAACGGCAAGGAAAGTACCCTTACTATGGTGCATCGGGGATCATCGACTATATTGATGACTACATTTTTGACGAGCCGCTGCTCCTTCTCGGAGAAGATGGGGCAAATATCATTAACCGTAGTTCTCCATTGTGTTTTATTGCAACGGGCAAGTATTGGGTGAATAATCATGCTCATGTAATGCGTCCTCGCAAGGGACAGAACATCAAGTTTATATGCGAATTACTCGAAAGTCTTGACTATACACGCTACAATACCGGAACAGCACAGCCAAAGTTAAATCAAGAGAAGTGCCGACAAATTGCTCTTCACCTTCCGACATACGAAGAGCAGTGCCATATTGCCGAATTTCTTTCTCTTGTTGAGCAAAAGAGTATTCATGCGCAAACAGAACTTGATAGTTTGCTCCGAACGAAAAATGCCTTAATGCAGCAACTCTTTATATGAATAGCTGTTGCATCAGTGATGTGCGAAGAGAAAACAAGGCTTTCAAGGAGATTTCCTCATTACATAATTTTTGATCGAAGGCTTTCAACATTCCACAGATTTTTCGCTGTTCCTCCATTTCTGGTATAACAATATTGAAGTCTGCTATTTGTTGGAAATTCAGACCTTCACGACTACCTCCGTTCTGGCAATCCATAACTTGTTGCTGGATGCGATCCGACAAGATCTGTTGCAAAAGGAACTCCGGCAGCAATCTTTCTTTGCTTTCTTGAGAAAGGCGTATTATGCACACATGCTGGTTCACATTCGCACGATCATTAGATGTATAAATGCAGCTACGACCTATTGACGCACCGGTAATATTCAAAAGTACATCACCAAAACGCACTTCCGATGATTGCATGGTACTATTTGTTGCTTCGTCGATGAACGAAACCTCGCTTATGTCCAGCGTTCCCCATAGCACATTTTGACTCCGCAAGAACATTATGCCTTGATTGGCATATACAGAAGACCCACCTTTCGGAGTCTTACCACTACCAATTTTAGAGCAGCACGCCCCTAATTTGCACTTGCTCCATGTTCCTTGGCTTTTCCAATTATCCGTCACGAAATAGGCTCGAAGCAATCCTCTTTTATACTTCTTAAGGGACTCAACCAAATCACGCTGCTTTGCGATTCTTTCATTGAGCGCAGCAAATAGGTTGGAAATCTTCTCTTGCTCAGTTGGCTCACAATATGGTATTCCGAGCCACTTAAATGCTTCGTAGCTTATCTGCCGTCCGTCTCTGATGCCTTCAACAGACTTTGAAAGATTGTGGTTGATAAACTCATCTGTATGAAAGTATGCGTCATAGAATAGGCTTGAATGGGGACGCTTGCAGCGTAAGATGGTGTATGCTGGACTGACTATTCCAGCTTCATTTGCCATTTCCAGACCACCTTCAAAAGAGCGCAGATGAATAATAAAGTCTCCTTGTTCAACCTTCTTATAGTTAGATAAAGACGCATCATCATAGTGGATATTACGACCAGCTTGCTCTCTTGGAAGTGTACCTTTTCCTTGAATGATCGTCAGCACAGTTTCGTCCGGGTGATTCTTGTCAGTAACATTCTGAAAAAGTTCTTCTGCCTTGAACACCTTCCACGGCTCATCGAAGCCCGGAAACCGAAGTTTCGGACGCTTCTCAAGACCGTTACTTGAGGATACATTTGCCATAATTATTTGCCCTCC
>ERZ857775.3240-NODE-3240-length-13636-cov-3.970547_pt1 | contig 13636 bp, 6 predicted proteins | sample MGYA00519698_ERZ857775 | MGnify/ENA primary metagenome ERZ857775 (study PRJEB31778, sample SAMEA3449363) | human gut metagenome | biome: human gut; feature: human-associated habitat; material: faeces | place: United Kingdom | collected 2010/2012 ...
CCCCGCGGAACACCACGCCCTTGCTGATGGCCGCCACGACCTCGTCGCGCTGCGCCTTGTCTTCGTCGAGGCTGAAGTGCCCCCGCAGGAATTCACGCATCTCCCCCACCCAGAGCGAGAAAGAGCGTTTTACATTATGCGTATCGTTCGTATTTTCCATTTCAACATGCACTATCTTTCATTTATTCCTCTTCGTCCGCCGCCGTCTCCCGCTTCGGTTTGGGTTTTCCGGCCAGCACGATCACGAACTCCCCCTTGGGGTCCGTGGTGCGGAAGTGTTCCAGCACCTCGGCGACCCTACCGCGAACGGTCTGTTCGAATTTCTTGGTCAGCTCGCGCGACACCGAAACCCTGCGTTCCGGCCCGAACACCTCGGCAAACTGTTCGAGACACTTCACCACGCGGTAGGGAGACTCGTAGAATATCATCGTGCGCTCCTCCGCGGCAAGCGACTGCAACTGTTTGGCCCGACCCTTCTTCTGGGGCAGGAAACCCTCGAAACAGAACCGGTCGCACGGAAATCCGCTCTGCACCAGCGCCGGAATCAGCGCCGTGGCTCCGGGCAGGGTCTCGACCTCGATCTCCGCTTCGACGCAGGTCCGCACCAGCAGAAAACCGGGATCGGAGATGCCGGGCGTACCCGCATCCGACACCAGCGCCGCATTGCGTCCGGCCGCGATCGACTCGGCGACCATCTTCACCGTGGCGTGTTCGTTGAATTTATGATGGGAATAGAGTTTCTTCTCGATGCCGAGATGTTTCAGCAGAAACGAGGTCGTCCGCGTATCCTCGGCGAGTATGAAATCCACGTCGCGCAGGACATTGACCGCACGCAGCGTAATGTCGTCGAGATTGCCGATCGGGGTGGGAACGATATAAAGCTTTGCCATGCAGCTATGCGAATTTACGTTCCAGCAGTTCCATCAGGAATTTGGCCCCGTCGGAATTGGCGTTCCAAGCATAATTTTCGGCGATATAAATCATGCACTCGTCGAAATCGTCGAAACCGTTGAGCGTTCCGATCGCCGCTTCGTAGGCCGTTGCATCGCCGCCGAACAGGTCGCGGATCATCAGGAACTTGTCGTTGATACCGATGGCGCGGCGCAGGTCGGTAACGTGTTCGCTGCGACGCAGCTCGGACGCCACGTCACGCGGAGGCGCGATCGTGTCGGCCAGTGTCTGCACATTGTGGTTGATCACCTCGCCCAATACGGCGCCGGAGGTATTTTTCGCTTCGAGCGTGATCTCTTCGAAATCAGGCTCGTCGTCATCCCCGGCATTGTCGGGCGCAGTGGTTTCGGCCGCTTTCGGCTGCGGAGCGGCAACCGGAGTCCGCGATGCAAAGGCGTCCGATCCGGGTGCAGAGGTTGTCGCGGAGCCGAGAGAGCTTGTCGCAGAGCCGACAGAAGTTGTCGCGGATGCAGCGGGTTCCGTCACGGGCGTCGTAAATGGAGTTGCAGAAAGGGCGGACCCGGCAGTTGCGTCGGCGGAAACGGAGACTCCGGCGGCGGCAGTTCCTGCCGATGCAGAGTCGGACGCTGCGGAACCGGATGACGCGGAACCGGCCACCGCCGGTTGTGCGAACGACGCTTCGGCCGCAGGCTTCCCTCCCGCAACAGGTTTCGCGGTAGGCTCAGGGGCCGGAACGGATGCGGGTTTCGGGGCAGGCGCCGCAGGCTCCGTATTATATAGCGACATGATGACGCGCTGTTTGTGACGGTGGCGGACGGTCTCCTCCTCCAGCCCGAACAGCGTGGGCGCGATGTATTGGGGTTTCTCCGCAGGAGCGGGTTCCGGAGCTGGCGCAGGAGCGGGTTCCGGAACGACGGCCGATTCAGCCGCAGCGGCAGGTCCGGGCGCAGCGACCGGCTTCGCAGACGGTTCAGCCGCAGCCTCGGATTCAGGCGCTGCGACCGGTCCGGATTCGGCGGCCGGTTCGGATTCTCCGGCGACGAATGCGGCTTCGGACGCCGCTTCAGGATCAGGCTCAAATCCGGATTCCCCCTCAAGTTCCGGCTCGGAATCCGACGCCGCAGGCTCCGCCATTCCGGGCGTCTCCGTATCGGGATTCCCCCCGGCAAACGCCCCGGCAGAATCGGCCGCGACCGTCGTATCGGGTTCGGAAAACGGCTCTGCGGGTTCCGCCTCCGCATCGAACGCAGGTCCGGAAACGGCATCGGGACCGGGTTCGAACACGGCTTCGTCCGTCGGGTCGAGCGAAAGCACCGCCCCGAGGTCGATGGGCACCGGAGCCGCCGCAGGCTCCGTCTCCGCAACCGGGAATTCCGGAAGGGATTCCACCTCCGTAAAGCGCACCGCATCGTAGAGCGTCCGCAGTTTTTCCAGCGCCAGGTCGCGTTCGAGGGCCGGAATCTCCCCGGAAGGCTCCCAGCCGTCGACAATCGCGGTCAGCTTGCGCAGTTCGGCACGTATCGTCTTCAAATCCATCATTGCGTACTGTTTTGACCTCCAAAGGTAGAAAAAATTTGCGAAAGCCCAGCCATTCCCCGGAACCTTTTGTCCGAAACATCTCCGAACGGGTTTTTCCGGGACATCCGGACCGTCCCGCCGGGCACGGAAAAGGGAGCGGCGGCCGAAGCCGCTGCTCCCTTGCAGCTGTCCCGCACCCGCGGCGTCGGCCGCCGTGCCGGAGAGACGAATCATTCGGTGATCCGGAAACTGCCGCCGAGCGTGCAGTCGGAGTCGTGCCCTACCCAGACATGGTAGTCGCCCGGCTCCTGGCCCCACTTTTTGTCGAGACGCCAGAACGAAAGGTCGTCGGGCGTCAGTGTGAAGGTCACCTCGCGGCTCTCCCCGGCGCGAAGCATGACCTTCCGGAAACCTTTCAGTTCACGAACCGGACGCGTCACACCGGACAGCAGATCGCGCACGTAGAGCTGCACGACCTCCTCGCCGTCGCGGCCGCCCGTGTTGGTCACGCGGACCGACACGCGAACCTCGCCGCCGACGGCGGTTTCGGGCGTCAGCACCCGCAGGTCCGAATAACCGAACGTCGTGTAGCTCAACCCGTAGCCGAAACAATACTGCGGCGAATTGGGTACGTCGAGATAGCGCGAAGTGTATTTGTTGGGCTTGCCCGACTCGTCGGCCGGACGTCCCGTGCTCTTCATGTCGTAATGGATCGGAATCTGCCCCACCGTGCGGGGAAAGGTCATCGGCAAACGCCCCGAAGGGTTGTAATCGCCCGACACGACATCGGCCAGCGCCTCGCCCGCCATCGTGCCCGGATACCAGGTCAGCAGCAGGGCGTCGGCAAGTTCCGCTTCGCGGGCCAGCTCCATAGGACGGCCCGTAACCAGCAGGACGACAACCGGTTTCCCGGTTTGCTTCAAGTTCTCCAGCAGGTCACGCTGCGCGTCGGGCAGCGCAAGCGACGCAAGGCTTGCCGCCTCGCCGCTCTCCCCCGCCTTCAATCCGAGCGCGACCAGCACCACGTCCGACTTCGCGGCTGCGGCCACCGCCTCCGAAATACCGCCTTCGAGGGCCTTGTGCGGGTCGCATCCGCGGGCATAGGTCACACGGTCGGCTCCGAAACGCGCCCGCAGTCCGTCGAGAAAGGTCGAGGTCCGACCGGCCTCGGCGAAATGAACCCACGAGCCGATCAGGTCCCACCGGGAATCGGCGAAAGGTCCCACCAGCGCGATCCGGCTCCCCTTTTTCAGGGGCAGCACGCCGCCGCGGTTCTCCAGCAGCACCATCGAACTGCGGGCCACGCGGCGCGCGGCATCGAGATGTTCCGGGGCGTAATAGCACTTCTCGCGCTCCTTCGCCTGGTAGCGGAAAGGATCGTCGAACAGCCCCAGGCGGAACTTCACGGCCAGCACCTCACGGCAAAGGCTGTCGATCAGCGACTCCGGGATACGCCCCTCCCGCACCAGTTCGGCGGCATGGAACAGGTAGGCGGCGCTCATCATGTCCATGTTGACCCCGGCGCGCAGGGCCAGTTCGGCAGCCTGCGCATCGTCGCCCGCCACGCCGTGAGCTTTCAGTTCGCCGATCGTGCCGTAGTCGGTCACCACGAATCCGCCGAAGCCCAGTTCGTCGCGCAGCAGGTCGCGCATCAGCCAGCGGTTGGCCGTGGCCGGAACGCCGTCGAGGTCGTTGAACGAGGTCATCACCGTCGCAGCCCCGGCATCGAGCGCCGCCCGGTAAGGCGGCAGGTAGCTGTCGCGGAAAACCCGCTCGGACATATCGACCGCATGGTATTCGCGCCCGGCCTGCGGAGCGCCGTAGGCGGCGAAATGCTTCACGCAGGCAAGGACCGACGAGGGGTCGGACAAGTCGCCCTGATAGCCCCGCACCATCGCTTCGGCGACACGCGCGCCCAGATAGGGGTCTTCGCCCGCGCCCTCGGAGACACGGCCCCACCGGGGGTCGCGCGAAACGTCGCACATCGGCGAAAAGGTCCAATGGATGCCCATGGCCGAAGCTTCACGGGCCGAAACGCGGGCCAGCGACTCCGCGGCGGCAGGGTCCCACGAGGCGGCGACGGCGAGGTTGATCGGGAAGATCGTCCGGAAACCGTGGATCACGTCGGCGCCGATCAGCAGCGGGATGCCCAGCCGGCTCTCCTCGACGGCGATCCGCTGCAACCGCTCGGTCTCCTCGAAGGACTTGATGTTGAATACGCTGCCGCAGCGCCCTTCGCGGACCAGCCGTTCGACGGAAAGTTCCGTCTTGTCGGGTCCCGTGACGGCGCCGCCTCCGCGCTGCTGGACCAGCTGGCCGATCTTTTCGTCGAGCGTCATGCGTTCGACCAGTTCCGCGGCGCGCCGCCGGTCCTGCGGGGTGACGGGCTGCGCCCCGGCGGGATACAGCACGAGGGCCGCCAATACGGTAAAGATGCTATTTTTCATCGGTAAAAGTTTGAAAAGACATGCGAAGGTAATGAAAATACCGCAAAAAAAGGGCTTCGGAACGGAATAAACTCACTCCCGCCCGAAGCCCCCGCGATCGCAGCGGCGTCACTCCTTCACGCAGCGCATGCCGTAGGCTGTGGTCATCTTCCGTTCGTAATAGGTCCCCTCGCCCGTGGCGTCGCCCGCCTTCCAGTCGTACATCGGGAGCGGCTTGCCGCCGGCGAGCGTCGACGAACAATAGGCTGCCGAACGCCCCGGATAGTGGATGCGGCCGTTATCGCCCTTGCGGAACATCGTCGACGGGCCGATGAGGGTTCCGCCCGAATTGAGCGCATACCAGCGGCTGTACGTGTCGCCCGAGTCCTGGTTCTTGGCGGCGTTGCCGTCCACGTAGGCAAGCAGCGACTGCCATTCGGCCGCCGTCGGCACCCGGTATCCCACCGGGCAGGGATCGTTCAGCCCCTTGCCGCCCTCGGTCCAGCCTTCGGACATCGCTGCGGACGACCGGGTATAGAACGTCGTCGGATTGCCGTTTGCCGTTGCGGCTGTCATCTCCTCGCCGCTGATCTGCCAGCCGGCGGTGCGGGAGGCGTTGAAAACCACCTCGCGCGTCATCGCGCCGAAAGCATCGGGATACTCCGCATGCCCCTCGTAATATTTGTTCTTCGAGAGGATCTTCGCGCCGATGAACGGCTCCTTGCGGCCCCACTGATAGAACAGTCCGTAGGAGCGGAAATCCTGCACACAGGCCTTCGGATCGGTCGAATGGTATTCGGCCCCGACATTGCGGTCCTGCCAGGCGATACCGCCGACGGTCACGTCCGAAGGCATCTTGTCCACGACCCAGACCAGCCACGACCAGACAACCGCGCCTTCGGCGTCGAACAGCGCGACCAGCCCGCTGCCCTGCTTCGACTTGGCCGCAGTGCAGATGATTTCATTCCGGGAAGCGTCGTAGTCAAGCCCCGAAAGCAACTCTGCGTCGGTGGTCCAGACCCAGTCCGCCGCAACGCCCTTCACATACGCGCCGTCGGTGCGCCGCGCCGGAAACGCACGGGTTTCACCCGCCCGGACCACGACCGTATTCGCTCCGGTCGACCGCTGCACGACGGTCACCTGCTGCGGTTCGACGCCCTCCATCTCGGAGGAGACGGTCAGCGTCGCGCTGCGCGGACGCACGCCCTCGCCGTCGTCGGTCAGCAACAGTTTCACGACCGAACTTTTCGTCCCTTCGGACTGCGACACGGCGCACCAGTCGGTCGCGCCCTCGATTTTCCATGCCACGGATGCACGCAGGTTCAGGGCCGGTTCGCTCCCGGCGCCGTAGACGGTTATATCGGCGCCGTTCTCCGCCAGCACGAGGATCGGCTCGAACTTCTCCTGCGTCACGGTCACGGTGTGCTTCTCTTCGCCCGCGGCGTAAAAACGCACCGCGGTCGTACGCTCCTCGGGCAGGAAACTCTGGTCGACCGTCAGAACGATCTTCTTCGTGTGCGAACCTTCGGCGACGTTGGTGCGGCACCAATCGTCGTCGCAGGAGACCGTCCACGGCGAATCGGCCGTGATTTCAAGGACGCTGCGCCCTCCGAACATATCGAACGTCACGTTATCCTCGAGCAGTGAAAGGTTGGATTCGGCGACCTCGGGATCGTCGCTGCACGCCGCACAGCAAACGGCTGCCGCGACGGTCAGAAAAAGAAAAAGTCTCTTCATCGTTGAAGTTGTATTTAAGGTTTTGTTCGAATGTCGTATTTACCAGGACACGGACGATTCGTAGGTATGCCCGAAACTGTCGGTGACCCGCACCATGCCGCCCCGCTCGCTGCCCGGATCGACCCGGAACATATGCCACGTATTGGTCGGCGTCCCTCCGCGCACACCCGTCGCCAGCACCTCCTCGTAATAGGGATCGGTGCGCTGCGTCCGCTCCATCGCCACCGCCTGCCCGCCCGAAGCGGGAATCCACTCCACGGCGCTCCAGGCCGTGTCATAACCCCAGACATTGGCATAGACACAGGCCGAATTGGTGCGTCCGGGTGCATAGAGGCGCATCTGCATATCGCGCTTCCCGCCCGCCGGCTTGTAATACCACGAGAGCCGTTCGCCATCGACCTCGACCACGGCATAGCCGCGCGGCGTGCCGTCGCAGTTGACGTCGCCGTTGATGAACAGGTCGCCCGGCGTGCGGGCGATGCAGTGCATGACCTTGCGTCCGTCGTCGTAACGGTAAATGTCATGGTAGTGCTTGTGCCCCCCGAAGGCATGGACCTTATAGGGGCTTATCGCATCGAGGAAACGCTGGAAATTGCGGTGGTTGCGCGCTGCGGTGTTCTTCGTGTGATAGAGAATCGGGCAATGGGACGAGACGACGAGCGTGCTGCCCGCCGGAACGTAGCGCAAATCGGCTTCGATCCAACGGCAAATTTCGTCCGTAAGACCGATCGTATACTCCTCCCCGGCGGTCGGCGCATGGTCGAAAAGGATGTTGTCGAGGAACAGATAATGGATTTTCCCGATGTTCACCGAGTAGTTCGCCGGACCGAAATAACGTTCGTAGCTCTGCAAGGCGAGCGAATCGGTCAACTCGGCCGGATCGTGATCGTGGTTGCCCGGCAGGCTGAAGGTCGTGAAGCCAAGCGTCTCCAGCCCCTGACGGTACTTCGGGAAAAGCGACATATCGTTCCAGACCAGATCGCCCAGGCTGACTCCGTAAACCTCCGTCGGAAGCCCCTGCACGGTTTTCAGCACATCGGGAACGACATGACCGAGATAGGAATCCACCGACGTGTTATCGGCAGCCAGCTGAATGTCGGCCATAACGATCAGCGAATGGCGGTCGGACGGAGTCTTGCGTCGTGTCAGCGTAAAATCGGCCCGGTTGACGGCCTGTTTGCGGTCGATTTTGCGGTAGAACCGCGGACAGCCCTGCGTGGCGGGAATCTCGCAGTCGGCAGGCACGGAGACAAAGACGAAATTGCGCCGCGCGAGGTCGGAGGCCAGATAGTAAATCCCCCGTTCGTCGGTCGCCGTCACCTCCAGGCCGTCGCTCACCACCACCCCGGCAATGCCATTGCCGGCGCTGTCCTTCACGATTCCCTTCACCGTCATTCCGGCCTTATCGGGGATCTGTCCGGCGGTCGGGCCGTCGTCACCGCCGCCCTCCGAGGAGGAGCAGGCCGCCAGGACAAGGGCGGCGAGGCACACCGACAGAAGCCGCATGTAGAATTTTGACATATTTTTTTGCATTGAGGATGCGGAGGAGGCTGAACCTCCTCCGCATCACGGTTATTTCATCTCGACCCGGATGATTACGCTGTTCTTTTCGGGACGCACCTTGCCCTGATCATCGGCCCTGACGGAAAGCGGCAGCACATAGGAGGAATCAATGCCGTCGGCAAGCATCGAAGCGGCATCGAAGCGGATTTCGGCGCGGTCCATGACCCTGTCCCCCGACAAGCGCACTTCGGGGTCGAAGGCGAAATACCTGTCGGGCATCACCTTCAGTTCGAGTCCGTTTTCCACGTTATAGACATCGAGCACGGAGGGGTCGACCACCAGTTTCACGGTGATTCCGTCGTCATTGTAACCGCCCTTGTAAAGATAGAGATCGTAAACGCACGCCTGGCCCGAAGCGGCATCGTATTCGAGGACCTGGAAATCGTTCTTCGGGATGCAGACCATAGTGTCCACCGTCTCGTAGACGACGTAATCGTCGCCGCACCCTACGGCTCCCAGCAGAAGCAGGAGGCATATCGCAAGATTCTTCATCGCAATCGGATTATTAAGGTTAGTAACCGGGATTCTGCACGAGGTTGTAGTTGATATTGATTTCGCTCAACGGAATGGCCATCCAGTAGGTCTTGGGGGATTCGAACGTGCGGACGCCGCTCTCCTTCATCGTGGAGACCCGGTAGAAATCGGCCGCCGTCCTGCCGTCGAGGTTCCACGCCTTGGGACGCCGGGACATCGCTTCGCCCGCCTCTTTCCAACGGCGCAGGTCGTGGTAGCGCATGCCCTCCATCAGCAGTTCGATCGAACGCTCCCGGTGCAGCACCTTGCGCAGTTCGTCGCCGGTGGGAATGCCCCCGGCCAAGGCCCACGAATCCTTGAAATCGGGCAGCCCCGAGCGGCGGCGGACCAGATTCAGGTAATTGAGGCTCGCGTCGCTCAACGACCCGTTGTATTCGAAATCGGCCTCGGCATAGCTCAGGTAGAGTTCCGCAAGGCGGATGTAAGGATAGGCGTACTTGCGGTAGGTCCACGACTTGGTGTCGTAGTTGAAGGCCGACTGGCGGTGAATCCACTTCTTGAGAATGTAGCCCGTACAGCTCTGGTACTCCTTCGAGGCGTCGAGCACACTGCCCTGCATCTCGCCGGCGCGGCATTTGAGAATGAACTCCTCGCCGTTGATGGCGTACTTGCCGCGGTCGTAGCCCACCGACGCATAGAAGCGCGGCTCCTTGTAGACATGAAGGTTGACAGTCTCCTTTTCGGCATTATAGGCATAGGGGTCGATATGCATGGTCTCGGGGTCTCGGTCCCACGGCAGGCCGTTGTGCGTGTAGTACATCTCCACGCACTCGAACGTCGGAACGATGTTGATGCAGAAGCCGTCGGTACTGTACGGCAGCTTCAGGCGCGCGCCTCCGTAACGCTGCAAGTGCCCGATGCCGGTCTGGTCGCCCATTGCCCAAAGGTACTCGGTCGTGTTCCAGAGCGGTTCGACGAAGCAGTCGTGGTAGTTGATCTCGCCGCGCTCGGCAGCGGTTGCAGCCGCAGTCGCGTTCGGGCTTTCGTAGAGCCTGTGCCCGTTGTCCTCGGCCAGCGTGATCGCTTCCTGGCAGGCGTCGAGCGCCCACTTCCACTTTTCGGGATTGTAGGTCTGGCTCATCAGCGGCGTGCCGTCGTTGTTGCGGAAACGCGCGTAGAACTCCGTGTTGCCGTTGCAGAGCGGACTGGCGGCATAGAGCAGCAGCCGGGCCTTCATCGCCTTGGCCGCCACCGAGGTGGCGCGCCCCAGGTCGGCATCGGGACGCGTCGGATACCCGTGCAGCAAATCGGCCGCGCGGTCGTAGGTCTCGGCGATGAACGTCACGCATTCGTCGAACGGACTGCGGGCCACATAGACCTGCTCCTCGGGAAGCCCCATGTCCAGCTGCCCCCTGACGAGGATGACCGGGCCGTAGTGAGTCAGCAGCACCCAGTGGTAATAGGCGATCAGAAAATAGGCTTCGCCCTTGAACTCGTCGGCCACGGACGGCGAGATGCCCGGGACTGCGTCGATATTGTCGATCATAATGTAACAGTAGCGGATGCCCTTGTACATGTCGTAGTTCGTGCGCCCGGACGGGGAAGAGGTCGTCGCGTCCCACAGACCGTAGTAGGTCTGGCTGGCGTTCTCCTCGTTGTAGAGCATGCTCTTGTAGGGGAAATAACGGGTCTGGCCGTTGGTGGCGGTGATAATGTCGTCGCCGGCGCAGAAGTCGGGCATGTAGCGGTAGGCCGCGATGTTGGGGGCGTAGGTGTAGAGCGTATTGAGGTACTTGCGGGCCTCCTTGGAGGTTTTGAAGATGTCCTCCTGCGTCGCCTGCCCCTCGGGAACCACGTCGAGGAAATCGCACGCGGCAAGCGCTCCGGCGCACGCAAACAGCAAAATGGATATGATTTTTTTCATGTCGCTCGAATTTTAGAAGTTATACTGAAGGCCGAGTTTCACCACGCGCTGCAACGGGTATTTCAAGCCGTTGCCGCTTCCCATTTCGGGGTCCCAGTATTTGAAGGGCGAAATGATGAACAGATTCGTGCCGGCCAGATAGGCGCGCAGGCTTTTGTACGTGAAACCCAGTTCGACGCTCTTCAGGCGCAGGTAGCTGCCGTTCTTGATCCAGAACGACGAGGTCTGCGTGTTGTTGGCGTTGTAGCGGTAATCCAGGCGCGGATAGGCGGCATTGGGATTGGGATCGGCTTCCGACCAGTGGTCGTCGGCAACGTACTGCGTCATGTTGAAGCCCGAATACTGATTGTCGCGGAACGGGTGCATGTCGTACATGCGCAGCGAGACGCGCGCCGTGCCCTGGAAGAAGAACGAGAAGTCCCAGCGTTTGTAGTTGACCGAGGCGCCGAAGCCGTACAAGATCTCGGGCACGGTGGGATAACCCAGCGACGTGCGGTCGTTGGCGTCGATCACGCCGTCGCCGTTCAGGTCGCGGTATTTGATGTCGCCAGGCAGATAATCGGGCATGAAGGTCTGCCGGGGCGAGTTGTCGATCTCCTCCTGCGAGGCGAAAAGGCCGTCGGCGACCAGTCCGTAAACCGAATTGACGGGTTTGCCCAGCACGGAGTTGTATTTGTTGGGCAGGTATTTCGCCTCGTCGCGGGCCTTCACCTCGTTGTGCGCATAGGTGAACGTTCCGCGCACGGAGACCAGCAGGTCCTTGTTGAACGCCTTGTTGTATTCGAGCGAAACATCGACGCCGCGGTTCTCCACCTCACCCAGATTGCCGTAGGGCGTGACGCCCGAAAGGCCCATCGTCGAGGGCAGCGAACGCCGCTGCATGAAGATGCCGGTACGATTTTCCTTGTAGACGTCGACGTTCAGCGTCAGGGCGTCGAACAGTCCCAGTTCAAGTCCTACGTTAAGTTTGGTGCTCTCCTCCCACGTGGCCAGGGGATTGCCCACGGTCTTGATCTCGTGTCCGGTCTGCTTGACGAAGTTGGGCGAAAACCACACGTAGAGCGCCTTGTTCATGTTGACCGTCGTGAGATAGGGGAAACGGACGATGTTGTTGCTGCTGTCGGCCAGATAGTCGTTGCCCGAAAGGCCGTACGAAGCACGGATTTTCAGCAGGTTCACCTTGCTGCGGATACCTTCCCAGAACGGTTCGCCCGACACGACCCACGCTCCGGCGATCGAGGGGAAAAACCCGAAACGACGACCCGATATGAAGTTCTCCGAGCCGTTGTAGCCGAAGTTGAACTCCATCAGGTAGCGGTTGTCATACCCATAGGTAAAACGTCCGGCGAGACCCTGCTCGCGGTAAGGAAGCACCTTGTACTCATCATTGGCGGGCTGATTGTCGACCTTCTCCTTCTGGTGGTAGACGAACAGGGCGTTGACGTCGTGTTTGCCGAACGTGCGCGAATATTCGATCTGCCCCTGCAACGAGATCTCACGGTAACCGTTCCGCCCCGTGGAGGTTCCCAGATAGGACGATCCGGGCGTGCCGATGCTTTGCAGGTTGTAGTCGAAAGTCCCGTCGCCGTTGTCGGTATAGTCGGTCATTTCGTAATAATAGGGAGAAAAAGAACGGTAAGTCGCCGCATAGGTCTTGTTGTAGAACGAGACCATGCCCCGAACCTTCAGTCCCTTGGTGACGAAATCGAGGTCCTGGTCCACCGAGAAGGTCGTGGTGATGTACTGCGTATGGCGCTGTCCGTATCCGCGGCTCAACAGGGCATAAGGATTGATGTCCGTAGAACCACCGTCCCACGAAGGGGCATTTCCGAAAATCGGGTCGTCGAGATCCTCCACGGAGCCTTTGGGATAGATGGCCGGGAAAGCGACCGGATTGGCGCGCATCGTATAGTAGAACAGATCTTTCACCTCTTCGACGGGACGGTGCCAGAAAAGCAGTTGCGTGTTCATCTTCAGACTCACGCGGGTCGTTCGGGTGAGCTGCGCGCCGACGTTGGCCTGGAAAAGGTATTTCTGCGAATTGATGTTGGTGTTGAATTTCGACTCCGCGGGCTTCTTCAGGATACCGTTTTCGTTGAAGATCGAAGCATTGAGGAAATAGTCGACCACCTTGCCGCCGCCCCGCACATTGAGATTCATGTTCTCGTTGACCGTAAAATCCTTGAAAAGCATCGAATACCAGTCATTGTCGGGATAGACGTAGGGATTGAGCCGGTTGCGCGTGCCCGTGATCTTCTCGTCCGAAAAGTGCTGCACATAAGTTTCGCCCGCCGGGGTGCGGGTGCGCAGCGCCTCGTTGTAGTTCTCCATGTAAGTCACGCCGTCGGCGATGTCCTGCACGCGCGTCGGCATCGAAATGCCCGATTCGAGACGAACGTTGATCGCCATCTTCTCCGACTGACGGCCGTTTTTGGTGGTAATGATCATTACGCCGTTGGCGCCGCGCGAACCGTAGAGCGCCGTGGCCGTGGCGTCGCGCAGGATCGAAAACGACTCGATCGCCTCGGGCGGAATGTTGTTGAGCATCTCCGAGACGATCTCCACGCCGTCGAGAATCAGCAGCGGCGATTTGTTGGCCCCGAAGGTCGAGATGCCGCGAATCCAGAAATTCGCACCGTCGGCGCCGGGTTCGCCCGACGACTGGGTCGAGATGACGCCGGCGATCTTGCCCGCGAACGAGGTCGAGAGGTTGCTCGACGTCACCTTGAGCGTACTGGGACGCACGACCTGCACGGCTCCCACCAAACTCTCCTTCTTCTGCGTGCCGAAGGCCACGACCACCACGTCGTCCATGACGTTCGACGCCTCGATCAGCGTCACGAGCTTGAACAGTTCGACATCGGCGACGGCGATCTTCTTGGTGTCGTAGCCCAGAAAAGCGAAGGTGACGTGTTTCGTTCCCGCCGGCACCTTGAGGGTGTAGTTGCCGTTGATGTCCGAGGTGGCGCCGACGGTCGTCCCCTCGACATAGACCGAAACACCGACGATGGGCTTGTTGTCGGCCGAAGAGATCACCGTCCCCTGCAAGACGATTTCCCTACCGGAATTCGCAGCCGGGAGG
>ERZ857775.3249-NODE-3249-length-13617-cov-9.858870_pt1 | contig 13617 bp, 8 predicted proteins | sample MGYA00519698_ERZ857775 | MGnify/ENA primary metagenome ERZ857775 (study PRJEB31778, sample SAMEA3449363) | human gut metagenome | biome: human gut; feature: human-associated habitat; material: faeces | place: United Kingdom | collected 2010/2012 ...
TGGAGAAGGTAACAATCATGGATGTGGCTGCCGAAGGGAAAGCCATCGCAAAAGTAAATGACCTGGTAATTTTTGTACCATACGTAGTACCGGGCGATGTAGTAGACCTTCAGATCAAGCGTAAAAAGAACAAATATGCCGAAGCAGAAGCGGTGAAGTTTCATGAACTGTCGCCCAACCGCGCTGTTCCTTTCTGCCAACATTACGGTGTATGCGGCGGTTGCAAATGGCAAGTGCTCCCCTATTCGGAACAAATCAGATATAAACAGAAACAGGTAGAAGATAACCTGAAACGTATCGGCAAGATCGAGCTTCCCGAGATTTCTCCTATTCTTGGTTCGACAAAGACCGAATTCTATCGGAATAAACTGGAATTTACATTCTCAAACAAACGCTGGCTGACTAGTGAGGAAGTCCGTCAAGACGTGAAGTATGACCAGATGAATGCAGTAGGTTTCCACATTCCGGGAGCATTCGATAAAGTGCTGGCCATTGAGAAATGCTGGTTGCAAGATGATATTTCCAACCGCATCCGTAATGCGATACGCGACTATGCATACGAACATGATTATTCCTTTATCAATCTGCGCACGCAGGAAGGTATGTTGCGTAACATGATTGTCCGCACGTCTTCAACCGGTGAGCTGATGGTAATTGTGATTTGTAAAATCACGGAAGAGCATGAGATGGAGTTGTTCAAGCAGTTATTGCAGTTTGTCGCCGACTCATTCCCGGAGATCACTTCCTTGCTATACATTATTAATAATAAATGCAACGACACTATCAATGATCTGGATGTACACGTATTCAAAGGCAAGGACCACATCTTTGAAGAAATGGAAGGATTGCGCTTCAAAGTAGGTCCGAAGTCTTTCTATCAGACAAATTCGGAACAAGCGTACAACCTATATAAGGTGGCCCGTGAATTTGCCGGTCTGACCGGAAATGAGCTGGTATATGACCTTTATACGGGAACAGGAACGATTGCGAATTTCGTATCACGCCAGGCACGCCAAGTGATAGGTATCGAATATGTGCCGGAAGCCATCGAGGATGCAAAGGTCAATGCAGAAATCAATGACATCAAGAACGCATTATTCTATGCAGGTGATATGAAAGACATGCTGACTCAGGACTTCATCAATCAGCACGGACGTCCGGATGTGATTATTACAGATCCTCCCCGTGCCGGTATGCATCAGGATGTGATCGACGTTATCCTGTTTGCCGAACCAAAACGGATTGTTTACGTAAGTTGCAATCCTGCTACTCAAGCACGCGATTTGCAACTGCTCGATGAGAAATATAAGGTGAAAGCCGTTCAACCGGTAGATATGTTCCCTCATACTCATCATGTGGAAAATGTGGTGTTATTGGAACTCCGATAAAAAATTCGGTTCACCACAGATTACACGGATTAACACGGATTATAAAATCCAACAATAAAAAATCTGTGTTAATCCGTGTAATCTGTGGTGAGTATTAAATCAAAAGAAAAAAGAAATGGAAAAAAGACCGAGAAGAACTCCCGCTGAAAAGGCACGTGCTCAATATACCAACTATGCAGTCAAGGAACCGATGGAACTTATGGAGTTTCTGGCTGCCAAAATGCCGGATGCAAGTCGTACCAAACTGAAATCATTACTCAGTAAAAGGGTCGTATTCGTTGATAATGTAATCACTACGCAGTTCAACTTCCCGTTACAGCCGGGTATGAAGGTGCAGATCAGCAAAGAAAAAGGAAAAAAAGAGTTTAATAACAGACTGCTGAAAATTGTATATGAGGACGCTTACATTATTGTGGTCGAGAAGATGCAAGGACTTCTATCCGTCAATACAGAACGTCAGAAAGAACGTACCGCATATACAATACTGAATGAGTATGTACAACGTTCCGGACGCCAGTTCCGCGTGTATATCGTTCATCGGCTGGATAGGGATACTTCCGGCTTAATGATGTTCGCTAAAGATGAAAAGACGCAACGTACACTACGCGACAATTGGCATGATATAGTGACCGATCGCCGATATGTAGCTGTAGTAGAGGGAAGTATGGAAAAGGATTATGGAACTGTAGAATCGTTTCTTACAGACAGAACTCTCTATGTCAGTTCAAGCCAACAAGATGATGGCGGCGCGTTATCCATCACTCACTATCGCACTATCAAGCGTGCCAATGGGTATTCTTTGATAGAATTGGACTTAGAGACAGGCCGTAAGAATCAAATCCGTGTACATATGCAGGATCTGGGACATCCGATTATCGGAGACGGAAGATATGGTGGTGAAAATACTCCTAACCCTATCGGTCGAATGGCACTTCATGCTTTCAAGCTGTGCTTCTATCATCCGATAACAGGAGATTTGATGGAGTTTGAGACTCCTTATCCGACAGACTTCAAGAAGTTGTTTCTGAAAAAGTAAGAGTCCCCGATAAAATAGTGTGGGGATAAATGAGATAAAGGAAGTGAGTAAACAAACACAAAGCTATGCTTTAGAGATGCTAAAGCATAGCTTTACCATCTCTAAACCACTGCTTTTCATTCACTGAAAGAATGAAAGCTGTGGTCATTTTATTCTACTGCATCTTCAACTCAATATAATCGATATATTCTCCGTCAAGATATAAGTCTCCCTGCAAATAACGTCCTCTGACACGAACACCTCTTATCTCACGCACCGCATAACTACGACCATAATCAAGGTATAATGTTCCATAATCCACCCACCAACGGAAAGATAAATCACCAGCCGGTTTACCGTCATAATCATAAACCTGATAATCTATTCCCAATCCATTACTATCCAGCCGAATACCACTTTCTATCGGATAGTCATCAAAACCAAACCACAGATCACCAACCCAAGTACGTCCCATCAAATCATCATAAATATCTTCATCATCTTCACACGAAGTAAAGCCGACCAATAAAGTCAGCATAAGTAGAAGCCCCGCATATTTCTTAATCAGTTTCATATCTTTTCTAGTTTATTCCGTTTACAAATACAAAATTAGCATTTTTATTTTACTATATACCACAAGCCATAAGTTTTTCGTACCTTTGCCAAATAATTTAAAATTCTCACATGAAACTTCTTTGGCTTGATTTAAATAGTTCATACGCCCATTCATCTTTGGCATTGCCTGCCTTACACGCGCAAATAGCAGATAACACCACAGTCGAATGGTGTATGGTCTCCGCAACAATTAATGAAAACACCGGTAACATCGTCAAACAGATCTATCAACACCAACCGGATATTATTGCAGCTACCAATTGGCTATTTAATCATGAGCAACTGTTACACATTGTCTCACGCGCCAAAGCCCTGCTTCCACAATGCTGTATCATACTCGGAGGTCCCGAATTTTTAGGAGACAACAAAGACTTTCTATTCAAGAACAAATTTGTCAACGGAGTGTTTCGGGGAGAGGGAGAAGAAGTATTCCCATTATGGTTAAAGGTGTGGAATCGACCAAGAAAAGAATGGAAATCAATCACAGGACTCTGTTATCTTGACGAATCGGAAGAATATCAAGACAACGGTATTGCCCGCGTCATGAACTTTTCCGCATTGGTTTCCCCGGAGAGAAGCCGTTTCTTTAATTGGAGCAAACCCTTTGTCCAACTGGAAACGACACGAGGTTGCTTCAATACCTGCGCATTCTGTGTCAGTGGCGGCGAAAAGCCTGTTCGTACCATTCCATTGGAAGCCATTCGCGAACGTTTGGATAATATTCATCAGCATGGTATCAAAAACGTGCGTGTACTTGACCGTACGTTCAATTATAACAACAAAAGAGCCAAAGACCTCTTGAATCTTTTCCGTGAATATCCGGATATCCGTTTCCACCTGGAAATTCACCCGGCACTCCTTTCCGAAGAGTTAAAGAATGAACTGGCTGCTTTACCCGATGGTTTATTGCATTTGGAAGCCGGCATTCAAAGTTTGCGGGAACCTGTTTTGGAGCAAAGCCGCCGTATCGGAAAACTATCCGACGCCCTTGAAGGATTGAAATACCTCTGTTCGTTAAAGAACATGGAAACCCATGCCGATCTGATAGCAGGTCTCCCCCTTTATCATCTGACAGAAATATTTGAAGATGTCCGTACACTTGCAGAATATGGCGCAGGGGAAATACAACTGGAATCATTAAAGTTACTTCCGGGCACAGAAATGCGAAGAAGAGCAGAAGAATTGGGTATTCAATATTCTCCGCTTCCCCCATACGAAGTATTGCAAACCCGTGAAATCTCAGTAGAAGAATTACAAACAGCCCACTATCTGTCCCGTCTTTTGGATGGATTCTATAATACTCCCACCTGGCGGACAATCACACGGACATTAATTCTGGAGAATCCTCATTTCCTACATGAGCTACTTGATCATTTAGTTCGGACAGACGTCATAGACACCCCTCTAAGTCTGGAAAGAAGAGGATTAATCTTATATGATTTTTGTAAAAAGCATTATCCCGGTTATCTGACGCAAGTCAGTATTGCATGGATAGAGGCCGGTATGTCATTAAAGAAAGCTCCAGCGGAAAAAGTAAGGACCAAACGCCAAGTCCCACCCGAGAAATGGGAAATAGTATACGGAACTTATCGTGAGAATTTACGGCTATGTTTCCTCCCCACTGATGAAGCAGAACATGGCTATTGGTTTGGATTCGAATCGGAGATTCAGAAGATACAACCCGTATTTAAGGCAAAAAATTAATAACAACGGGCAACCGGATAATCGACTCTGTAAACTCGATCGAAGAAAGGAATCCATTCATTCTCAGCAATGCCAAGCTGCAAGCCATAAAAATGTGTATCCGCCTTTCTATATTCCAAAATCCGGTCAGTCAACTTCGGTGAGGGAAGCGGTATTTTAAAATCAGTAATCCATAAAACATCCGCATTCATATACTCTTTCTTCGATTGAAGTAAGTCAAAAGTAGCTTTCAACATCCGGGTGGCATCCGTGTCCCCGCAGGAGGTGGTAGAAAAGAAATCAAGCAAACGGGCCCGTTCCTTGCGGACATCAATCGGACATATCGAAACAGAAAAAGCGATCAGAAAACAAGGACGGCGTTGCCTGTCGGCTATTTCCAATAGTTTCACCAACAAAGAACAAGCTATTTTCTCCGGAATGCCTACCATGCTTCCGGAAGTATCCAGACAAACAATCATCGGCCCTTTATGAACAGCCGGTTTGGTTTCCAACGAACGGGCAGGCTGCATAATCTCGGACTTATAGCGGAACGTTTGGAGCTTTCGGGTGACATATTTATAAATAAACAAACTCTCCAAATCATCATCAGCACAATGCACCATCTCCGTAGGCAATAAAGCATTCAAGTCATTACCGACAGTAACTCCTTGAATATCATTTTTAGAGGAATGTTCCAACCGATACACATCCCCTTGTCCCACGTGCAACCGTTCCCTTCCCTCATCATCGGCAGTACGCCCCATCAAGTTTGCTATTTTAATGATCTCCGGATATTCCTTCTGCATACGCACCACTTTACGGATCCGCTCAAAGTCAACCGTATTCCACATCCCGCTCATCAGTCCCCATGCCTGAAAGAATTCATCTTTTTCCACCTCATGCCGTCTAAGATATTCAGGAATATTCTTGAGATTGGCGTGCAACCTATTTTCCAGACTCTCTTTCCTCTGGTCTATCTCCTTCTTTTTCTGTTCCTGCAAATTACGTTTGAAAGCCTCCTCCCAATCTTCCACCATCCGTTCCCAAAGTTCATCATCGCCATACTTTTCCTCCTCATTCCCGAACTGGCTTTTATAAAAGGAACTACCAAACCCCATTGTCTCGTATTTGTCCGATACTTGCTGAAGCAAAGCCTGCCATCCGTCTTTCCGCCTGGCTATCGACCATTCCAACGTTTGCTTCATTCCATTCTGCTCCGATTGGCTTTTTTGCAGGTTATACTTTTCCTTTTCCAGATTCAAATGAATGAACTGACTCATCATGTCATAAAAGATACGGGCACACACTTCATCAGTCAGCACTTGTATCTTTATCATCGGATCATTCATGATAGACAACAAATACGCATACAAAGGTTCATCATCCGTATCACTGCACTCACCGGTTGCCACATATTGATCCAGCACCCGGATATAAAAGGAAGCGTCATATTTAGGATTCATCACCGTACCGCAATTTACGTACATCCACACGTGCCCAAGCTATCTCCTTACGCACCAGAGCCACATACTTCCCCACCTCTGTTTTATCCTCTTCGGATATAAACATATTTCCCTGCAATTCTCTAAACAGTTTTTCGACGGCAGCATTCACCGTTTCCAACTCCTGTTCATAATCACGGTCGGTAAGTGTAACATTCCCCAGCCAGAGTTGCTGTTGCTCTCCTCTTTGCAGCCGACGCATCGGGAAACGTACCCCGTTAATATACAGATTCCTGTCATCCCGATACAGCGTCACCCTTTCAGCTCCTTGCTCTCCCAGCTTGGCAGTACTCGAAAAAACACGTATAATCGTCTGCTTCGGATTCTGAGGATCGGCATACATCATCCCTGTTGCCGGTGCATTTTTCGGATTATATTCCTTCAGATTCCGATAATCCACAATGAAGATATAAGTATTTCCCGTACCATGATTTTCAACCTGGTAATAGAAATGATCGACAATCAACAAGTCATCATCCCCGCGATCGCCTTGTTTTCGTGCCTTCTCCAACGCTTCACGCACACGACTCACTTTCAAATCCGATCTTAAAGCCCGGCTAATCGATGAAATTTCCTTAACACAAGAGGCAAACAAACTACGGATTACTATCTGGCGTATGTCCGTACGCTCATCCGGCTCACTCCACAAGCAATGATAAATAGGCAGCAAATCCGGCAAAGTGACTTCCGTACGCCCATGTACAAAAGCCGAAGCCTTCAGAAGCCGTACTATATTCTTCCAACGGCGGTCGCTCACATAGACATTACGATGAACTTCCGAACCTTGCACTTCCACTTTCCCCAATCCCTGACGAATCTCCGTTATACACGCCAGAATTGTCATAGGTACCGTCACCCGGACTATTTCTTCCTGCCACAAGCGATATTCTTCATCCGTTATCTGCCATTTCCCGACTTCATCGTTTTCTTCCGCTTCTTCATCCAGCAACATCTGATAAAATGTCTCTTCCCGCTTCACACAAGTACTGATGACGCGAATCAGAAAACGATCCCACAAAGCGTCGAGCCCTTCTCCCTGAGCAGGAAGCTCATTACTGGCGGCAACGAGCAGTTTCAACGGCAACTTGATTTCCGTATTTCCATTTCTAAAAAGCTTTTCATTAATAACCGTTAGCAGTGTATTCTGTATCGCCGGTCCCGCTTTCCATATCTCATCCAGAAATACAACATCCGCTGTCGGCAGATAACCGTCAACCACGTGTTCGTACGTATCCGATTCTTTCAGACGGCTAATGCTTACCGGACCAAAGATCTCATCAGGAGTACTGAAACGTGACATCAGATATTCAAACGCCCGGGCATTTACAAAAGCTTTCTTCAACCGCCGAGCCACCATAGATTTGGCTACTCCGGGAGGGCCCAACAGTAAGATACTCTCTCCCGCCAAAGCGGCAAGCAAAGACAACCCTACTTCTACTTCCTTCTCATATACACCCCGATTCATCTCTTCCAGCAAAAGACTGATACGTTCCTTTATTTCCATCCTTTTATCTTTCATTCCGATCCTATTTTCCAATCAAACTCCAAAAGTAGTACTTATTCGCCAAAGAAAAACAGATTGCAGATAAAATAAGTATACCCAACTAATGCCGAAGATCCAATCTCCATACCTTATCCAACAATTCCTCATATACATTAACCTCGTTTCCTATCTGTAATCCATAGAAACGAACCCCTCTTTCCTGTTCTTTACGAATCCTGCTTTCAGTAGGCTTACAACAGAAGTCAAACTCAAAATCACTTATTATCAGTACATCCGCCATCAAATAATTCTCCTGAGTCAACGTATGAAGAGCTGTTTTCAACATTTCTTCCCCATCCGTACCACCAGAGAAATGTGAAACCATGAATTCCCTTACCTTTTTCCAATTTCCCGAATGTGCCGTATCCAACGCTTGAGCCCGTACTGAGAAAGACAGCAAAAAGCATTTCCTGTGTTGTTTTTTCGCCATTTGAGTGATTTCCAGAAGCAAAGCTTTAGCAATACTTTCTGCCTTTCCACTCATCGAGCCGCTCGTGTCAATCGCTACAATCATCGGTCCTTTTATTTGGCGAGGCTCTCTCCGTTTTGTTTGACTATCCTGCTTCTTCCGCACACTATCCGAACGACTGGAAAACAACTGCAACTGCCTCATAGCATATTTCATAAAAAACAAATCTTCTGTAGCAAACTCCGCCAACAGTGCGACTTCTGTCGGCATTAATGCCTGCAAGTCATTCCCCTCCTCCACCCCATGTATGTCCGAATGTGCTACAGATGCAGAAAGAGTTTCCGGTATGTATTGCTTAATTAGCGTATCCAACTCCTCAGCCTGTTCTTTTTCCCTCCCCATGCAACTCACTATCTCTTTCAACTCCTTATATTTTACACTTATCGTACGATACTGACTCATCATACGATAATCTTTCATATTCGATCTCCCTACAGAATTTTCAAATTGTATCTTACTCCTATTCAAATATCTTTGTTTTTCTTCCAATATTTTCTTCCTATATGCCAAACTCCATTCATCACAAATCTTTTGAAACAAAATATCCTTGTCAAACTCATCTAATTTCAGCAAGCTGTTATATCCGTCTACATTCAATTCATACTGAGAATACTGTCCCTTCAGATAATCCGAAACCTTCCCCCATAACCCTTCTTTCCTCTCTATGTCCTGAGCATTTAATATTGCATACATATATTGCCGTTCTATTTCCCTTCTCTGTTCTATCTGCTGAAAACAAGAAAGAAGTATTGAGAAAAACTCCAATACTGAATTCTTTAATAAATCACGCAATATCTCATCACTCCACCACTGTGTTCCCAAACAATCCTCAAATACAGTAACCAAATACGCCATCAATACATCCTCTTCGTCATGCACAGGATATTTACCTGTATCCACAAATTCATCAAAAGCAGACGCGTATACCGACAGTTGCGATTCAATATCATTCTTCATAGTATCTGCTGATTGCAAATAGTTATAAGCAATGATTCTATTCGCTTCTCACATTGCACGGCATATTTTTTTATATATTGCCTATCATTAACAGAGATAAATAAATTTTCAGTCCATTGCGCATCTGCCATTTTTTCAGCCAGACGTACCTTGAGCTCCTCACATTCTCTCATCCACACATCCAACAGCTGCTTCCTACCATTGGAGGGAGATTCTTCTCGCATTTTTTCCTGGTCATTCCTTTCTTCGGAACAACACAACGGATATTCCTTACCGTCAATAATCAGCGTACCTCTTCCTCTCCTGACTTTTATCCGACAGATATTATGCCTTTGCCCGGAAGAGGAAAAAGGTACATCCATGTCAATAAGACGAATAAAATGAGTACGCGATTGTGCATCCGAGTAACAGATTCCATCTCTATCTTTCGTCCGGTCAAGATGCCGGTAATCTGTAGAAAACACGTAACAGGGAGTTGTTTTGTAACGTTCTACCTTATAATAGAAATAATTGAAAATTTTCGGTTTCATATTATCTTCCGGTATTTCTCCCCGTACAGGTTCCTTCTGTATCCTTTCCAATTGCTTCTTTATCTCTTCTATCCTCTCTATATAATCAGTAAATAATGATGCCGATACCACATCCAATATCACAGGAATAGCCTCCGTTTTATTCCAAAGGCAATAAAACAAAAGTAATACATCCGACTCTACAATTTCCCTTCTTCCATTCAAAAATGCTGATGCCTGCATGAGATGCACAATCTTTTTCCAGCGACGATCGGATATATAAAACTTTTCTCCATCCGCCTCATCTGTATTCTGTACATATTTCCTCAGCCCCATCCGTACACGGGTTATCAGTTTCAATATCTCATCCGATATCTCAATTTGTTCCATCTCATCCTGCCATTGCTTGTAACACTCATCCGTAATAAGCATTACTTTAGGAATTGGCTGCCGTATCGTAGTTTTAGTTCCTTGCCGCAACATTTTATAAAAAGAACGTTCGTTAGAGATACAGTTGGAAACAACACGTACCAAAAAGCGATCCCATAAAGCCTCCAACCCTTCCCCTTCTACCGGTAATTCGTTGGATGCAGCAATCAACCCTTTCAAAGGTAAAGCGATCTCTTTACGTCCATTTTTGTAAATTTTTTCATTGAGTACAGTGAGTAACGAGTTCTGTATAGAAGGCCCCGCTTTCCATATTTCGTCAAGAAAAACAATTGTGGAAGTAGGCAGATAGTCATCTACAATTCGTTCATAAATGTCTTGTTCTTTCAATTTAGAAATAGAAACAGGACCGAATATTTCATCGGGCGTACTGAAACGTGACATTAAATACTCAAATGAACTACCCTGTCTGAATATCATTTTCAGTCGGCGAGCTATCATACTCTTTGCCGTTCCCGGCGGTCCCAACAAAAATATACTTTCACCCGCCAAAGTACTCAGTAAGGCCAAAGACATTATATGTTCTTTTTCAAAAAGTCCTTCACTTATATATTTTAATAAAGCCGATACTTGTAGCCGCACCGGTTTCATCACCTCCGATTTTTCCATTCTTCTCAATAATCCTTTTTCTTGTGATGCAAAGAAAAACAATATTTGTTTCAGACAATCTCAAATAAAATAGAAAACTACCCCTAACTTCAATGAATAGAGTACAATTAGTATATTTATACTAGATTATTAATCTTCATCATTCTATCCAAACCACTAGCTAACCTACTTCGAATATACTTTTTCCGTGCAACAAAATTGTATATATTTTAAGTTTTATACGGAGAAAAACAAAAATGTCACAGCACTTATAATCAACTAGTTAACAGATAAAAGTCTCCTAATTTTAAATAAGTTTACAAAAAACATACGGTCGTTTTTACTCTTTTCGGAAATAGAATTGCACTTTCCCGATAACACACTGTTCATCAGATCATTATCTCCATTTCAACCTATTTCTTTATGACTCATCTGCTACTGTCGAATAACTGCGACAATGCACAAGTGTAATCTAGTGATTGCTCTTGTGCATTACATGAGTTGCTCAACTGCAACTGATTAATTCTATTAGATAACTTCATTAATATTACTGTATAAAATACTTAGCTTGTGTAGAAGAATCGCTTACTCCGTCTATATATTTTCGGCAAAGCATACGGACAGAAGATTCCAATATATTATCAATATAGACAACCGTTTCGGCTTCTTGGTTGGATACGATAAGTATCATCAGTTAATCCAAATCCAATCAAAAAGACGCTAACGAAAACTGAGTTAAGAGGAAGCTCCTACACCTCTCACTTTCGAGCTTTCAATTAGCATCTCATAAGTTTCTATTTCCGTACACAGCACGTTCTTCAGATATACCTAATTATTCATCTATTTTTTTCAAAGCCTCAACAGCTTCCTCAAAATCTTGTTCGGCAGACTTACGATACCAATCTATTGCCAATTCTAGATTCCGCTCCACTCCAAGACCTTTTTCACACATAGAGCCCAAATTAAATTGAGCTTCCGGATTACCTTGTTCAGCAGGTAACTGATACCATTTAAAAGCTGCGGAATAATCCTGCTCCACACCATCACCCAAACGATAACAATCACCCAAACAACATTGAGCATCTGAATTACCCTGATCAGCAGACTTACGATACCAATCTGCCGCCAATACTAGATTCTGCTCTACTCCGAGACCTTCTGCATATAAAACTCCTAGACGGAGCTGAGCGTCCGAATTATCCTGCTCGGCAGATAACTGATACCATTTGAAGGCCTCAGAATAATCCTGATCCACACCATCACCCAAACGATAACAATCACCCAAACAACATTGAGCGTCTGAATTACCCTGATCAGCAGACTTACGATACCAATCGACTGCTAATTCTAAATTTTGCTCTACGCCGAGACCTTCTGTGTATAAAACTCCTAAATAAAGTTGAGCGACCGAGTTTCCTTGTCTAGTTGATAACTGATACCATTTGAAAGATTCAGAATAATCCTGCTCCACACCTTGACCCAAACGAAAACAATCACCCAAACAATATTGAGCGTCTGAATTACCCTGATCAGCAGCCAAACGAAACCACTCCACCGCCAAACGAGGATTTTTCCGAACTACAATTCCATCCTTATAACACTGCCCTATACAACAACGCGCCTCCGGATATCCCTCTTCCGCCAATTCATATATTCTCTCGAACGACAATCCGTTTTCTCCTATATCCTCATCTTCGCTTTCTTCTTCATCCTCATCTTCATTCTCTTCTTCATCATCATTTTCACTCTCTTCTTCATCACCAATCGCCATTACATCAAAGCATTCATCTACCAGATTCTCAACTTGGGAGTCAAGTGAGGGAAGATTTGCGAGCAATACTAAAAAGGACATATCATCACATTTAATCCATTCATCCACATTCACCCTATTCTTTCCATCCGTCAGCAATATAAATATTTCCGTTTCTTTGATGAAAGTCTTCATTTGCGCATTCTCTATTTCTTCTGTTTCTGACAATAAATCCAAACAATGTCGAAAAGCCTTTCCGGCTAATACATACCTTCTTGTCTTTTTATAATACACACCTTGAAAATAATACAGACAAGCACACCATTCAGACGGGCAGTCATCATTTCCTTCACAATATTCAGCAGCCTCTTTCAACAGCCATTCCATCAATTCATATTGATCTCTTGACCATACATAAAAATCATCTTCTCCCCAAAGTTGTGTATCTTTCACTATATGCGACAATATCCTCACACACAATGCAACGTAAATCGACAAATCCTCTTTCTTTTCTTCTATAAAATCCTTCCAATCAACAGAACTAATATCCCCCCGCCACATGATAGCCTGACGACGATGCATCTCCGCCTTTTTCCCTACTCCATAAGCATCCGCCACCGTTTTATGATAATAGTACAAATATGTGCTCCGCATATCTACTGGAATTTTTCGTAAACACATCACAGCTTTCACCGCATACGTCTTCCAAGTACTCCCCACACCAATCAAATACATATACAAATAGAAATATGCAGATTCGTAAAATGTTGACATAGGATCATACCTATAAAAAAAGAAACTATGAATTCCGTCTTCTACATCTGTCCTAAAACTTATCGCATACTTTTCCCGCTTTGCAGGATATCGAATCAGTTCAAGTTGCTTTTCCTCCAAAAGATTAGCAAACTCTTCTTCTAAATGCTCTAAAGGTATTACTTTCATTCTATTTGTCTCTTCAATTTATTGCAATCATTTAGTTGTCCTTTTATATATTCTCAAGAAAAAGACGCTAACGAAAACTGAGTTAAGAGGAAACTCCTACACCTCTCACTTTCGAACTTTCAATTAGCATCTCATAAGTTTCTATTTCCGTACGCAGCACGTTCTTCAGATATACCTAATTATTCATCTATTTTTTTCAAAGCCTCAAC
>ERZ857775.3262-NODE-3262-length-13578-cov-11.037270_pt1 | contig 13578 bp, 10 predicted proteins | sample MGYA00519698_ERZ857775 | MGnify/ENA primary metagenome ERZ857775 (study PRJEB31778, sample SAMEA3449363) | human gut metagenome | biome: human gut; feature: human-associated habitat; material: faeces | place: United Kingdom | collected 2010/2012 ...
GGCTGTCGTCATTGTAAATCTCATCGAACATATCCGCATCGAAATCCACCCATTTCTCGAAAGCAAATCCTTTACGGAATACTCCCGGTGCAATATTCTTTGCAATCAGTGCCGCTTCGATAGGAATAGTGCCCGAACCGCACATCGGGTCAATCAGGTCGCATTCTCCACGCCACCCGGTCATCAGAATCATGCCGGCAGCCAACACCTCATTCAACGGAGCCTCTACCGCTTCCTGACGATAACCGCGACGGTGCAGTGATTCTCCTGAAGAGTCCAAAGACAAAGTGCAAGTAGTCTGTGCAATGTGAATATTCAGCAGTACGTCCGGATTGTTGATGCGGACAGACGGGCGTTTCCCGGTTTTCTCGCGGAAGTAATCCACAATCGCATCCTTTACCTTATATGAAACGAACTTTGAATGGCGGAATTCTTCGCTGAACACTACCGCATCAATGGCAAATGTCTTGTTTACATCAAGATATTCTTCCCATGGAATGGTTTGTATCTGATTATAAACCTCGTCTGCATCTTTAGCAGTGAAGTTTTTAATTGGTTTCAGAATGCGGATAGCAGTACGAAGGCAGAAATTTGCTTTATACATCATACGTTTATCTCCACTGAATGAAACCATTCGACGGCCTATTTGAATGTCGTTGGCTCCTAGTGTTGTCAGTTCCTCTGCAAGTATCTCTTCCAGTCCTTGGAAGGTCTTGGCTATCATCTCGAATTGTTCGCTCATATATAGTTATTTGATATTATTTTTTTGCTTTGGTTTGTACGATTCTTGCTCCGGCAGGCACGTTCTCCGTTACCCAGATGTTACCTCCTACAGTTGCATCGTGCCCGATAGTGATTCTTCCCAAGATAGTGGCGTTGGAATAAACAATAACATTGTCCTCCAGAATAGGGTGGCGGGGAATCCCCTTGATAGGCTTTCCGTCAGCATCCAACGGGAAACTCTTGGCTCCCAAAGTAACACCTTGGTATAGTTTGACATTATTACCGATAATGCTGGTTGCACCGATTACGACACCCGTACCGTGGTCGATAGTGAAGTAACTGCCTATTTTAGCTGCCGGATGGATATCAATCCCCGTTTCGCTATGCGCCATTTCTGTGATGATACGGGGAATTAAGGGCACTCCGAGTTCCAGCAATTCGTGTGCTATCCGATAATTGCTGATAGCTTTAATAGCCGGATAGCAGAAGATTACCTCTCCATAGCTTTCAGCGGCAGGGTCACCGTTATAGGCAGCTTCCACATCTGTTGCCAGTATTTTCCTCATGGTGGGCAGTTTGCTGATAAACTTAGCGGCAAGGCGGGCTGCTTCTTCCCGTTTGGAGTCGGAGCAGACGTTGCATTTTCCCTCTATGGAAGTACTAAAACACAATCCGGCCAGAATTTGCTCTGCGAGCAGATCAAATAGTTTCTCAACGTTTACACCAATGTGATAATTGATAGTCCGGCTGTTAATGGTCGAATTTCCGTAATAACCGGGAAATAGAATAGAGCGTGAGAGCTCGATAATTTCATACAAGACTTTAGCAGAAGGCAGTGGCTCGCCATCTTTGTGTTGATGAAACAGTCCTTTATAAGATTCGCTTTCCGATAGCTCATCGACTGCCTGTGTCAGAATGTGGGTGAAGTTCAGTGGACTCATTAGGTCAGTTACTCATATTTATATGGGTACAAAGGTATTAAAAAAATAATAAGATTGATTGGGATTCAAGATAAATAATGTATTTTCACGTGGAACATCCGATTATATAATGTGAAATGCCACTTCTTCACCAGAAGCGGCATTCCTTGCTATTAGAATATTAGAATGAGAGAGAGTTTTGTTACATATTTGTATTATCCATCGTAACGGTCATTTCGGGAACCAATACGTAGGCTTGTTTTTTAGTGTTCCATTTATAGTAATTGGTAGTGACGGTTTTACCTTCGTAAATATAGTTGATTCGTAAATCTTTTTGCCATTCATCCTTGTCACTGTCCCATCTCAAAGCTTCACTTTCAACCATCCGTTTGCTATCATCGTACTTATAATTGTACTTCATGTAGTTAGCAAGGGTACTTCCGTCCATTTTGTAAACAGTTTGTCCTATTGTCATACCATTTTCTTCTACCGGATTGTAGATCAGTTGACCATCATTGCTGCGCGCAAAAGTGGCAAGTGATGTAACCAAAAGAACTGCTGATACAACGAACATCTTTAAAAATACTTTGGCTTTCATGGCTATTTAAGTTTTTGAGTTATTCTTTCATTTTTCTATAACTGCATCTGTTTTACGCTGCGAAATTACATATTAATTTGCTATTTATGCAATATTGAAGATGAAATATTATCAAAATGTCAGATTTGTGCGCTAGTATTGACTTGCTTTTTGGCAATATTGGTGACAAAAAAATATCCGACAGTCAATCTGCCGGATATAGAATGAATCACTTCGTTGAAAAAGTGTTCCTTTTTCTTGCTTTCTGGTTGCCAGGTTAAATAATGTTATTACTTAATCCTGCTGCAATTTTGTCGGTATGCACTGTGGCGGTGCAAGATGCATTATCGGTTTTAATGTGCTTCGAGCCAGTTCTTTCCCCATCCGCAATCCGCTTTTAAGGGAACGTGCATACGGTATGCTTTTTCCATTTCTTCGATAACGATTTCTTCTACCCGTTCTTTCTCATCAATGGGGACACTGAAATTTAATTCGTCATGTACTTGCAGAATCATTTTGGCTTTTATCCCTTCTGTCCGGAACCGTTGGTAGATACGTGCCATAGCCACCTTGATAATATCGGCCGCGCTTCCCTGAATAGGAGCATTGATGGCGTTTCGTTCCGCATATCCGCGTACGACTGCATTCCGGGAATTGATATCCGGTAAGAAACGTTTCCGGTGGAAAATCGTTTCCACATATCCTTTCTCTTGAGCCACCCGGATGCTCTGATCCATGTAGGCCTTTACTCCGGGATAGGTTTCAAAGTAACCGTCGATTAATTCTTTGGCTTCTTTTCGTTCTACATTCATCCGTTCGGCAAGTCCGAAAACGGATATACCATATATAATACCGAAATTGGCGGTTTTTGCTTTGCGGCGCATATCAGAATCTACATCTTTCAGATCAATCTTATAAATCTTAGCGGCTGTTGCAGCGTGGATGTCATGATTACTGAGGAAGGCGTCGATCATATTCTTATCCTCACTGAGATGTGCCATAATCCGTAGCTCGATCTGTGAATAGTCGGCGGAAAAGAAAAGACAACCTTCATCCGGAATAAATGCTTTACGGATCTCTTTTCCGTTCTCGTCGCGTATGGGGATATTCTGTAAGTTCGGATTGCTTGAGCTGAGACGTCCTGTAGCGGTGACAGTCTGATTGAAAGAAGTATGTACCCTTCCCGTACGTGGATTGATAAGTTGGGGGAGTGCGTCGATATACGTTCCCAGTAACTTCTTCAGTCCGCGGTGTTCCAGAATTTTCTCCACCACCGGATGTTTATGGCGAAGACTTTCGAGAACCTCTTCCGAAGTGCCATATTGCCCTGTCTTTGTCTTTTTGGCTTTTTCTACAATCTTCAGCTTATCGAACAGAACTTCACCGACCTGTTTCGGCGAAGCGATATTGAAAGTCTCGCCTGCCAGATCATAAATCTCTTTTTCGATGCGTTCCATCTGTTCTGTAAAATGAGCGGACGACTGTTTCAATGCTTCCGTATCCAATAACACTCCGTTTCTTTCTATATTGACCAATACCGGGACGAGAGGCATTTCGATATCATAGAACAAACGTTCGGCGCCATTCTCTTTCAATTCCTTCTCCAGTACGTTTTTCAATTTCAGCGTTACGTCTGCATCTTCGCAAGCGTAGCGGTAAACATCCTTCGGAGCAAGGTCGCGCATATTCTTCTGGTTTTTACCTTTCGGTCCTATCAATTCATCGATATGAATCGTCTGATAATGCAAATAGATTTCTGCCAGATAATCCATCCCGTGACGAAGTTCCGGTTGAAGAACATAGTGAGCAATCATTGTGTCGAAGAGCGGGCCTTTTACTTCCACTCCATAATTTTGGAGAACAATCATATCGTACTTGATATTTTGCCCCACTTTCAGCGAACTTTCGTTTTCGAATACCGGTCGAAACTCATTGACGATTTTTAACGCTTCTTCTTGGTTTGCGGGAACCGGGACATAAAATGCTTCATTTTCGGCAATGGAGAAACTCATTCCGACCAATTCTGCATCCATCGGTTCCGTTCCGGTGGTTTCCGTATCTAACGAGAGAATTTTAGATGTAAGTAACTTTTGAATAATTTCCTTTCTTTTCTCTTCTGTATCAATGAGTTGATAGTCACAACAGAGCGATTCTAACGTCTCTAGATTCGATTTTTTGGCTTCACTCGGCTCGTTGCCCGTGAAATTTGCAAATAAATCGCCTTGTATCCCTTCACTTTTTTCGGGAAAGAGTGGGAGAGGAGCGGAAGTCTCTTTTTTAAGTACCCGGTCGATGAGTGTTCTAAATTCCAGTTCCTCGAAGATGGAGCGGAGCGCCTCTTCGTCCGGTTGCTCGCGAACGAGCGCATCCATCTCAAGTTGGATAGGTACATCGATTTTGATAGTTGCCAGGAATTTAGAGAATGTTATCATCTCCCGGTTCGTTTCCACTTTTGTCTTTAATGCTCCTTTCAGTTGGTCGGTATGCTCCAATAGGTTCTCGATACTTCCGAATTTGGCAATCAGTTTCTGAGCGGTCTTTTCGCCTACGCCGGGACAGCCGGGGATATTATCCGAAGAGTCGCCCATCAGACCGAGCATATCAATCACTTGTGCCGGAAACTTAATATCGAACTTGGCTTTCACTTCTTCCATTCCCATTACCTCAAAGCCTCCCGTATGTTTGGGACGGTACATGAATACCTTGTCACTTACCAATTGTCCGTAATCCTTATCAGGTGTCATCATATAAGTAGTGATGCCTTGACGACCGGCTTCGGTAGCAAGTGTTCCTATCACGTCATCGGCTTCGTAACCGGCAACCTCCAGAATAGGAATGCGATAAGCACGGATAATATCCTTTATAATAGGTACGGATAACCGGATTGCTTCCGGAGTTTCTTCGCGTTGTGCTTTATATTGTTCGAAAGCTTCGTGGCGGAAGGTAGGCCCCGAAGGGTCGAAAGCCACTCCTATATGCGTCGGGTTCTCTTTTTTCAGCACCTCTTCGAGAGTATTCACAAAGCCTAGTATGGCTGAAGTATTGAATCCTTTGGAGTTGATTCTGGGGGTTTTGATAAAGGCGTAATATGCACGGTATATCAGTGCATAAGCGTCTAAAAGAAATAATTTATTATCTGAATCCATAGATTTAATTAATTTTTCATGGTAAAAGTACAAAAAAATACCGTATTAAGCGTTTTATTATTACTTTTGTGCTCAAATTGTGTAGTAAATGGACAGTATATCACTTATCAGAACTCCGATTGAAGCGGAACTGGAGGCTTTCAAGAAACTTTTTGATAGTTCTCTTTCCAGTTCGAATACATTGCTCGACAGTGTCGTATCCCATATACGGCAGAGGAATGGTAAGATGATGCGTCCTATTCTTGTCTTGTTGGTGGCACGTCTTTACGATGCCGTCCGTCCTTCTACCCTTCATGCGGCTGTTTCGCTGGAACTGCTTCATACAGCCAGTTTGGTACATGACGATGTGGTGGATGAGAGTACCGAACGTCGTGGTCAGCTTTCCGTGAATGCCATCTTTAATAATAAGGTAGCCGTGTTGACGGGAGATTATTTGCTTGCCACTAGTCTGGTTCACGCCGAGCAAACGAAAAGCCATCCTATCATTCGACTGGTTTCTTTGCTGGGGCAGGATCTTGCCGACGGTGAATTGCTTCAACTTTCGAATGTAAGTAATCATAGCTTCTCGGAATCCGTTTATTTTGATGTAATCCGTAAGAAAACCGCTGCTCTTTTTGCTGCCTGCACGAAGGCTGCCGCCCTCTCGGTAGATGCAAATGAGGAAGAAGCCGAATTCGCCCGTTTACTAGGGGAGTATATTGGTATTTGCTTCCAGATTAAAGATGATATTTTTGACTACTTTGATAGTAAGGAGATTGGTAAGCCGACAGGTAATGATATGCTCGAAGGCAAGTTGACCTTACCGGCTCTCTATGTGCTGAACAATACGAAGGACGATGCCGCCCGGGAGATTGCGATCAAGGTGAAAGACGGTACGGCTACCCCTGACGAAATAGCCCGTTTGATCGCGTTTATCAAAGAAAACGGAGGTATCGAATATGCAATTCAAACCATGAACCTGTATAAAGAGAAAGCTCTCGGCTTATTGGCCTCTTTGCCGGATTCGGATGTATGTACAGCTCTCCGGGCCTATCTGAATTACGTGGTGGACCGCGAAAAATGATTACTTTCGATATTTATCCAAGCGGGAATAACAAGACAAAAATCGATCCCAATCTTCTATCTTTTCTGATTTCATAGCTTTGCCTATTAGGAAACTTTTATCTATTTCTTCCGGTGTATGGAGTACATCAGCGCATAATGTATTGGCCTGTTCTATGTATCTCCAGGCTTCTTCTTTTGTAATATATCCGCTGCCTAAAGCAATGCGAACCAATCCTACGAGCAGCCCCATATCCCATCCGACAATTCCTCTTTCCAAATCATTTATCCATATAATAGGGTCTCTTCTTTCCTCTGTGTACTTCACGAAATTGTATAGATTCTTTCCTTGCCGGACAAAGCAGTCTATTCCGAAAAAGCGTTTGCGAATGATTTCTTCGAACTCATGTATATTGCTTGCTGAAAGCAGGTAAGGAAGCATGATTTGATAGGAGACCCTATCGCCCTCATTGATCAGAAATTGGAATAATCCGGTGACGGATTCGGTGTCGTTACAATAAAATTTCTCTAACAACAAATCGGATAATTTTTGCGGATGCATTCCTGTTTCTATGGAATTAAGATAAAATCCTTCCAATGCGGCTTCCATATAGCCGATGCGTAATCCTTTTTTCCTCTCGGTTTTGAGGAACAGGTTTAGAGGGTTATGATTGAATCGTAAGGTTCTCGTGTATACGTCCATCCTATACTTTCATTCAGATTTATGAATACGTGAGAACTGTTGCAATGTATCCTCCTGAGGCTTCGGCAAGCCGTTATGATAATACAAGCAACAGTCCCACGCTCCATTCGATATATAACAAAAGTATATACATGAAGGTGCGTGAGACCCGTTTGCTTATTACCTTCATAACTTTGAATTTTGCCGAATTCCAGGAAGTTGGTAATAAATGAAACGTTCTCTAATATAACTGATTAGCTATATTTTCATCGCTAAATCGTTTACAAAGATAACGAATTTTCCGAATTGTAGGATAACGAACTTTAGTTTTTCTTAATATAAAAAATGCCGCGTCGGCTTCCGTAAAGACGGGAGCCAGCGCGGCAGGGCATATTTGATTGCTAATGTAGCCCTTGGGGGTTAGAAGAATTTGATTTCTTCGCCTTTGATATCCGAAAGGAGGAGATTGGCCAGACGGCTGGTACCCAAGCGGAACAGTTGGTTGTTGAGCCATTCCTCGCCCAGTACTTCCTTGACGATGGTGTAATAAACAACTGCGTCGTTGACCGTATTGATGCCTCCTGCCGGTTTGAAGCCGACTTTATTTCCTGTTTTCTGATAGTATTCCTTGATGGCTTCACACATCACATACGCAGCTTCCGGAGTGGCGGCAGGCTGTTGCTTGCCGGTGGACGTTTTGATGAAATCCGCACCCGAATACATGGATAGGATAGAGGCTTTTTTGATGTTGGAAGCACTCTTCAAGGCTCCTGTTTCGAGGATTACTTTCAGATGATGTTCTTTGCACACTTCCTTCAACTCCACTATTTCTTCGCACATTCCTTCGTAGTCTTCGCTCAAGAACTTGCCTATGGAGATGACGATGTCTATTTCATCGGCGCCGTCTGTGATTGCCAATGCAGTTTCTGCTACTTTTACTTCGATGAAAGTCTGAGATGAAGGGAAACCTCCTGATACACAGGCGATATTGACTCCGTCTACCTCCAACGTATTCTTGACGATAGCGGCAAAATTAGGATATACGCAGATTGCCGCTACATTCTTCAGATCAGGGTATTCATCGTCAAACTGATTGACTTTTTCGGTGAAATGCATTACGCTTTCATCGCTATCTGTGCTGTTCAGTGTAGTCAGGTCGATACAGTTGAACAGGAACTTCTTAACGTCTTCCGTATTGTTTTCCGGAACTTTCTTCTCGATCAGTTCGGCTACGCGAGCTTGGATGTCCGCATCGTTCAGATTGGTGTTATACTTTGCCAGTGCGGCATCATACTTGCTAGGCTGTGAGTTATTCTCTTCCATGATCTTTCAGTTTTGGGTTGTTGATATGTCTTTTATTATCTCGTTTCGTTTTCTTGTCTATACTCTTTTGTAACGCATCGGTGATGTCTACACCCGTCTGGTTGGCAATGCAGAGAAGCACCCATAATACGTCTGCTATTTCTTCATCAAGGTTGTCTTTTTCTCCCTCTTTGAAGGATTGGTCGCCATATTTTCGAGCCATAACCCGTGCCAGTTCTCCGACTTCTTCGGTCAGGACTGCCATGTTGGTCAACTCGCTAAAGTAGCGGACGCCGTATGTCTTCACCCATTGGTCTACTTGTTTTTGAGCTTCTTCCAGAGTCATTTCTTTAGTGCTTAGGGGTTAATAATTGTGATTAATCGGGTTGTTACTGATGGTTAGTCAGTCTGTTATTCTTTGTTCTTGGTATCTATACATATAGTAACAGGGCCGTCGTTTAAAAGTTCGACTTTCATATCCGCCCCGAAAGTGCCTGTACCGATTGCCTTGCCCAATGCGCTGCTCAGATCTTTGCAGAACTGCTCGTAAAGCGGAATGGATACATTCGGCTTTGCAGCTTTGATGTAGGAGGGGCGGTTCCCTTTCTTGGTGGAAGCGTGTAAAGTGAACTGGCTGATGACCAGAATCTCGCCTCCGTTTTCCAGAATAGACTTATTCATTACTCCATTTTCATCGTCGAAAATACGCAGATTTACTATCTTTTTGCAGAGCCAGTCAATGTCCTCCTGACCGTCGGCTTCCTCGATACCGACTAAAATCAGCATTCCTTTTCCGATGGCAGACTTGCAGTTTCCGTCAATAGTGACTGATGCATGGCTTACCCGTTGTATAACAATTCGCATTACTCTTCTTTTATTTCATGATTATGAAAGGCAAATTTACAAAATTAAGAAGAGAAAACGGTGTATTGGGAAGAAAATATTATAATCCTTCTTTGACTATTTTTGCTTTGGCTTCTCCGACAACGGCGGCAATATCCTCTAATGAGGCCTCTTTGATTCGTTTTACGCTCTTGAACTCTTTTAGAAGAGCCGTTTTGGTCTTTTCTCCAACCCCTTTGATGGTATCCAGCGCAGATGCCACTTGCCGTTTGCTGCGTTTATCGCGATGGAAACTGATTGCAAAGCGGTGTACTTCATCCTGAATCTGTGTCAGTAGGCGGAAGAGCGGGCTATGCTGCTTGATACCGATTGTTTGCGGTGGAAAGCCGAATAGGAGTTCCGATGTACGGTGGCGGTTGTCTTTTGCCAGTCCGGCAATAGGAATATTGAGGTGCAACTCATCCTCAATAACTTCTCTGACGACTTCCATTTGTCCTTTTCCACCATCAGTGATGATCAGGTCGGGTAGAGGAGCGTTTTCTTCAATAGCGCGCTGATAACGCCTTCTGACGACTTCTTTCATAGAAGCGTAGTCGTCCGGACCTACGACGGTCTTTATATTATATTTCCGGTAATCCTTTTTCGATGGTTTGGCTTTTTTAAATACGACGCAGGCTGCCACTGCGTCAGAACCTTGTATGTTCGAGTTATCGAAACATTCAATCTGCAATGGAGGCCTTTCCAAATGCAATTCTTGTTGTATCTCTTTCATCAAACGCATGCTTCTCTGCTCCGGATTCAGCTTTTCCGCCTGCTTCAGGCGGTCGGCCTTGTATTGTTTCACGTTTAAGATGGAAAGTTCCAATAGCTTCTTCTTATCTCCCCGTTGGGGAACGGTGAAAACGACATTATTCAGCTCCATATCAAGCTCAAAAGGAACGATAATCTCTTTCGACTGACTCTTGTAACGCTCTCGCATCTCGATAATGCCTAGCGTCAGAAGTTCTTCTTTTGATTCATTCAGCTTCTTCTTATATTCGAAAGTGAAAGCCTGGTTGATAGCTCCGTTGGTGATATGGAGGTAATTGATGAAGGCCGAATTGGTTTCGTCTTCTTCGATAGAAAAGACATCTATATTATGAAGGACAGAGCTGACCACTTCCGACTTCGAACGATAGTTTTCTATTAAAAGATACTTCTCTTTTATTTTCTGTGCCTCCTCAAACTTCATCTCACCTGCCAATGTCTGCATTTTCTCCAGCAGCATACGGCTTACTTCTTGCGTATTTCCTTTGAGAATCTCTTTGATTTCATCGATATTCTTGAGGTAGTCTTCCTGTGATTGCAGCCCGATGCATGGTCCGGCGCATTTCTTGATATGATATTCCAGGCAAACATTGAATTTACCTGCCCGAATGTTTTCCGGGCTTAAGTTTAAATTGCAAGTCCGCAAAGGATATAGATGCTTTATTAAGTCCAATACCGCGTACATTGAGGGGATGTGGCTATACGGACCATAATAGGAAGAACCGTTTCTTATTATCTTTCTTGTTTTGAAAACTCGGGGAAAATACTCGTTTTGTACGCAAATAGAAGGATAAGTCTTGTCATCCTTCAATAAAACGTTGTAACGGGGTTTGTATTTCTTTATCAGATTATTTTCCAGAAGGAGAGCGTCCTCTTCCGTGTTGACTACAATGTAGCGAATATCCACGATTTTGCTGACCAACACCCGTGTCTTTCCGGGTTCGTGTTCTTTACTGAAATAGGAGTAGACCCTTTTCTTTAAATTTTTAGCCTTTCCAACGTATATAATCGTTCCTTCCGAATTCAGGTATTGATAAATACCCGGCTTTTCGGGAAGATTGGCTACGATTCCTTTCAGATATTCATTGAACTTCGCTTCCATACGTATGCTTATTCTCGTTCTTTGGGTTTCATCACACAGAGGACGCGGAGTATTATAGCGTCAGTACGGATTCTACCTCTACATCATCGCCGAATACAGCCTTCCCGTTCAGGTCTTTCAACTCGATGATGAAGTTTACATATACTTTTTTAGGCTTTAGCATTTTCACAAGTTCACAAGCAGCTTTCATTGTTCCTCCTGTTGCCAGCAGATCGTCGTGTATCAGAACTACATCGTTCTCGTCCAGCGCATCTTTATGAATCTGCACGGTATCTTTTCCGTATTCCTTGTCATAACTAGCCTCAAGTGTTTCGGCCGGAAGCTTGCCTGGCTTGCGGATAGGGACAAAGCCGGCATTCAGGCGGGTTGCCAGAATAGGCCCCATGATGAAACCTCTTGATTCTATGCCTATAACTTTTGTGATACCTTTGTCCTTATACATATCGAACATGACATCCGACAATTCCTGCAAACACCACGGGTCTTTGAATAATGTCGTAACATCATAAAACAAGATTCCGGGAATGGGGAAATCTGGTATTTCCCGAATACTTTTGATTAGCGTTTCTTTGCTCATAATCATTGATTTATATCGTTTCTTTAAATGTTTTGTTTCACGTGAAACGTTGCACATTATCATCGTCCCGAAAGCACCAGTAATACATTGATGTCGCTTGGAGATACTCCCGGTATTCTGCTTGCTTGGGCAATTGTTTCCGGATCTATCTTTACCAGCTTTTGGCGGGCTTCGGTAGATAGCGACTGAATGGAAGCATAATCAAATTTCCCTTTAATTTTTATACTTTCCAATCGTGCCAGTTTTTCTGCTATCATCCGTTCTCTGTCAATGTATCCTTGATACTTGATTAAGATTTCAGCAGCTTCGAGAATTTCTTCTTTTCGGCCCTCATCGGAACTTGTCGCTTTTTCCAATTCCCGTTGGAATGCCGGAATATGCTCTGATATGTTTTCAATCGTCACTTGCGGACGATTCAGTATTTCTATCAACTTGCATCCTTGACGCAGGGGAGTGGTTCCTATCTTTTCGAGTGCATTATTGATTAATGCAGGTTTCATCGAATAGTTTTGTGCGAAGGAAACGATTTGCTCCACTGCTTCCTTTTTGCTTTTCATTAATTGATAACGATTCTCTTTGGCCAGGCCAAGCTGATAGGCTCTTTCGGTGAGTCGCATATCTGCGTCATCCATTCGGAGTAAGATTCGATATTCTGCCCGTGAGGTGAACATCCGATAAGGTTCATCTACACCTTTTGTTACCAGATCATCGATCAATACGCCTATATATGCTTCGTCACGTGCTAATGTGAATGCTTCGCCACCATGACAATTGATATGTGCGTTGATTCCGGCTATTAATCCTTGTCCTCCGGCTTCTTCATATCCGGTAGTACCATTCACCTGTCCGGCAAAGAATAAATTTTTGATAATCTTCGATTCCAACGTATGTTTCAATTGTGTCGGGTCGAAGTAGTCATATTCGATGGCATATCCCGGACGGTAGATCACCAAATCTTTGAATGCCGGAATTTGTTTTAGCGCTGCGATCTGTATGTCCATCGGAAGCGAGGAAGAAAATCCGTTCAAGTATAATTCTTGGGTGGTTTCACCTTCCGGTTCCAGGAATAACTGATGCTGGTTTTTGTCGGGGAAAGTAACGATCTTGGTTTCGATACTCGGACAATAACGTGGACCGATACTCTGAATCTGTCCGTTGAATAGAGGGGAATCCGGCAGACCCTCGCGTAGAATGCGATGTACTTCCTCATTCGTATAGCAGGTCCAGCATTGAAGTTGTTTCAAATGCCGCACGCTTGTGTTCATAAATGAAAACTTATGGAAGTCACATTCTCCATCCTGTGTTTCCATCTGATCAAAATGAACGCTGCGTGCATCTATTCGTACCGGAGTTCCAGTTTTCATTCTACCGTATGTGATCCCGTGACGGGCGATGGATTCGGTCAGTTGGTAAGAAGCCGGTTCGGCCATTCTTCCTCCCGGCAACTTATGACGTCCGACGTGCATAAGTCCGTTGAGGAAAGTTCCTGCGGTTAGTACGATACACTTCGCTTTGAAGGTAACTCCCCAAACTGTAACAAGGCCGGTCACCTCTCCGTTCTCCACCAGAAGTTCGCAGACGGTATCTTGCCAGATATGAAGATTGGGTGTGTTCTCCAGTTTTTCCCGCCAGGACCAGATAAACTTGGCGCGGTCACATTGAGCGCGCGGACTCCACATGGCAGGACCTTTTGACCGGTTTAAGATTCGGAATTGGATGGCCGTCTCGTCCGTAACCAATCCCATCTGTCCACCCAGTGCATCTATTTCACGTACAATTTGTCCTTTGGCGATTCCTCCTACTGCCGGGTTGCAACTCATCTGTCCAATCTTGTTCATGTCCATTGTGATGAGACAAG